>ENA-UEYL01002304-UEYL01002304.1-human-gut-metagenome-genome-assembly--contig:-NODE-2304-length-14449-cov-4.155859_pt1 | contig 14449 bp, 11 predicted proteins | sample MGYA00242941_ERZ507946 | MGnify/ENA primary metagenome ERZ507946 (study PRJEB26167, sample SAMN06115482) | human gut metagenome | host: Homo sapiens | place: China:Guizhou | collected 2015-03-11...
GAGCTTGGTGTACTTGCCGACCAGGGCAATGCGCACATGGCGGTGGGCCGACTTCTCCCGCCGGACCATGGCGCTCCACTCCCGCAGGTCCGGCTGGTGGGTGATGAGGCCCAATTTCCGGCACACCACCTCGTCCAGGCCCTCCCGGGCCATGAGCAGGGGCACCTCATAGAGCGTGGAGGCAGTGGTGTTCTGGATGACACAGTCCGGCTCCACATTGCAGAACAGGGCAATCTTGCGGCGGATGTCCTCCGTGATGGGCGCATCGCACCGGCACACCAGCACATCCGGCTGGATGCCCAGGCTCAAAAGCTCCTTGACCGAGTGCTGGGTGGGCTTGCTCTTGAGCTCCCCGGAACCGGGAATCTGCACGATCAGAGGCACATGGATGAACACCACATCCCCATGGGGCCGCTCCGAAGCCACCTGACGGATGGCCTCCAGGAAGGGCTGGGACTCAATGTCGCCCACGGTGCCGCCGATCTCGGAGATCACCACATCCACATCCTCCTCGGCCATGGCATAGATCCGGCGCTTGATCTCATCGGTGATGTGGGGAATGATCTGCACCGTGGCGCCCAGATAGTCGCCCCGGCGCTCCCGGTTGAGCACGGACCAGTAGATCTTGCCGGAGGAAACAGAGCTGTTGCCTCCCAGATCCTCGTCCACAAACCGCTCGTAATGGCCCAGATCCAGATCCGTCTCCGCGCCGTCTTCGGTCACGAACACCTCACCGTGCTGGTAGGGACTCATGGTTCCGGGGTCCACATTGATATACGGGTCAAATTTCTGATTGCGCACCCGTACGCCCCGCTGCTTGAGGAGTCTCCCCAAAGACGCGGCGCAGATGCCCTTCCCCAGGCCAGATACCACGCCGCCTGTCACAAATACAAATTTCGTTGACATATGCACTCCCTCCGTCCACTGATCACCTGAAGCAGCGCCTGTACGCCCATGGCAAACAAATCCGGTCTGCTTTGAAAATCAAAAAGACACCGCCGGACCTGTTTTGCGGCTGAAAACCCCATCCTTTTTCGGGATGTTCAGCTGCGATCCGCGGTGTCGCTCAAGTGTTCGATTGTCGCCTGCGGCGCCGGCCGCAAACCGCTGCTTCTCCAAAAAATACTCACCCAATATAGCACCGCACATCCGGCTTGTCAATCGCCGTTTTTTTCTTGCAAACCGAAATCCAACCCGGTTTTCCCCCTCTATTTTGTCTGAAAAAGCGAAAACAATGCGGTCATTTTGTAGGAAATGACCGTTGACTTTATTCCTTTAAAGCTGTATGTTGTAAAAGTAATCAGAGACTGGGCGCGCCGCCCCCATTCGGGCCGTCCGGCCGCAATCCCATATAAGTAAGGAGAGCATGAAGATGAACAAGAAGCTGCTTGCGCTGATTCTGGCCGGTGCCATGACACTGGGCCTGACCGCCTGCGGGGGCTCTCAGGAGCAGTCTCCCGCCGAAACCGGTGACGATTCCTCCGCTCCGGAAAGCTCCGGCGCGACCTACACCGTGGGAATCTGCCAGTATGCCCCCCACAACGCTCTGGACGCCGCTACCCAGGGCTTCCAGGATGCCCTGACTGAGGCCTTCGGCGACGCGGTCAAATTTGACCTCCAAAATGCCGCCGGTGATACCCCCACCTGCGCCACCATCGCCAACGGCTTTGTCTCCGCCGGCGTGGACCTGATCCTGGCCAACGCCACGGCTCCCCTCCAGGCTGCTGTGGCCGCTACCTCCGACATTCCCATTCTGGGCACCTCCGTCACAGAGTACGGCGTGGCCCTGGGCATCAGTGATTTCACCGGCGTGGTAGGCACCAACGTCTCCGGCACCTCCGACCTGGCGCCGCTGGACCAGCAGGCCGCCATGGTGAAGGAGTGGTTCCCCGATGCCAAAACCGTGGGACTTTTGTACTGCTCCGCCGAGCCCAACAGCCAGTATCAGGTGGATACTGTCCAGGCTGAGCTGGAGAAGCTGGGCTACACCTGCACCCAGTACGCCTTCTCCGACACCAACGATATGGCCTCCGTCACCCAGAACGCCGCGGACAACAGCGACGTGATCTATGTCCCCACCGACAACACCTGCGCCAACAACGCCGGTGTCATCGACAACATCTGCCGTCCCGCCGGCGTGCCCATCATTGCCGGTGAAGAGGGCATCTGCGGCGGCTGCGGCGTAGCCACATTGTCCATCAGCTACTATGACCTGGGTGTCACCACCGGCGAGATGGCCGTCAAGATTCTCACCGGCGAGGCGGACATCTCCGAGATGCCCATCGAATATGCGCCTCAGTTCACCAAGAAGTACAATGAGGCCATCTGCGCCGATCTGGGTCTGACGGTTCCCGAGGGCTATGAGGCCATTGCCTGATCCGGTTTTCCGGCTCTTGCAAAAAGATCTGAATAGCGGCGGAAAAGGGCTTCCCTTTTCCGCCGTTGTTTGCTATACTGTTGAAGTCTATAACCTTTTTTGAGGGGGAAGCTTGCATCATGATGGATTTCATCAACGCGCTGCCCGGTGCCGTATCCCAGGGTCTGATCTGGGGCATTATGGCCATCGGCGTCTACATCACTTACAAAATTCTGGACGTTGCCGATCTGACGGTGGACGGTTCGTTCTGCACAGGCGCCGCTGTTTTTGTCATGCTCTTCACCAACGGGACGAACATGGCCGTGGCCCTGCTGGCAGCCGTTCTGGCCGGTATGGCGGCTGGACTGGTTACCGGACTGCTCCACACCTTATGCGGAATTCCCGCCATTCTCGCCGGTATTCTCACCCAGCTGGGCCTCTGGTCGGTGAACCTGGCAATTATGGATATGAAGGCCACCGTGGCCATCAATGTCACCACACCGGAGATGCTGGACAAGCTCCTGGTCTCCCTGCGGTTCGTGCAGGACGTGGCCAAGGGCACCCGTCCCTTCTATCGCCATCCCATCTTTGTGGTGGGTATCTTCACCATTGCCATCATCCTCCTGCTCTACTGGTTCTTCGGCACGGAGCTGGGCTGCGCCCTGCGGGCCACCGGCTCCAACGCCAACATGGCCCGCGCCCAGGGCATCAACACGGATTTCACCAAGGTTCTGGGCCTCATGATCTCCAACGGCCTGGTGGCCCTCTCCGGCGCTCTGCTGGCTCAGTACAACAGCGCCAGTGAAATCAACATGGGCCGGGGCGCCATCGTCATCGGTCTGGCCGCCGTCATCATCGGCGAGGTGGGCTTCTCCAAGGTGTTCCACAACTTCGGACTCAAGCTCCTGGCGGTGTCCATCGGCGCCATTTTGTACTACATCGTCATCCAGGCCGTGCTGGCCATGGGCCTCAACGCCAACTACCTCAAGCTGCTTTCCGCCTGCGTGGTCGGCCTGTTCCTGGCGATCCCCTACTGGAAAGGCAAGTATTCCCGTCCCCGGGTCAAAATCCCCGTCCAGACCGCGGACAAGAGCAAGGGAGGCAACCGCAATGCTTGAAATCAAGGAAATCTGGAAAACCTTCAACGCCGGAACCGTCAACGAAAAACAGGCCCTCCGGGGCGTCAGCCTGACCCTGCATGACGGCGATTTCTGCACCGTCATCGGCGGCAACGGCGCCGGCAAATCCACCATGCTCAACGCCGTGGCCGGCGTGTGGAGCGTGGACGCAGGTTCCATCTCCATCGGCGGCACCGACGTCACCCGCCTGCCGGAGTTCAAACGGGCCCAGTTCATCGGCCGGGTCTTTCAGGACCCCATGATGGGCACCGCTCCCACCATGCAGATCATTGAAAATCTGGCCCTGGCAGCCCGGCGGGGCCGCTCCCGCGGCCTTGGCTGGGGCATCACCAAGGCGGAAAAGGAACGCTACCACGAGATGCTGCGCAATCTGGACCTGGGTCTGGAGGACCGGCTGACCAGCAAGGTGGGCCTGCTCTCCGGCGGCCAGCGCCAGGCGCTGACGCTGCTGATGGCCTCGCTGCAAAAGCCCCGCCTGCTGCTGCTGGACGAGCACACCGCCGCCCTGGATCCCAAGACCGCCGCCAAGGTGCTGGAGCTTTCCGACCGCATCGTGGCGGAGAACCACCTGACCACCATGATGGTCACCCACAACATGAAAGACGCCATTGCCCACGGCAACCGGCTCATCATGATGTATGACGGCCGGGTCGTCATCGACGTGGCCGGTGAGGAGAAGAAAAAGCTCACCGTGCCGGACCTGCTGGCTCTGTTCAGCAAGGTCAGCGGCAGCGATGAGGCTGACGACAAGCTGCTTTTGTCCTGACCCCCTCCGCCCCTCCCGCTTCGGCGGGAGGGGCTTCCTTTTTCCTTTCCAGAAAGCTGTTGAAAATTTTTGCGGTTTGATGGTTGACAATCGTCCGCCCGGTGCGTATAATGTGAATAATTTCAAATCAAAACCTGTGAGCAAGAGGAGTAACCGGTTTCGGTCATCTTTCAGAGAGCCGCGGATGGTGGGATCGCGGCAGAGGACGTTCCGGCGAATGGACTTGTGAGGGCAGAGCGAACGGCCACGCGCCCAGTAGCCTCTGACGGGGCCCGCACCCGTTACCAGGGCGGCACGGATCATTGTCCGTGAAACGAGCGGGCGCAGTTTGCGTCAACTTGGGTGGTACCGCAGGATCAGAAGTCTTGTCCCAAATCTGGGACGGGGCTTTTTTTGTTTGCCTGGAAAGGAGCGTTTTTTATGAAAGAAAATACCCGGCGATGGTGCCTTGGAGCTTTGGTTATTTCCCGCTGAATCCACAATTTTACGAATTAAAGGAGAATTGACTATGAAAAAGTTCCGTATGATCGCCGCCGCTCTGGCCCTCGTCCTGGCTCTGCCCCTGACCGCCTGCGGCCAGAAGGAATCGGAAAGCACCGTTTACTCCATCGGCATCAGCCAGTACGGCGAGCATGCCTCTTTGGACAACTGCCGCATCGGCTTCCTCCAGGGTCTGGAGGAGGCGGGCCTGGTGGAGGGCACCGACTTCACCGTGGACTACCAGAACGCCGGCTTTGACGACAACATCGCCCGCCAGATCGGCGACTCCTTCTCCGCCGCCGACGTGGACCTGATGGTGGCCATCGCCACGCCCTCCGCCGTGGCCTGCTACGCCGCCGCCGAGAACAAGGACATTCCCGTGATCTTCACCGCCATCAACGACCCCGTCCAGGCAGGACTGGACTCCGGCAACGTCACCGGCACCTCCGACGCCCTGCCCGTGGAGGCCCAGCTGCAGCTGATCCGCCAGCTCCAGCCTGAGGCCAAGACCATCGGCATCCTCTACACCACCAGCGAGCCCAACTCCGTCTCCACCATCGCCGAATACCAGGAAAAGGCCCCGGATTACGGCTTCACCATTGACGCCGTCGGTGTCACCTCCCAGGCCGAGGTCACCCAGGCGGCAGACACTCTCCTCTCCCACGGCGTGGACGCCATGTCCAACCTGACGGACAACAACGTGGTGGGCGTGCTGCCCGCCATTCTGGAAAAGGCCAATGAGGCAGGCGTGCCCATCTACGGCTCCGAGGTGGAGCAGGTGAAGCTGGGATGCGTTGCCTCCGCGGGCATCGACTATGTCCAGCTGGGCAAGCAGACGGGCCTCATGGCCGCCAAGGTCCTGCGGGGCGAGGCCACCTGCGCTGAGCTGCCCTATGAGACCATCTCCGAATACAGCATCTATATCAACTCTCCCGCGCTGGACGCCATGGGTATCACCGTTCCCGCTGACATCGCCGAAATCGCCGTGGAGAGCTCCGCCCAGTAAATCATCAGGAGGAATCACTTATGAAACTCATCACCTATTGCTTCCGGGACGCCGAGCATGTGGGCGTTCTGACCGGAGACGGCGCCCATGTGGCGCCGCTCCCCTTTGCAGATATGAATGCCCTCATTGACTCGGCCTCTTTGTCCCAGCTGCGGACCCTGGCCGCCCAGGCGGAGGATGCCGGCGCCGTGATCCCCATGGACCAGGTCACGCTTCTGGCTCCCATCCCCCGTCCCCGGCAAGACGTTTTGTGCCTGGGCATGAACTACAAGGCCCACGAGGCGGAGGCCGCCCGCTACGACGCGGACGCCTTCACCAAGGAAAAGCCCGTAGCCGTGTACTTTTCCAAGCGGGTCAGTGAGGCAGTAGCCCCCGGCGGCATCATCCCCCGCCATGCGGGTCTGGTGGAAAAGCTGGACTATGAGGTGGAGCTGGCAGTGATCCTGGGCAGGGATGCCCGGGACGTGCCCGCGGAAAAGGCCGCCGACTACATCTTCGGCTACACCATCGTCAACGACGTCTCCGCCCGGGACCTGCAGACCGGCCACAAGCAGTGGTACTTCGGCAAGAGCCTGGACGGCTTCACCCCCATGGGCCCCTACATCGTCACCGCCGACGAGATCGCCTTCCCCCCGGCACTGGACATCTCCTCCACTGTCAACGGCGAAGTGCGCCAGCATTCCAACACATCCCTGTTTTTGACCGATATCCCCGCCCTTCTTTCTGAGCTCTCCGCCGGCATGACGCTGCTGCGGGGCACCATCATCGCCACCGGCACCCCCGCCGGCGTGGGCATGGGCTTTGACCCGCCCCGGTTCCTGGAGACGGGCGACACCGTCTCGTGCACCATCGAGGGCATCGGCACGCTGACCAATACCGTCCGCTGAGCGGACAAAGGAGGCCTTTTCTATGGCAGATCTGCTCATCAGCACCCTGACTCAGGGCCTGATCTACGCGCTGATCTCCTTTGGCGTATACATTACCTATTCCATTTTGGACTTCCCCGACCTGGGGGTGGACGGCACGTTCCCCCTGGGCGCCGCCGTCACCGCCGTGCTGCTGACCCGGGGCGTCAATCCCCTGGCCACCCTGGCAGCGGCCATGGCTGCCGGGGCCCTGGCAGGCCTCTTTACCGGCGTGGTCCACGTGTGCCTGAAGGTGCGCAACCTGCTGGCGGGCATCATCACCATGACGGCCCTCTTTTCCATCAATCTGCAGATCGCCGGGTCCAACCTGACGGTGGACCGCAGCGTGGAGACCATCTTCACCGCCTCCTGGGCAGAGTCTGTACTGGGCGGCCTGAACCTGATGGAGCGCAAGCTGGTGATCTCCCTGGTGCTGGTGATCGTGGTGAAGGTGGTACTGGACCTGTACTTCAAGACCAAGTCCGGTCTGCTGCTGCGGGCGGTGGGCGACAACGCGGACCTTGTGACCACCCTGGGCAAGGACCGGGGCGCGGTGAAGATCTTCGGCCTCATGCTCTCCAACGCCCTGGTGGCCCTGGCGGGCAGCGTGGTGTGCCACGAGCAGCGCAGCTTCTCCGCCACCATGGGCACCGGCCAGCTGGTCTACGGTCTGGCCGCCGTCATCATCGGCGTGTCTCTCATGAACTTCTATGCCGCCGGGCCCGGCCGTCTTCTGCGGGGCAAGCCGGTACTGCGGCTGCTGGCATCCCCGCAGGGCACCACCGCCGTGGTGCTGGGCAGTATCCTCTACAAGCTGTGCATCCAGGCGGCGCTGAATCTTGGCCTGCCCGCCAATATGATGAAGCTGGCCACCGCCGTGCTGTTTTTGTTGGTGCTGGTGGTATCCGGCCGGAAAGGAGAGGCGATCATCCATGCTTGAGATCCGGGACATCACCAAGGTCTACAACCCCGGCACCGTGGCCGAGCAGCGGCTGTTCGAGCATTTTTCCCTGACGGTGGAGACCGGCCAGTTCGTCACCATCGTGGGCGGCAACGGCAGCGGCAAGACCTCTCTTTTGAACATCCTCTGCGGCTCCATCCCCATCGACGGCGGCGACGTGCTTATCGACGGCAAAAGCGTGCGCCGTCTCAAGGACTACCGCCGCTATGCGGACATGGGCCGGGTATACCAGAATCCCTCCGCCGGCACCTGCCCCAACCTGACTATGCTGGAAAATCTGTCCCTGGCGGACAACAAGGGCAAGCCCTTCGGCCTTGGCTGGGGCGTGAACCGCCGCCGGGCGGATGCCTACCGGGATCAGCTCCGGGAGCTGGGCCTGGGGCTGGAGGATAAGCTGGACGTGAAAATGGGTGCCCTCTCCGGCGGCCAGCGGCAGGCGGTCTCGCTGCTGATGGCCACCATGACGCCCCTGCGCTTTTTGATCCTGGATGAGCACACCGCCGCCCTGGACCCCAAAACCGCCGAGATCATCATGGCCCTGACGGACAAGATCGTCCGGCAGAAGAACCTGACCGCCATGATGGTGACCCACAACCTGCGCCACGCGGCCCAGTACGGGGACCGCATTTTGATGATGCAGCGGGGCAAGATCGTTTTGGACCGCTCCGGGGCGGAAAAGGCAGCCACCGGTATGGAGGAGCTTTTGTCCCTGTTCAACCGCTACTCCCTGGAGGAGCCCGGCGCCTGAAGGCCCATACGCTCTGTTTTTAAACATAGCGGCCCGCGGCATATTTGCCGCGGGCCGTTTCTTTCTCTCCATACACGTGGGCTTTCCTTGGGCACCAGCCGCCTCTTCTCTTTGTTCCGGTGCGCCGCGGCTCCGGGCGGGACCGGCCCAGATGCGTTCCTCCGGTGCGCCGCGCTACATGCCTGGCAGCTCCTGCCGCCGCACGCGCAAAAAAGCCAGGCGCTCCGCAAATGCGGAGCGCCTGGCTTTTTCATATCCGGGGAGAGTGGATGGATAGACGATCAGACCGCAGCCTTGTTCTTCTTCTTGCCGGTGATAGCGTCCATGAACACGGCGATAGCGCCGTCGCCAGTGACGTTGCAGGCAGTGCCGAAGGAGTCCTGAGCGATGTACAGAGCGATCATCAGGCCCTGCATGGTCTCATCAAAGCCCAGCATGGACTGCAGGATGCCCAGAGCGGCCATAACAGCACCGCCGGGGACGCCAGGAGCAGCCACCATGGTGACGCCCAGCATCAGGATGAAGGGGAACATCTTGCCGAAGGTGACGGGCTGGCCCATCATCATCATGACGGCGATAGAGCAGCTGGTCAGGGTGATGGTGGAACCGGACAGGTGAATGGTAGCGCACAGGGGGCACACGAACTCGGCGATGGAGTCGGACACGCCGTTCTTCTTGGTGCACTCCACGGTGACGGGAATGGTAGCGGCGGAGGACTGGGTGCCGATAGCGGTGGTGTAGGCGGGGATCATGTTCTTGATCAGGCTGAAGGGATTCTTCTTGGCAGCAGTACCGGCAACGGTGTACTGGAACAGAAGGATCACAACATGCAGCACCAGGATCACGGCGAACACCTTCACGAAGGAGGTCATCAGCTCCATGATGGTGCCGGCATAGGTCAGCTTGGCGAAGATGCCGTACACATGGATGGGCAGCAGGGGGATCACAACGCTGGCCACCAGCTTGGTGATGATGGCGGCGAAGTCATCGATGGCGACCTTCAGGGTCTTGTCCTTGACCAGAGTCAGGCCCAGGCCCAGGATGAAGGAGATCAGCAGGGCTTCCATAACGCCCATGATGGGAGGCATCTCGATGGTGAACAGGCCGCTGAGGGCGGTCTCTTCCGCGTTCTGGGCATCCGCCATGAACATGTCGGCGTGCACCAGGCTGGGGAACAGGGCCATATCCACGGCAAAGGCCAGAGAACCAGCGATGATGGTGGACAGGTAGGCCACACCAGTGGTCTGGGCCAGGGTCTTGCCGGCGCCTTCGCCCAGGTCAGCGATACCGGGGATAACGAAGCCAATGATGATCAGGGGAATGCAGAAGTTCAGGAAGTTGCCGAAGATGCTGTTGTAGGTCGCGCCGATCTGGATGATCAGCTCACCGGCATCGCCCATGCTCTGGCAGACCGTACCGACGATCAGGCCGAGGACGATAGCAATGAGCAGTTTGGGCAGCAGGCCCAACTTTTTCTTTTGCTTTTCCATTGTTTTTTCGATCTCCGGGCTCCTACTCCGGAGATCCCCCTCCTTTTATTTTTTATTAATTGCCGGATTTTAACCCAGCAAAGAATAACCCTTTTCCCGCAGGGCGGTCTTGATCTCCTCCACGTGCGCCTCGTTGCGGGTCTCCAGCACCATGGTCACAAGGCAGGCACCCACATCGGAGTCCTTGGCCTCGCGCTCGTGGTTGACGCTGAGGATGTTGGCACCGCAGCCGGACACCACCTGCAGCACCTGGATCAGGCTGCCGGGCTTATCCACCACCTTGGTCGTGATCTCGGTGATACGGCCGGACTTGGTCAGGCCCTTGGTGATGATACGGGAGAGCGTGGTCACGTCCACGTTGCCGCCGGAGACGACGCACACGGTCTTCTTCTCGGAGATGTCCACCTTGCCGAACATGCAGGCAGCCACGGTGGTGGCGCCGGCGCCCTCGGCCACGGTCTTCTGGCCTTCCATCAGAGCCAGGATAGCGGCAGCGATCTCGTCTTCGGTGACGGTGACGATCTCGTCCACATACTTCTGGCACATCTCGAAGGTCATGTCGCCGGGGGTCAGCACGTGAATGCCGTCGGCCAGGGTGTCGCCGTCGGGCACGGTGGTGATCTTACCGGCCTTGCAGGACTCATACATGGAAGGCACAGTGGCAGCCTGAACGCCGATGACCTTGCAGGAGGGCTTCAGGCTCTTGATGGCCAGCGCGATGCCGCTGATGAGGCCGCCGCCGCCGATGGGGCAGACCACCTGCTCCACCTCGGGCAGCTGCTCGAGGATCTCCAGGCCGATGGTGCCCTGGCCGGCCATGACATAGGGATCGTTGAAGGGATGGGCGAAGGTGTAGCCATGCTCCTTGGCCAGACGGTCAGCCTCGCGGGCAGCGTCGTCATACACGCCGGGAACCAGCACCACTTCGGCGCCGTACTTCTTGGTGGCCTCCACCTTGCTGATGGGGGCACCGGCAGGCATGCAGATGATGGACTTGATGCCCAGCTTGGTAGCAGAGAGGGCGATGCCCTGAGCGTGGTTGCCGGCAGAGCAGGCGATGACGCCCTTGGCCGCCTCTTCCGGCGTCAGGGAACGGATCTTGTTGTAGGCGCCGCGGATCTTGAAGGCGCCGGTGAGCTGCAGGTTCTCCGCCTTGATGTACAGGTTGTCTGCGATCTTGGACGCGGCATCCAGAGGAGTTCTGCGGGCGATGCCCTTGAGCGCCTTCTGAGCGTCCTGGATCATTTCCAATGTCAGCATGAAAATAACCTCCCAATCATTTTTGCTTTTCAGCCTTTTCAACAATTCTTCCACGATCAAGAGCGGATGCAGTTGGTCAATTCAAGAAGATTGTCCTCGAATGAAAGACAAATTCTTTTTTCTTTGTTTTTCATTTTCTGCTAACATTATATAATTTGTATCCTGTAAATACAATGCACAATTCTTCCAATTGTTTTTGGAGGAAATACTACCTTTTGACGAAACGTCTTTAGTAGGAAGACAGTTGCTTCCAAAGTGTAGGCAGCCAGCAAAAAAAGAGGCATTTTTTTGACATGCTCACCGGGAAAAATCACCGTTTTTGCATCAATCGCCGCATTCCGGCCGCCAGTCCTTCCGCCGTCAGTTCGTACATGGGAAACACTTTGCCCAGATCCCAGTGGGTCTGCGACCAGTAATCCCGCCTCTGGGGCATGGGGTTGGGGTTGAGCCAGATGAGATGGGGATACTGCTTTTTCAGCCGTTCCAGGCAGCTGATCCCGGAGGGTCCATAGCTGCGGGTGGCCCAGTCGTACATAGGCTCCGTCAGCTCATAGGGGTGCATGGCGGCGTCCCCCACCAGGGGGATAGCGGTGCCGATGTTCTTGCCGATTTCGGCGGGATCAATGTCGATATGGACGATGCGGGTGTTCTCCACCGAAAGGGCGCCCACCGCCCGGTCGCCCACCCGCGCGCCGATGATGATGAGCAGGTCGCTCTCCTCCACGTGCATGAAGCCCGCGATGGCGCTGCCGTCGAAGCAGACGCCATCTTCCAGCGCCTTGGGAAGGTCGCTTGCCAGCACGGCGATGTTCTTCTGGAAGCCGAAGATGTCACAGAACGCGAAGCGGACAAATTTTACGTTGTTGTCCTCGACGAAATCGAGGATGTCCTGCTGTGTCGTATAACTCATAGGTGTGTGTCCTCTGAAAAGTATGTCTTCTTAAAAAACGCCCAAAGGCCTGCCTCTGTACAGAGGCAGGTCTTCAGGCTGGTGTAAGAAATAGGAAAAGGAGAATGGCTCAGATAAGCGCCTCAGCCTGTGGTGCTTTATTCTACGCTGGTATGTGAAGATCAGACGTAGTAGAGCATCTTGCTGTAGCTGGGCAGAGGCCAGTAGTCCTCGCCGCAGATGGTCTCGGCGTCGTCGGCGGCAGCGCGGAGGGCATCCATCTTGGGCAGAACGTCGTCGTGGAAGGCGACGGCCTTTGCGCTCTCGTCGGAGAGAGCCTTTGCGGCATCGACGGCAGCCTGCAGCTCGTCCACAGCGTCGCTCATGGCGTCGGCGTCAGCGGACAGGCGGGTGAGGGCCTTCGTCTCACTGCGGACGCTCAGGCTCTCGCTGACGGCCAGCTTGGAGGCGGCGGTGTTGGCGACCTCACTCATGTAGGCGTTGACGGCAGGCAGCAGCTGCTTGCGGGCCATCTCCAGCATGGTCAGGGCCTCGATGTTGATGATCTTGGAGTAGTGCTCCATCTCGACTTCGTAGCGGCTCTCCATCTCGACCTTGGTCAGGACGCCGAAGTCCTCCATCAGGGCGATGTTCTTCGGCTCGATGAGGGCGGGCAGAGCGGCGGGGGTGTTCTTCTTGTTGGGCAGGCCACGCTTTGCTGCTTCCTCTTCCCACTCGGCAGTGTAGCCGTTGCCGTTGAAGATGACGCGGCGGTGGTCGCGGATGGTGCGCTTGACCAGAGCGATCACGGCGCTGGTAAAGTCCTCAGCGCTCTCCAGCTCGTCGGCGTAGCCCTTCAGTTCCTTTGCAACGGCGGTGTTCAGGATGGTGTTGGCATCACTCAGGTTCTCAGCGGAACCGGGCATACGGAACTCGAACTTGTTGCCGGTGAAGGCAAAGGGAGAGGTACGGTTGCGGTCGGTGGTATCCTTGCTGAACTTGGGCAGGACATCAACGCCCAGATCCATCTTCATCTTGACAGGGCCGGCATAGGGGGAATCGGATGCGATAGCATCGATGACAGCTTCCAGCTCTTCGCCCACGAAGATGGAAATGATAGCCGGAGGTGCCTCGTTGGCGCCCAGACGGTGATCGTTGCCGGGAGTGGCAACGGAGGTGCGCAGCAGATCGGCGTACTCGTCAACAGCCTTGATGACAGCAGCCAGGAACACCAGGAACTGCAGGTTCTCCATGGGGGTGTCGCCCGGGTCGAGCAGATTCTCGTGGGTGGTGGACATGGACCAGTTGTTGTGCTTGCCGCTGCCGTTGACGCCCTCGAAAGGCTTCTCATGCTGCAGGCAGACCAGACCGTACTTGGGGGCCAGCTTCTTCATCATCTCCATCGTCAGCAGGTTGTGGTCGATGGCAACGTTGGTGGTGTCGAAGATGGGGGCCAGCTCATGCTGACAGGGAGCTACCTCGTTGTGCTTGGTCTTGGCGGGCACGCCCAGCTTCCACAGCTCTTCGTCCAGTTCCTTCATAAAAGCGGAGACCTCGGGGCGGATGACGCCGAAGTAGTGCTCTTCCAGCTCCTGACCCTTGGCAGACGGTGCGCCGAAGAGAGTGCGGCCGGTGAGGATGAGGTCCTGACGGGCCTCGTAGTCTTCCTTCTTGATAAGGAAGTACTCCTGCTCGGGGCCGACGGTGGTGGAGACATAGTCCACATCCTTGCCGAAGAGCTTCAGGACGCGGACGGCCTGATTGGACAGCGCGTTCATGGAGCGCAGCAGGGGAGTCTTCTTGTCCAGCGCCTCGCCGGTGTAGCTGACGAATGCGGTGGGGATGCAGAGGACGTCGTCCTTCACGAAAGCGAAGCTGGTGGGGTCCCATGCGGTGTAGCCGCGGGCCTCACAGGTGGCGCGCAGGCCGCCGGAGGGGAAGGAAGAGGCGTCGGGCTCGCCGCGCACCAGCTCCTTGCCGTTGAACTCCATGATGGCGGTGCCATCGCCCACGGGGGAGACAAAGCCGTCATGCTTCTCGCTGGTAATGCCGGTCAGCGGCTGGAACCAGTGGGTGTAGTGGGTGGCACCCAGCTCCATGGCCCAGCGCTTCATCACGCTGGCCACAACGTTTGCCACCTCAATGTCCAGCGGAGCACCCTTGTGCAGGGTGTTCTTCAGGCTCTTATAAGTTGCGCTCGGCAGGCGCTCCTTCATCACATGTTCGTTAAAGACCTTGCTGCCGTAGATTTCCATAACATTCGCTGCCATAAATCCTACTCCTTACTTGATCTTATTTTTCTTACCCTTTCGTCTGCATTCTGGTCTGCCGCAATGCCGCACCCAGAAGTACGAAAGCATCTTAACAAAAACGGCGCTGCGAGTCAGGAGGTGACCCACAGCGCCGTTGCTGTCTATGGTTTGATTATAGCCTCTGCCGGGCAAAAAGG
>ENA-UEYL01002305-UEYL01002305.1-human-gut-metagenome-genome-assembly--contig:-NODE-2305-length-14445-cov-4.257447_pt1 | contig 14445 bp, 13 predicted proteins | sample MGYA00242941_ERZ507946 | MGnify/ENA primary metagenome ERZ507946 (study PRJEB26167, sample SAMN06115482) | human gut metagenome | host: Homo sapiens | place: China:Guizhou | collected 2015-03-11...
GAGGCGTTTACGGTGCTCTGCCGGGCAAGGACCTTCAAGTATGAGGACGCGGCAGCCCAGGTCCCCCAGTTCTGGGCGGAGCATTTCGGCACAGGCGGCGGCAAGGTGGTGTGCGGCATGTACGGCATCAACCTGGACGAGAGCATGGGCGGCAATGAGTTTGAATATCTCATCGCCGACAACTACGATCCCGCCAGGGAGGTTCCCGATGGTTTCACCACCCGCACTATCCCGGCTCATACCTGGGCGGTATTTCCCTGCACCGGCCGGATGCCCCAGGCGCTCCAGGGCCTGAATCAGCAGATCTTCTCCCAGTGGCTGCCCACAAACCCGGACTACAAGATCGCCGCAGGCATCAATGTGGAGCTGTACAGCGATGCCAGCAAGTTTGAAAGCGGCACGCAGGACCAGGACTACTACTGCGAGGTTTGGATCCCGGTGGAAAAGAAGTAAGGCGCATCCCCCTTGGCAAGATGATTTGATAGGATCAGGAGGACGAGAGCCTTGGGCGGCAGCCGCCCCGCTGCAAGCAAAATCCGATAAAAAAGACATCTGCCCAAATGCAGGATCACAAGACCATTTTGATTGACAGAGGAGGCGGCTGTTGTGCCTGATATGGTACCGAGCGCAGAGCAATTGACAACTTTGGTGGGGAACCCCTTGCATGAGGTCTGGACGCAATTATGCGCCTTGGTTGATGAGACATATGATATGGAGCATCTGTGGGGCAGCGGCGGAAAAGCGTGGACCTATGAGTACAAATACCGACGCGGCGGCAAGACCCTGTGTGCGCTGTATGCGAGAGAACGCTGTATCGGGTTTCTGGTCATCTTAGGCAGGGATGAGCGCTTAAAATTCGAAAACGACAGGGAACATTACTCGGGGGAAATTCAAAGAATTTATGACGAAACGCCGACTTACCATGATGGGAAATGGCTGATGTTTCAGCCGGTAGATACCTCGTTGTTTCCGGATTTCATCAGACTTCTGGCCATCAAACGGAAGCCAAACCGGAAATGAAGCGGGGCATCCGGGAGGGGAAGAAGTCGGGAATGCGGCTCTCTCCGTTCGGGTTAAAATCCATCATTGGCTGAAATCGGCACAAAGGGCGAACCGTGTTGTTCTCTTTTCAGCGCATCTCCTCTATGATCAGATCAGCAGCTGCAGAAAACCAATCAGACGATCATCATAAGAGGAGTATTTCACCATGAACACAGATAAAATTTTTGCAGAAGCCATTGCCAACGAGTACGCCCCCAAGGATACCTCCAAGGTTGTTGCCCTGAGAAAGCTGGACCGGAAAGCGAAGGGCCCGGCCAACATCTTTGCTTACAGCTTCGGCGTCCTGATGACCCTGGTCCTTGGCCTGGGGATGTGCCTTTCCATGCAGGTGATTGGAGGGGGCGGCGTCCTGATGACGGGAGCCGGAATCCTTCTGGGGATTCTGGGCATCGTGGGGGTGGGCCTGAACTATCCCATTTACAAAAAGCTCCTGCGGTCCGGTAAGGAAAAGTATGCCTTTGAGATTATGCAGCTGGCCCGGGAAATCAGTGAATCGGCAGAATAAAGACGAGAGGAGGGCGGGAGATGAACAAATCTGAAAGCAAATATTTCAACACCGCCCTACGGATGGATGAGGCGCTCCTGGCCCTGCTGGAGGAGAAGGACCTGGAGTATATCACGGTGAAAGAAATCTGCCGCCAGGCCGGCGTGAACCGATCTACCTTTTACCTGCACTATGAGACCGTTGCCGACCTGGTCAACGAGACGTTGGAGATGATTGACCAGAGATTCCGTTCCTATTTCCCCCGGGAAGGGGAGGAGGTTCTGGGGAATATGGGCAGCCGGGAGCGGGAAGACCTGGTGCTGGTCACCCGGGAATATCTGCTGCCCTATCTCTGCTTCATCCGGGATAACAAAAAGGTCTATCGGGCGGCATTTCGGAACCCAAGCAGCATGCAGGCCCATGTACGATATGGGGAACTAAAGCAGCATATCCTCGGCCCCGTTCTGGAACGGTTTGAGATTCCAACTGCCCATTGGCCCTATTACATGGCCTACTATGTGGAGGGCATCATCGCGATTGTCAAGGAGTGGCTGCAAAAGGACTGTGCCGATGAGGTGGAGATGATTGCCGATATCATCGAGTCCTGCGTGCGGCCCAAGGACGGCAGCTATGAGAAATAACGGCAGGGCCGCGTGCTTCCTCCGGACCTGGCGGGAGGATTACGTCTGCCGGACCCTGGTGAGCGCCGTTTTCTCCTTCGGCTGCACGGCGCTCTTCGCTCTTTACAATGGATTCCTGGGCCTTTGTTATGGGTCGGCCTGGCATGGGAGCATCGGCATATTTTACTTCCTGCTTATGGTCATTCGGGGCATTGTCCTTCTGACCGAGAGGCGAATCCGGACACGGCTTGCGGCGGAACAAAGTCACTGCCGCCGCCGGACATTTCTCATCAGCTCAGTACTGCTGCTGGGGCTGGATCTGGCGCTGATTCTGCCGGTTTCCATGATGGTGGTGCTGGACAAGCCTGTATCCATGGGACTGATTCCGGCCATTGCCATGGCGTCCTATACCACCTGGAAGATCACCATGGCCTCCATCCACATTGGACGGCAGCGGCGCAGACCCGGCGGAAACATTCTGGTTGCGGAGCTGCGGACGGTCAATTTCATTGACGCATTGGTGGCAATCCTGACGCTGCAAAACACCTTGATTATGGTGAAGCGGACAACTGCGGAAGAAACTGCCATGCTCCCGGTGTCCGCCGCCTCCAGTGCGGTGATTTACGCCGTGATTGTGGCGATTACCATACGCATGCTGCGAAAGGGTCTGAAACAGACTGCCATTCCGGCGGATCAACAGCAAACATAAAACCTCCCATACTGTGTTTTGTCAAGAAAAGCACACAGCATGGGAGGTTTGCTTTTATGGACCGCTCACTGAGCAGGGATTCATCATAATCGGCCGTACTCCCGCATTCCGCCGTATAAGGCTGTTCCCCCAATACTGAGAATGGGGAATCAGTTGCCGGAGCGTCAGGGTCAAGGGGAAATTTTAAAGTTGACGGATCTCCTGCTGGAGGCGCTCCAAAAATTCCGCGGCCGGGATTCCGTCCATCTGGGTGTGGTGAAACTGGAAGGACACCGGCAGGGTGGTGTGCAGCCACGTTTTCCGATATTTGCCCCAAATGAGGAAGGGATTGTTGTAACATCCCGCGTAGATGTTCACCGCGCCGTCGATCTCATACCCCGCCAGGGCAGAGGTGCCGATCACCATGTAGTCCTCGCCCAGCTCAAAGCTTTCCCCACTCTCACGGACCTGCCTGGTGAGCTTTCGATAATCTTGATTGAACGGTTCCAGATCAGAGGAAACGGGAATATCGCAGGTGGCAATGCCGCCGTCCCGGGTGGTCACCACCGTATTGACCGCCAAGCGGTCGTACTGCATCAGCTTGTCTCCCACCGGAAGCAGATAGAAGTCTTTTGTCCGGACCGCCGCCTTTCCGATGCACCAGCAAAGGAGCATGTTGAACTGATAGCCCCGTTTCCGGCTTAGCCGCACCAGCGCCGTCACATCCAGCGTTTTCATCAGGGTCACCATGGGCATGGGGGCCTTCATCCAGAGTTCAAAGGCCAGCGCCCGGGAGGTGCTCTTAGGATCTACTTCTTTCATGTTGTTCTCCATTCTGTTCGTCAAATCCGGTTCGGTTGGCCGCGGGAAGCAATCCATATCATACCACAGCACTTCATGGTGAGCAACCGATTCCCATATTCCAAAGCCGGAACTTATGGTATAATGGAACACCAAAAGCCTGCTATAAGCAAAAAATGATGAGGACCGAATATGAAACGTATTTTTCTTTTGGAGGACGATGAGACCCTGGGGCGGGGAATCGCGATGGCTCTGACGGGACCGGAGGTGTCCGTCGTCTGCCGTCCCACTCTGGCCGAGGGCCGGGAAGTGCTGGCCGAAGATCGGTTTGACCTTCTGGTTCTGGATGTGAATCTCCCCGACGGCAGCGGTCTGGACCTGCTGCGTCAGATGCGCTCGGAGGATGACGCCACGCCGGTGATTCTGCTCACCGCCAATGACTTGGAGCTGGACGAGGTCACCGGATTGGAGGCCGGAGCGGACGACTATATCACCAAGCCCTTCTCACTGGCAGTGCTCCGAGCCAGGGTGAATGCCCAGCTCCGGCGACGTGGACCCGAGGCCTCCCGGACCCTGATGTTGGGGCCCTTTGCCTTTGATTTTGAGCAGATGGACTTTCGCCGGGACGGCAGGGGAGTAGAGCTCTCCAAAACCGAGCAGAAGCTGCTGCGGGTGTTGGTGGAGAATCGGGGGCATGCCGTGTCACGGGCCACGCTGGTGGACCGGGTATGGACGGACGGCGCGGAATTTGTGGAGGAAAACGCCCTGTCTGTCACCGTCAAGCGGCTGCGGAGCAAGCTGGAGGCCGATCCGGCCAAGCCGGACTATCTGAAAACGGTGTACGGCATCGGCTACATCTGGGCGGTGAAGCCATGACGGGATACCTTGCAGCGGGCGCTGTGATTCTTTTGCTGCTGGCAGTGGTTCTGTTTGTCTGGTGGAGAACCAGGCGTACCATCAAACGCCTGGATAACATGCTCACTGCTGCCATAAACGGCACCTTTTCCGAAGAGACCTTTGACGAGAGCCGTCTTTCCTCCCTGGAGAGCCGCCTGGGGCGGTATCTGGCGGCCAGCGCCCTGTCCGAACGGAATGTGCGGGAGCAGAAGGACCAGATCAGCGCCCTGATCTCCGACATCTCCCACCAGACCAAGACCCCGGTGGCAAATCTCCAGCTCTACGCCCAGCTGCTCTCGGAGCAGCCGCTCACCCCCCAGGGGAAGGACTGTGCCGCCGCTATCTCCGCTCAGGCGGAGAAGCTCCAGACGCTCATCGAGGCGCTGGTCAAGACCTCCCGGCTGGAGACGGGGATTCTGGTCCTCCACCCCCAGCCCGGCGAGATTTCCCTGGTGGTGGGGCGTGCCGCGGCCCAGTATGCCCCCAGGGCGGCGGAAAAGGGCGTTGCCCTGACCCTTGATCAGACGGAGGGGGCCGCTGTTTTCGATCCCAAATGGACGGAGGAGGCGGTATGCAACCTGCTGGACAACGCCCTCAAGTACACCCCGCCCGGCGGGAGTGTGACGGTGGAGGTCAAAAACTATGAGCTGTTCTCCGCCATCCGGGTGTGCGATACCGGGCCGGGCATTGCTGAGGCGGAGCAGGCCAAAATATTCGGACGGTTTTACCGTGCCAGCGGTGCCTGGCAGACGGAAGGCGTGGGGATCGGCCTCTACCTTACCCGCCAGATTGCAGAAAAGCAGGGGGGCTATGTGAAGGTAGACAGCATGCCCGGAATGGGAAGCACATTTTCGCTCTATATCCCCCGGGAGTCGTAAGAACAAAGGACACAGGAGGAATACGCTGTGAGAAATGAATATGAAAACGAAGCGTTTTTTCAGCAATACGCCCAGATGTCCCGCAGCCGGGAAGGACTTTCCGGGGCGGGAGAGTGGCATCAGCTCAAGCCCCTTTTCCCGCCGCTGGAGGGGAAGTCCATGCTGGATCTGGGCTGCGGCTATGGATGGCACTGCAAGTTCGCTGTGGAGCAGGGCGCCCGGCAGGTGCTGGGCATTGATTTAAGCCGGAAAATGATCGAGGAAGCCCGGCGGCGCAACTGCGGGGAAAGCATTCTCTATGAGGTGTGCGGGATCGAGGAATATGAATATCCGGAGGCCGTATGGGACTGCGTGGTTTCCAATCTGGCTTTGCACTATATCGAGGACCTGGACTCCGTTTTTGAAAAGGTCCATCGGACACTGAAGAAAGATGGAATCTTTTTATTCAACATCGAGCATCCGGTTTTTACCGCCGGCGTGGGACAGGATTGGGCCTACGGGGAAGATGGCACGCCGCTGTATTGGCCCGTCGATCAGTATTTCATGCCCGGGGAGCGCCTTACCCACTTTCTGGGCTGCGAGGTCCGCAAGCAGCACCATACGCTTACCCAGATCCTGATGGGCCTGCTGCGCAGCGGCTTTGTGCTGGAAGCGGTGGAAGAGGCGGAGCCTTCGGCGGAAATGCTGGATATTCCCGGCATGCGGGACGAGCTGCGCCGGCCCATGATGCTGTTGGTGCGGGCCAGAGCGGTGCATTGACGGAACCGGACTTCTTTCAAAACTGTCACATTCTCGAAAGGACCAGGACAGATTTCCATGCTAAAGTCTGTATTGTCAAAAGACGGTACAGACTTTTTCTTTGGAGGTAAGCAGCATGACGATTCTTGAAACCCGTGATCTGAAGAAATACTACGGCTCCGGGGACACCCAGGTAAAGGCTCTGGACGGCGTGGATCTCGGCATCGGGCAGGGGGAGTTTGTAGCCATTGTGGGCACCTCGGGTTCCGGCAAGTCCACGCTGCTCCACATGCTGGGCGGGCTGGACCGGCCCACTTCGGGCACCGTCACCGTGGACGGCAAGGACATCTTTGCCCTGAAGGACGAGGCCCTGACCATTTTCCGCCGCCGGAAGATCGGTTTTGTGTTCCAGTCCTACAATCTGGTGCCGGTGCTCAGCGTGTGGGAGAACATCGTCCTGCCGGTGGAGCTGGACGGAAGGAAAGTGGATGAGGCCTATGTGCAGGAGGTCATCGCCACCCTGGGCCTGGAGAAAAAGCTCCAGAACCTGCCGGGCCAGCTCTCCGGCGGCCAGCAGCAGCGCGTGGCCATCGCCCGGGCTTTGGCGACCAAGCCCGCCATCCTTCTGGCTGACGAGCCCACCGGAAACCTGGACAGCCGAACCAGCCAGGATGTGCTGGGCCTGATGAAGGTGACCGGTCAGAAGTTTGCCCAGACCATGGTGATGATCACCCACAACGAGGAGATTGCCCAAATGGCCGACCGGATCGTCCGCATCGAGGACGGACGGATTGTGACGCGGTAAGGGGGCAAAGCACATGAAGGTTTCCAATCGCGGCTGTATCCGCCGCCTGAGCTTTCGCGCTCTTCTCGCCAGCCGTACCCGAAACATTGTGGCGGTACTGGCCATCGCCCTGACGGCGATGCTCTTTACGTCCCTCTTTACCATTGCTCTTTCCATCAACGAGGGGATCCAGCAGAACAATTTCCGTCAGGCCGGGGGCTGGTCCCACGGCACCTTCAAGTATCTGACGGAGGAGCAGTTTGCAGAATTGAAGGACGATCCGCTCATCGAGTCCTGGGGTCTGCGCCGATTTTTAGGCATGCCTGCGGACGTCCCCTTCAACAAATCCCATGTGGAGATTGGTTACTCCGATGCCAATAACGCCCACTGGATGTACTGTGACCCGGTGGAGGGGCGCCTCCCGCAGGAGGGCACCAACGAGGCTGCCACCGACACCCATGTACTGGAGCTGCTGGGCGTAGAGCCGGAAATCGGTGCGGAATTTACCATCACCTTTCCGGTGGACGGCCATGAGACCACCCAGACGTTTACCTTAAGCGGCTGGTGGGAGTATGACGAGGCCATTGTGGCCAACCACATCCTGATTCCCGAGAGCCGGGTGGATGCAGTGCTGCAGGAGGTGGGTGTCACCCCGCCGGGGAGCGACGGCATGACAGGGGAGTGGAACCTGGATGTGATGCTCCGGAACGGCGCACGCTCCATTGCCTCCGATATGAAGGAGATTCTGGCAAACCACGGCTATCAGTCGGAAACCCCGGGAGAAACCTATATCTCCATCGGCGTCAACTGGGGCTACACCGGGGCGCAGCTTTCGGATAAGCTGGATCCTGCCGTGGCGGCCATCATTGTGGGAGTGCTGGCCCTCATTCTGCTTACCGGGTATCTCATCATCTACAATGTGTTTCAGATCTCCGTGGCGGGGGACATCCGCTTTTACGGCCTGCTGAAAACCATCGGCACCACGCCCCGGCAGCTCCGGCGGATCATCCGTACCCAGGCGCTGCTGCTCTCCCTCATCGGCATCCCCGCGGGGCTGCTGCTGGGCTGGCTGCTGGGCGGTGTGCTCACGCCTGTCATCACCGCGCGGCTCAATGGGGTGACCACGGTGGTTTCGGTCAGTCCGTTTCTCTTTGCGGGCGCGGCCATCTTTGCCCTGGTGACGGTGCTCATCTCCTGCCGCCGCCCCGGCCGCCTGGCGGGCAAGGTCTCCCCGGTGGAGGCGGTGCGCTACACCGAGGGCAAAGCACTGAAGCAGAAGGGGAAACGGAGCGGAAAGGGCGTGTCCCTGCTGTCCATGGCCTGGGCCAACCTGGGCCGCAGCCGGGGCAAGACCTTTATCACGGTGCTGTCCCTGACCCTGGCCGTGGTGCTGCTGACTGCAACGGTGACCTTCACAAGCGGCTTTGACATGGACAAATATGTGTCCAACTTCACCGCCAGCGACTTCATTCTGGCGGACGCGGGTCAGTTTCAGACCGGTGGGGATGCGTTTTATGATGAGATGGCGGTGCCGCAGGAGGTCATCGACGCCGTGGATGCCCAGGGCGGCATCACCGGGAGCGGCCGCGTGTACGGAAAGACCGGCCCGGCCCTGGAGTTTGTCACCGAGGAATACTACCGCTCCATGTGGGGACGCTGGTATCCTCAAGAGGTGCTGGACAGCATGGTAGCCTTCAAAGATCGCACTGAGGACGGCCTTTTGGCGGATCGGGTACAGCTCTACGGCATGGAGCCCTTCGCACTGAGCTATCTGACGGTGTTGGAAGGGGACCTGACCAAGCTGGATGATCCCGATGGAAATTATATTGCCGCGGTATACAGCACCGATGACTACGGCAAGGCGGATATGAGCAGCCACTGGGCCCGGCTGGGGGATTCCGTGACCATCCGCTATGTGGAGGAGACGGAATACTATAACCCCGATACCGGCGAAGTCTACGGACCCTGGGAGAATGTACCGGAAGGGGCCAGTTATGCGGACCGGGCGGTGAAGTACCGGGACGTGGAGTACACGGTGGCCGCCCTGGTGACGGTGCCGTCCGCCCTGAGCTACCGCTACTACGGCGCCGACGAGTTCGTCATGGGGGCAGAGACGTTTCTCCGGGACACGGGCACTGACTCCGTCATGTACTACGCCTTCGATACCACGGAGGAGGCCAACGCCGCCATGGAGGCCTTCCTCCAGGACTACACGGAGAACATGAATCCCCAGTTTGACTACGAGAGCAAGGCAACCTACGCCGGGGAATTTGAGAGCACCCGAAGCATGTTCCTCCTGCTGGGCGGAGCCCTGAGCTTCATCGTGGGTCTGGTGGGCGTGCTGAACTTCTTCAACGCTATCCTCACCGGCATTACCGCCCGCCGCCGGGAGCTGGCGGTGCTCCAGTCCATTGGCATGACGGCCCGGCAGCTGCGGACCATGCTGGCACTGGAGGGCCTGTTCTATACCGTGGGCGCGGCCCTCCTGGCCCTGGCACTGATTGTGGTCACGGCGCCGTTTGTGGGGCCCGCTCTCAACGGGATGATCTGGTTTTTCACCTATCGCTTTACCGTCTGGCCCATCGCTATGGTGCTGCCCTTGTTCGGGGCGCTGGGGATCCTCATTCCGGTTTTGAGCTGCCGCGCCGCCCAGCGCTATTCCGTGGTGGAGCGCCTGCGGCAGGAATAAAGCACAAAAGGACAGCCATCCGCAAGCGAATGCCGCCTGCGGATGGCTTTTTTCCTAAAGGGCGTTCCGGGCAACATGGACAGAAATGCTGCACAATATGCCGGAAGTTAATCCATGGGGGAATAGCTGATTTTCAAGGTCATGCCGGGCAGGACATCGCTCTTGCTGCGGGTGATGGAGTGCTTGTCTTCTTCCGAGAAGCCGATGGTCTCGCCGTCATGGAGTTCCACATTGTTTTCCAGCACATAGGAGACGATTCCCACCATAAAATTCCGCAGGTCCTCCGGTGCGGCATCGGTGTCCAGCACCTCAATCTCCTCCCGGCCGAACTGCTCCAGCCCGTCGGTGTAGCCGCACAGGCCCCCTTCGCTCCCATAGAGTCCAAACCAAATCCAGTTGAAGATCGGCAGCATGTCCTCGTGCAGCATGTCCGCACAGTCTTCATAGAACGACGGCTCAAATACAACACCGCTTGCATAGACGCCGGCAGCGTATGGCTGGCGGCAGCAGGCGGCGAGCACCTTGACATAGAGCTTGCCCAGTTCCAGTGCATCCGCCTCTTTTCCGATCACCGCCACCATAATGTGGGCTTTGTGGGCTTTTGCGGTTTCCACAGCCTCGGGCCACAGGTAGTTGTTCCCGGCGTTGGCCTCCGCCTCACCGTCGGGGATGGGGGCGGGCATCAGGCTGACGGCTACCAGACTGTTCTCCAGGGTGAGCATCAGGGTGCCGTCCCCGTCGCCCTCCGCTTCCTCCGCCGCTATATCCCATTTCTCTTTCAGGTCCCGGATCAGCTGCTGCTTATCCCAGCTGGGTTCGGACAAGAGGACAAAGCCGGCAAAGGAGCCTTTCAGATCGGCGGGCGCCTCGTCTTCCGCTCCATTTGTTTCCGAACGGTTTTCAAACCAGGCTGCATGGCACTCACTGCCGTCTGCCTCCCGGAAAATCTGGAAATGCCGGTCGTCTCCCGGCTGCCGGTACACAAGGCCCATGCGGCGGGTCTGGTCCACAAACACCGCAGCCAGAGTTCCCACGGTGCCGTCTTCCGGGGAATAGGTCAGCCATTCCCCGCTGTCCAGCCACCCCTTGAGCTGCCGCAGCCAGTCGGTTCCCAGTTTGGAGAGTCCGGCTTCGTTCATGCGGAATGAGAGTTCCACAGGATGTTCCTTCACCGGGTAATGGAACTCACAGCAGGGGGAATTTTTCTCATAATCATACTGCTCCGGGTGAAACAGCTCATAAAATTCGGCAAGACCCGCCTCGTCCGCCCGGATGCAGGCCAAGGCGCGCTGTTTATCATCCGCATCCTCATCGTTCCCGGATTGCAGCGCCGCATCTGCTTTCGGATCGATCCAGTGATATTCCATCTGTTCCAGGGTGGCTCCGGCGTGGATTTCCTGCCGTAAGGTCAGGAACTCATAATCACCCGGTTCCAGAAGCAGACCCTGTTTGACGGCGTCCAGAGCACCGGCCTTGTTGCCGAAGTGGGCGCGGAGTTTGCCCACCTGCAGCCAGATCCAGGGGTAGTCCGGCTCCTCCTGGGCACCCTTTTCCGCATACTCGAGAGCTTCCTTCAGCCTGCCGCAGTACATCAGCGCCACCGAATAGCGATAGTACCAGGTGCCGCACCCTGCGGCATTTTTCTCCGAATCCTTCATCCACTCGGCCGCCTGGTAATAATGGATATAGTCATCCAGGTTGTTGCAGGCAAAGGCGTACCAGAGGGCAATCTGCAAATCCTGACGAGCCTGTTTTTCGGTAAATCTTCCTTCCTTCACACCGCTCTCAATGAACTCCTTCAGCCAGCGGAGCATTTTCCCGAAGTAACCGGAGGTTCCTTCGTCAAAGGATTCCAGCGTTTCGATGTCCTCTGCTGAGAGCAGCGAACCGGTTTCCTCATGAATGTCAGGCTCCGGCTCCTCCTCATCCAGCAGCGGGATGCCGCCCACATCCCGTCGGAAGGTATGGAAGTGCGCATAGGGCAGGCCGCTTTCTTCCAAGAACGCCTGCGCCGCTGTCAGCACAGCAGGCAGATCCCAGGCGATAAAATCCAGATACCCGTGGTACAGTCCCGTGGCTCCGCCCAGGAAGGTCACAGCTTCCGCACCGGCTTTGTTCAGGATCGCTTCCTGCAGTGCATCCCGGAAATCCAGGATGTGTTTGCTCTGCTCCTCGCCGGTAAAACCAGACAGCGGGTACAGAAGGAATCCGGCTGCGATGCCGTCCCGATGGTACTCGTCCACCACATCGCTCCGGGCAGTCAGGTAATCGTTGATCAGCACCGGCAGGCGGCAGATTCCTGTATAGACATCCAGCCGCCAATCGGCTTCCGGATCCTCCACCGGCTCCAGTTCATAGGCAAGGTAACTGTTTTCCAGATAGTCGCTGCCATCCCGCCAAAGAGTCAATCCCATACTTTCAAGCAGTTCCGGCAGCTGGGAAAGGAGCATGGCCGGTTCATCTTTGGGCTGGGCATAGACATCAAAACCGGAAACAAACGCAATGGCGGAAACTTCTCCGATCACTTGGTCCAGGAGCAGGGACAGCGCCCACCAAACCCGGTCGGCATCCTCTTTCAAAAGCGGCGTCAGCTTTTCACAGGAAAGGACCAGGTTGACATGACGGTCCCCGGTTTCCTCCGCCCACATCTGCACATCTTCGGCCCGAACTTCGATGTCTCCGGCCCGCAGAGCAAACCCCGCACAGCTCTGGCGGCCTACCCAGATATTCCAGTGCTCCAGCACCGATTCCGGGGCCTGCTGCTGGAAGTACACCAACGGAAACAGGCGGGAACGAAGGCCCTCCGGGCTGAGGATCAGTTCATATTTTTCTCCGTTGAAGCCCAACTCAAAAGAAGGATTCCGAAGGGCAATTTTCAGGGCGCTGCCGCATTTTTCCATCAGCTCTTCGCCGCGCTGATGCGTTTTGTCGGTGTCCATGATCTGACGCAGTTCCGCTTCCATTCCGGCAAAAGCGGACCAGGCTTCCGCTGTTCGTTCCCGGAAGTTTTTCTCAAACCGGGGCAGGGCCAGACGGCGGCGGCAGTCGTCGATGTACTCCTGGGTATCTTTGTCGCCGGGACGGGCCTTGAGCGCTTTTTCAAAGTAACGCAGGGCAGGGCCCTCTTCATCCAGATAGTAATAAGCACAAGCCATCCGATAATTCCAGCAGTGATCTTCGTTAAAGTGCTCCTCATGAGGTTTCAGAAGTTCCAGAGCCTTTTCATAAGGTTCCCGCTCCCCGATCTCCGCAATGGCGATGTATGCCTTGGCCAATTCACTGTCCAGCTCCGGGGTGCGTTCCCCGGCCGGAATGACCTCCAGGGTGTCGATTACCTTTTGAGCTTCATCCTGCTCAAACCAAAATTGGCACTGTTCCAATAATTCCATATCCGACTCCTCTCATTCCTCAGTGTAACTGTCTGCGATATCAATCAGGTGGACATATACACCGCAGATCTTGCCCTGCGCGTCATAGCCAAAATAGACCGGGTAATACCCGTCCCCCCAGCCGGAGGCGAAGAGGGGAAGGTTGCAGTCTGACTCCGGCACCGTCCAGTTGAGCCAGTCGCCGCACGTTCTCTGATACTTGGGGTTTTCCTGGAAATTTTTCTCCAGCAAATCACAAAACAGGTCATTGTAGAAGTCTATGTCCGCATCCTCCGCCAGACGCCCTGCCCAGTACGCTTTAAACATTTTCTGCGTCTGAATGTCCGCAATGCAGCCCATACCGGCATCCACGCCGAAGCCGAAGAACGCGTCGTCTTCCAGTTCTCCGTCCAGATCCTCACTGCCTACCATACCCAGTTCGTACCGAACCGGCTTTCCCTTGCTGACAACTACCTTGACGCAGGCATAGCGGTCCCCATATTTCTCACTGGGAACCACGCAGATCTGCACGGGATAGCGTCCGGCGGGAATGGTCTGAAGATAGGGCAGGGCATCCTCCAGTTCCACCAAGGGGTCACAGGCAAAAATCGTTCCCGTGGGGAAGTGAACGGGGAAAAGGTATGCAGGCGAAGGCATTTATTAAGTTGTGATGAATTCATGGACTTATTTAATATTTACGTAGCCTTTTTGAATATAGAATGTTGCAACCTTGAAACGTATAATTAATTTTGACAGATTACTTATTATAGAAAGTATATGCAGAAATTGAAACTTTATCTGGTAGATGACCATAAGCTGTTCAGGGAAGGGTTGAAGCTGTTGTTGTCGACACAGGATTTCGTAAAGCATATTTACGAAGCTTCGAACGGACGGGAATTTATTGAAAATTTACCATTAACGGAATGTGATGTGGTGCTGATGGATATTGAGATGCCTGAAATGAATGGGATCGAGGCCACCCGGGAAGCTTTGCATTTGCATCCGGAATTGAAAATCATTGTCCTGTCGATGTATGGGGACGAGCAATATTACTATCAGATGATCGATGCCGGAGCCAAGGGCTTTATGCTGAAGAACACCGGGATCGAAAATGTCATCAAGGGAATTCAGAAGGTAGCCGCCGGGGAGAATTTTTTTTCGGAAGAGTTGCTGTTCAATATTCTGAATAATATGCGGGATAACAGTAAAACTACCGCAGATGTTCCTGATAATGAATTATCCGATAGGGAGATGGAGATTTTATACCATGTTTGCAAGGGGGAATCCAATCAGGAGATTGCAGAGGCTTTGTTTATCAGTAAGCGGACGGTAGATAAGCATCGGGCTAATTTATTGAGTAAAACCGGTTGCCGCAATACGGCGGCATTGGTCATGTATGCCATTAAGAACAAGATGATCGAAGTAAATTGATGTTT
>ENA-UEYL01002317-UEYL01002317.1-human-gut-metagenome-genome-assembly--contig:-NODE-2317-length-14401-cov-4.563809_pt1 | contig 14401 bp, 10 predicted proteins | sample MGYA00242941_ERZ507946 | MGnify/ENA primary metagenome ERZ507946 (study PRJEB26167, sample SAMN06115482) | human gut metagenome | host: Homo sapiens | place: China:Guizhou | collected 2015-03-11...
GCATCAATGGCGTTGCGGGTATCCTGCCGCAGGGAAGCAATACCGGGGCCCACGAACTCCATGACCTTGTTCTTGACATAGCCGCTCTTGAACAGCTCACCCACCAGTGCAATGGCCACATCGTGGGGGCCGCAGCCTGCGGGCAGAGCGCCGGTCAGGCAGACGGCCACCACGCCGGGGCGGGCCACATCGTAGGTGCGGCCCAGCAGCTGCTTTGCCAGCTCGCCGCCGCCCTCACCAATGGCCATGGTGCCCAGAGCACCGTAGCGGGTGTGGGAGTCGGAACCCAGGATCATGCCGCCGCAGGAGGAGAGCTGTTCCCGGGCGTAGGAGTGAATGACCGACTGATTGGCGGGCACATAGATGCCGCCGTATTTCTTGGCGGCGGAGAGGCCGAAGACGTGGTCGTCTTCATTGATGGTGCCGCCCACGGCACACAGACTGTTGTGGCAGTTGGTCAGGGCATAGGGAACGGGGAAGGATTTCATGCCCGAGGCCCGGGCCTGCTGAATGATGCCCACATAGGTGATGTCGTGGGAGACCAGGGCGTCAAACCGGATCTGGAGCTGTTCCGGATCCCCGGAGACGCTGTGGGCCTGAAGGATGTTCCAGGCCATGGTATTTTGGCGGCCCTCCTGGCGGGAGAGCGGGGCGTCGGCACAGGGGACGCCGTTGACGAGGAACACGCCGCTGTCGTGGAGAGTAATCATAATGGACCTCCTGCAATCCCGGCGGTGGCCGGATGGTTCTTGCTCCACAATATAGCACAGATTCCTTCGGATGGAAAGATGTTTTGCAAGTTTTTTTGCCGATCTTGCAAAATTGTCCGATTTGACAGGAATATAGCAGAGGTTTACCTGGAATTTTGACAGAAGAGAATAATCTGGGAGCAAAATAAGAAGCGGGGGACAGCCAAGCGGCTGTCCCCCGTTGTTGTTAGATCAGACCCTGGATCAAAATGACCAGAATGATGATGGGCAGGACGAACTGGAAGTAGGGTTTGAAGGCCCGGGACATCTTGAGGCCGGTGCCGGTATTGGCTTCCTCCAGATACTTGTCGAAGCCCCAGCCCCACTTGGTGACGCAGAAGAGCAGATAGACCAAAGAGCCCAGAGGCAGCAGCAGGTTGCTGACCAGGAAGTCCTCGATATCCAGAATCTGGCCGCCGTTGGGGGCATTGGGCAGCACCACGGAGAAGTACCACTGGTTGTAGCCCAGCACGCAGGGCATGCTGGCCACCAGAATGAACACGCAGCAAAGCACCGTGGCCTTCTTGCGGGTCCAGCCGAAGGTATCGATGCAGCTGGCCATGATGTTTTCAAAGACCGCCAGAACGGTGGTGAAGCTGGCAAAGGTCATGAACAGGAAGAACAGGGCGCCCCAGATCCGGCCGCCGGCCATGTTGACGAACACCCGGGGCAGAGTCACAAAGATCAGGGAGGGGCCGCTGTCGGCGTTGACGCCGAAGGAGAAGCAGGCGGGGAAGATGATCAGGCCGGACATGAAAGCTACGAAGGTGTCCAGGCAGCAGATCCGCACCGCCTCACCGGTGAGGGAGTGGTTGCGGGACATATAGCTGCCGAAGATCTCCATGGCGGCAATGCCCAGGCTCAGGGTAAAGAAGGACTGGTTCATGGCGGCGGTCATCACGTTGCCGATACCCTGCTCCGCTGCCCGCTGGAAATCCGGCAGCAGGTAGAACTTCACGCCCTCAGCGGCACCGGGCAGCATCAGGCTGTGCACGGCCAGCACCACGATGAGCGCCAGCAGCGCCAGCATCATCCACTTGCTGATGCGCTCCAGGCCCTTTTGCAGACCGAAAGAGCAGACCAGGAATCCGGCCAGGACAATGATAACCATGAAGATGGTCATTTCCGTGGGGTTGGCCAGCATGGCGCTGAACACGCCGTCCACGGCCTCGTTGGACATGCCGTTAAAGTCGCCTACGACAAATTTATAGAAGTAGTCCAGCATCCAGCCGGCCACCGTGGTGTAGTACATCATCAAAAGGCAGCAGCCGATGACGCAGAACCAGCCGTGGATGTGCCACTTGCTGTTCTTGGGCTCCAGGGCCTTGTAGCCTTCCACGGCGCTCTTCCGGCTGGCCCGGCCTACCGCCAGCTCCATGGTCAAAACGGGCACGCCCATGATGATGAGGAACAGTACGTAAAAGAGGACGAAGACGCCGCCGCCGTTTGCGCCGGTTACATAGGGAAATTTCCACACGTTTCCGATACCGATGGCGCATCCGGCGCTCACCAGCAGGAATCCCAGCCGGGATTGAAAGTTTTCTCGTTTCATGAATCCGAACTCCTTCTCATTTCTCCGAAGCTCCAGGACGAAAAAAGAACGGCTTGCGCCGTTCCGGCTCGTTTCGTGCTGAGCTGTTTCTTATGGTAGACGACACGATTTGGAAAGTCAACCGATTTCCGATGGGTTTGCGCACCGATTATTCCATGATATCATAAGAAAAAGTTATGAAGCTGGTAGCGACACGAAAGATAATTGACAAGAGGGGGATCGGCCTATAAAATGAGAAGAAATTCACTCGCTTTCGGGCGGCAAATTACAGATTCGTGGAAAGGACGATACGGCATGGGCGATATTGCACACATCTCCGGCCGGGTGCTGGAGGAGACGGAGAAGATCATCGTAGGCAAACGGGACAAGATCCGGCTGATTATTATGGCCGTGCTGGCGGGAGGCCATGTACTGCTGGACGACCTGCCGGGTGTGGGAAAGACCACCTTGCTCAAGACGCTTTCCATTGCGCTGGGCTGTACATCCAAGCGGGTGCAGTTTGTGCCCGACCTGCTGCCGTCCGATATCTGCGGCATGAAGATCTATAATCAAAAGACCGGAGACTTCCAGGTGGTGGAGGGGCCGGTGATGACGAATCTGCTGCTGGCCGATGAGATCAACCGGGCCATTCCCCGCACGCAGTCGGCCCTGCTGGAGGCCATGGAAGAGCGGCAGGTCACCATTGACGCCGAGACGCTGCCTCTGCCCAAGCCGTTTTTGGTGCTGGCCACGGAGAATCCGGTGGAGTCTGAGAGCACGTTCCGTCTGCCGGCAGCGCAGATGGATCGTTTTTTGATCCGTCTGTCCCTGGGATACCCGGCGGCGGAGGAAGAGACCCGGATGCTGCAGAATCTGGGTGACCGCATTCCCTTTGAGACGGTGGAGACCGTCACCTGTGCCGAAGAGCTGATGAAACTGCAGGGTCAGGCGGCCCAGGTGTATGTCTCCGATGCGGTGGCTGCCTACATCGTGGCCCTGGCAGGGGCTACCCGGAGCCATGCGGATCTTTCTATGGGCGCCAGCCCCCGGGGGTCCCGGGGACTGTACCGGGCGGCCAAGGTCTGGGCCGCCATGGAGGGACGGGACTATGTGACGCCGGACGATGTGCAGTACCTGGCGGTTCCCGTGCTCTCTCACCGGCTGCTGCTCACCGGTCAGGCGAGGTTTTCCGGCAAGAGCGCGGAGAGCGTGGTGCGGGAAGTCCTCTCCAGTGTGGAGGTACCGCCCCGGACTGAGGAGATGTTCCGTGGACGATAAGCTGTTTATCGGAGCACGGTCCAGCCTGCTGGTGAGCAATGGAGCGCTGATGCTTTATGCGGTGCTGGCAGTGCTCTCGGCGGTGTTCCATGTCACATCCTTGTGTGCGGTTCTGGCCTTTTTGCTGTTTTTCTGCGGAGTATCCCGCCTGTGGGGAGAGAGTGCGCTGCGCAGTGTGCAGGTAACCTGCCAAAGCGCGCCGGCGGCGCTGTTTCCTCCGGGTGAGGTGACGCTGCGGATGCGGATTCAGAACAACAAGCTGCTGCCGGTGATCTGGATGGAAGTGGTGCAGCTTCTGGAGGAGGATGCGCCGCTGATTCCCGCGGATCCCGGAGAGATCTGCCATGTGCAGGGACGGCAAGCGGCATTGGAGGGCGCCTCCGGGGAGGAGGCGGCTTTCCTTTATAAGAAGTTTACGTTCGTGATGGGCGGAGAGGAAATTGTCTGGGAGAGCCGCTGGAATGCGCAGCACCGGGGGATTTTCCGGCCGGGCCGTCTGCGCCTGCGGGGCGGAGATGGCTTTGGCCTGACGCAGAAAGAACAGCTCACCGGCGGCACCGATGCCTTTGTGGCGGTGTATCCCCGGGTGCAGCCGGTGGCGACGGATTTGTTCCTGCGGGATATGTGGGAGGCCAGCAGTGGGGCCAAGGGCTACCAGGAGGACCCCACAATCATCAAGAGTACCCGGGACTATGCCCTGACGGATTCCTACCGGCGGATCAACTGGCGTGTGACCGCCCGGACGCAGAACACCGTAGTCAACACCTACGAGACGATTTTGCCCAAATCCGCGCATTTTATTGTGGACGGTGAGAGCTTCAATGGTCCCGTGGTGCTGCGGGAGGAGCTGGAGGACACCCTGAGCATTCTCACCTCCCTGATTTTAGGGCTGGAAGACGCGGGGATCCGCTGCGGCATGTCCCTGCCCAGAAGCCGGACCGATGATCCCCGGGAGATCCTGGGGGCGGAGCGGACACCGCTGGAGGAAATCCTGACGGCGCTGGCGGGCTACACGCTGCGGCCTTTGGTCAAACCGGAAGAGAACGGAGCCAAGCCTTACGCACGGCCGGCGGAATTTCAGGAAGGGCAGATTCTCTCCCTGCAGAATGTGGGGCGGTTTTATTACCTGTGCAGCTCCCTGGAACGGGCGCAGTCCTGCAGCCTGGTGACCCGGCTGGATCCGGCGCGGACAGTGCTGCTGCCCTATGCGGCGCCTGCGGCGGACCGGGAGGCGTCGCTGCGGGAATTTCATGTGGTAGGGCTGCAGACCCTCAAAAGGGGGAGTGGAACATGAGTCGGGACGCGTTTTTCCCCGGACTGGTGTCCGTGGTACGGATTGTGATTTTGTGGTGCAGCGCCTTTTGGCTCTTCACCATGACGGAATATCGGGAGATTTACGGCGTGGCCCTGGGCCCGTTTTTGCTCTTTGGCATCGGTTCGTTCCTGATCCTGTGGCTTTTTTTGCAGCAGCCCCGGACACTGCCGGCTCTGATGAGTCTGGGCACCGGAATCGCACTGGTGGGCGGCGGCGTGCTGCTGTGGCGGTATTCCACCCTGCCGGGATTTTTCGGACTGCTCTTTGGTGCTCTGTCGGTGATTACCGTGGTGTACGGCGGTGTGCGGGCGTGTACGGAGCCCCCTGCGGCGGCGGGGAGCATCAGCGCGCTGGAGGGGACCACGCTGTTTGCACTGGTATTTTTGTGGGTGCAGACGGCTACCGGTATGGATCCCATGTACAGTGCGCCGCTGCTGGCGGCATCTCTGCTGAGTTTTCTGGTGGTGCTCTATCAGAGGCTTTCTTCGGTAGGCGGCGCTTCCGGCCGCGGCCGGGGCAGGGGGCTGCTGGTAGTAGGCGGCGCCCTGGTCGTGATTGCGGTTGCCTTGGTGCTGTTTATGCTGTATGGCGCGGCGCCTCTGGGACAGGGCGCGGTAATGCTGTATTACGGCGTCGTGTACTGCCTGAAGCTGCTGCTGACTCTGTTCAACCGCCTGCTGATGCTGCTGGCAGCTCTGTTTCCCGGACAGGCCGGAGAGATGGAGTTGGACGCTCCGGCGGCCATGGAAATTCCGGAGGAGTACTCAGACGGCAGTGAGCTCAATACCGGTCTGCTGATTGCGCTGGGCATTGCGGGACTGTGCCTGCTGGCGGTGTGCCTCATATACCTGGTATACCGCCTGCGGCGGCTGAAAATCGGCGGAGGGCGGACCATTGTGGTGCAGACCCGGGTCAGCCGCCGGAAGCTGTCTCTGCTGGCCTGGCTGAAGCGGATTTGGAGTGCGGTGAAGGAACGGTGGCTGCTGCTGGCGGCTATTGTGACCATGCGGGGCAGCCCGCAGGAGCTGTTTTTGTTTTTGACCCGGGCGGGGCGGCGGCTGGACTGCGGCCGCGAGACCGGAGAGACACCCTGTGCCTTTGTGCGCCGGATGGCCGGCGTGACTGCGGGAGAGAGAACGGAGGAACTTCCGGCGGCGCTGGAGAGCCTGGCCGCGGCCCTGGGTGAATGCCTGTATAGCCGGGAGACGCCGGAGCCCTTTCCCCGGGAAACGGCCCGGATCATCCGGAAAAGCTTTCGCCGGGCTCTGCGGCGGGCCCGGTGGGTGCATCTGCGGGACTGGCTCCGGCAGAGATTCCAGCCCAAGCCTGCGGCGGATTCTGAGGGATAAAGGAGTGGGAACATGGCGGAAATCTTGGTAGTCGTAGATATGCAGAACGATTTTGTCTCAGGCGTCCTGGGGACGCAGGAGGCCTTTGACATTGTGCCCAATGTGGTAGGCCGGGTGGTGGACGCCCTCAACCGGGGAGAGACCGTGCTGTTCACCCGGGACACTCATGAGCCGGATTACCTGAGCACCCAGGAAGGCAAGCACCTGCCGGTACCCCACTGCATCCAGGGAACGGAAGGGTGGGAGATCATTCCCCAGCTGCAGGAGTATGCTGCCCATCCCATCGACAAGCCCACTTTTGGCAGCCAGTCTCTGGGAACGCTGCTGAAAGCCCGGGACGAAGATCTGCGCCGGCAGGGCCAGCCGGGGATCGAGAAGGTCACATTCATTGGCGTGTGCACGGATATCTGCGTGATTTCCAATGCTTTGCTGGCCAAGGCGTTTTTGCCGGAGGCGGAGATCGTGGTGGATGCTGCTTGCTGCGCCGGTGTGACGCCGGAGAGCCACCGCACGGCTCTGCGGGCAATGAAGGCTTGCCAGATCACCGTGGAGCATGAAGGCGAAGCGGATTGAATGAAAACAGGAAAAGCGCCGGGTTCGGAATCATTCCGAACCCGGCGCTTTGTTTCTTGAAACGCCCGGGACCGCCTGTGGAAAAAGGCAGTTCGCCGTTCTCGCGGTTACACGTAAGTCTGCTGCGTGACGTCAAAGACGCCCCGAGTGGTGATCCGCAGGGTGGGAATCACCGGCAGGGCCATGAAGCTCAGGGTCATGAACGGGTCGATGCCGGGATTGACGCCCAGGGCATAGGCGGCATCCTTGGCGGCTTCCAGCTTTTCGTTGACGGTGATGAGAGGCTCGTCGCTCATGATACCGGCAATGGACAGGGGGACTTCCGCTTTGGGCGCGCCGCCGTCCCACACCACGATGCCGCCGCCCAGCTCCACCACGCGGTTGGCCGCGGCGGCCATATCGGCCTCATTGGTGCCGACCACAATGATGTTGTGGGAGTCGTGGGAGACGGAGGTCGCCACAGCGCCGGACTTGAGGCCGTAGCCCTGCAGGAAGCCGATGCCGATATGGCGGGTGTTTTTATGCCGTTCCACCACGGCGATTTTCAGCACATCGTATTCCACATCGATGCGGTCGGAGTAGCCGGCATCCACGGTGGTGATCTCACCGTTGACCATGCCGATGATGCCCCTGGACCGGTGTTCGGAGAAATGTTCGGCGGTCAGAGTCTCCACGTGGAAGGTGTTCCGGGCCCGCTCGGCCAGATACGGCTCCACTTCGGGGGCCGGGAAGTCCCGCACCACGCCGTGATCCACCAGCAGTTCGCCCCGTTTGTAGACCTGCTCGATGGTGAAGTCCTGGAAATTGTCAATGACCACGAAGTCCGCCAGATATCCCGGCGCGATGGCGCCGCGGTTGTTGAGCAGGAAGTACCGGGCGGCGTTGTGGCAGGCCACTTTCACCGCTATGATGGGATCGGCGCCCAATGCAATGGCTTTTTTGACCATGTAGTCAATGTGGCCCTTTTCCAAGAGGTCACTGGGGTGCTTGTCGTCACTGCAGAACATGCACCGGTCGGCGTACTTGGCGCACAGCAGCGGTGCCAGGGCTTCCAGATTCTGCGCGGCGGTGCCGTCCCGGATCATGATGAACTGTCCCCGCTCCAGCTTGGCGATGGCGTCGGACAGGTCATGGCATTCGTGGTCGGAATACACGCCGGCAGCGACGTAGGCGTTGAGGTCGTTGCCCACCAGGTCCGGGGCGTGGCCATCGATTTTCTTGTGGTGTGCCTGCGCTGCCACGATCTTTTCCACCGGCTGGTCATCCCCGGCGATGATGCCCACAAAGTTCATCATCTCGGCCAGACCCAGAACCCGGGGGTGATCGTAAAACGAGTCGATGGCCCGGTAGTCCAGTACGGCGCCGGACTCATCCAGAGGCGTGGCGGGGACGCAGGAGGGCAGCATGAACTGCACATCCACCGGCAGACCCTCGGTGGCCTGAAGCATGTACTCGATGCCGTCGGTCCCCATGACGTTGGCGATTTCGTGGGGATCGGTCACCACGGTGGTGGTGCCGTGGGGCAGTACGGCCTTGACAAATTCCTGGGGAGAGACCAGGGCGCTCTCCAGATGGATGTGGGCGTCCAGAAAGCCGGGCAGGATGATCCTGCCGGACATGTCCACCTCACGAATGCCGGAATAACTTCCCATGCCCACAATCAGCCCTTCTGCCACGGCAATGTCGGCATGGCAGAGCTCGTTGGAGAACACATTGACATACGTGGCGTTTTTCAGGACCAGGTCCGCCGGTTCCCGGCCTGCGGCTGCATTGATGATACGCCGCTTTTTCAGCAGCTTCCGATTGATCTTGCCCGCATAGCTCTCAGACATGGGATCATTCCTCCTGTTCTATTTGAGTTTTGCTATTACTTGAAGTTATGAAAGATATAAACCAAAATAATAGTATGATGTTAGGCAAAGTATACGCCAAACCCGGGCGTTTGTCTACCGTTCCAATGAAAATTTTCAAAACTTTCTCCCGGGCGGCGCATCCCTTGCGAAACGGCCGCGGATGGGATATACTATTTAAATCTATGAAATCATTTCCGGGAGGAACATCCATGAAACTGATGGCCATTGACGGCAACAGCATCATCAACCGGGCCTATTACGGCATCCGGCCCCTGACCACCCGGGACGGGCTTTATACCCATGCGGTATTCGGCTTCCTCACGACACTTCTGCGTCTGCGGGAGGAGGAATCGCCTGACGCGGTGTGCGTCACCTTTGATGTGCACGCCCCCACCTTCCGCCACACGGCGGACGAGACGTATAAGGCCACCCGAAAGCCCATGCCGGAGGAGCTGCGGATGCAGATGCCGGTGCTCAAGGAGGTGCTGGATGCGCTGCGAATTCCCCGTTACGAGCTGGAAGGCTGGGAAGCGGATGACCTGCTGGGTACGATCTCCCGCAAGTGTGAGGCGGCGGACTGGGAGTGCGTGATTGTGACGGGAGACAAGGACTCCCTGCAGCTGATCACGGACCGCACCAAGGTCAAGCTGGTCTCCACCCGGATGGGGCAGACCACCACCAAGGACATGACCCCGGAGTCCTTTCAGGAACAGTATGGCTTCGCGCCGATTCATATGATCGATCTTAAGGCGCTGATGGGAGATGCCTCCGACAACATTCCCGGCGTGCCGGGCATCGGCGAGAAAACCGCCATGGATCTGGTGCAGAAATACGGCAGCATTGACGCCTTGTATGCCAAAATGCCGGAGGTGGAGGCCAAGCCCGCGGCGCTGAAAAAGCTTCAGGCCGGGGAGGAGAGCGCCCGCCACTCCTACTGGCTGGCCACCATCGCCACCGACGCGCCGCTGGCGTTCCGACCGGAGGAGAACCGGGTGCAGGAGCCCGGGGAAGCGGCCTATCCGCTGTTTTTGCGCCTGGAGTTTACCAAGCTCATTGAAAAGTTCGGCCTGACGGCGCAGAAGGCTCCGGCAGCGGAGGCGCCTGCCGTTACCGTAACGGTGGAGCAGGTCACCACGCCGGAACAGGCGGACACTTTGCTGGCCTGTTGGCGTAAAGCGGATCATGTCTCGGTGCTGACACTGCCGGATTTGACCGGCGCGGCGGTGGTTTGTGAGACGGGGGAGGGTACCGCGGTTACCGCGGAGCTATTTTTCGACCAGTACCAGGGTGACTGGAATGCCCTGCTGGGGGAGCTGTTTTCCGCCGACATCCGCAAGGTTTCCCATAATGTAAAGGACCTGATGCGCACGCTCTCAGACAACGGCTTGCCTGCGGAGGGCTTTGTGTTCGACACGGCTCTGGCGGCCTACCTGCTGGATGCCACGGCGGGCAGCTACGATCTGCAGCGGCTGTTTGTGTCTTATTATAATGAGGAGCTGCCCAAGCCTCTCTATCTGGAGAAGGACGCGTTTTCCCTGCTGGGGGATTCTGCGGAGGCGGAGGCCAGCCTGGACCGCTATACCGCGGCGGTAGATGCCCTTTATGAGACGCTGGCACCGCAATTGCGGGAGAAAGATCTCTGGGAGCTGTTCGAGACGGCGGAGATGCCCCTTTGTGCGGTACTGGCGGATATGGAGCGCGCCGGATGCCGGGTGGATGCCCGGGCGCTTGCGGCCTTTGGAGAGGCGCTGTCGGCCCGGATTGCCCAGCAGGAGCAGGCCATTTATGAAATGGCCGGGGAGGAATTCAACATCAATTCCCCCAAGCAGCTAGGCGAGATTCTCTTTGGAAAGCTGGGACTGCCCCACGGGAAAAAGACGAAAACCGGCTGGTCCACCAATGCCGATGTGCTGGAAAAGCTCCGCTATGAGGCACCCATTGTCAGTGCGGTGCTGGAGTACCGCCAGTATGCCAAGCTCAAATCCACCTATGCCGACGGCCTGCTCAAGGCCCTGGACCCCGATGGCCGGGTGCGTACCCGGTTCCAGATGACGGTGACGGCCACCGGCCGGCTGAGCTCCACGGAGCCCAACCTGCAAAATATCCCCACCCGCACGGATTTGGGCAGCGAGATCCGCCGGATGTTTGTCCCGGCGGAGGGCTGCGTCCTGGTGGATGCGGATTATTCCCAGATTGAGCTGCGGCTTCTGGCTCACATTTCCGGAGATCCGGCCATGCAGGCGGCCTTTACCTCGGGACAGGATATCCACTCCGCCACGGCGGCCCAGGTATTTCACGTGGCGCCGGAGGATGTGACCCACGAAATGCGCCGCCGGGCCAAGGCGGTGAACTTCGGCATCGTCTACGGGATTTCTGCCTTTTCCCTCAGCCAGGATATCGGCGTCAGCGTAGCGGAGGCCAAGGCGTATATGGATGCGTACTTTGCCACCTTCCCCGGTGTGCGGCGGTATATGGATGCGGTGGTGGAGCAGGCCCGGGAGACGGGATATGTGGAGACACTCTTCCACCGGCGGCGGGACCTGCCGGAGCTGTCCTCTTCCAATCGAAACCTGCGGGCCTTTGGAGAGCGGGTGGCGCTGAACATGCCCATTCAGGGAACCGCGGCGGATATTATGAAGCTGGCCATGATTGCGGTATGGAAGGGACTGCGGGAAACGATTCCCGAAGCCCGGCTGGTGCTGCAGGTTCACGATGAGCTGATTGTGGAGTGTCCGGAAGAGCAGGCGGAGGCAGTGGCGCAGCTGCTGACGGAGAAAATGGAACATGTGGTGTCTCTGGCGGTTCCGCTGACCGCGGATGCCCATTGGGGCAAAAACTGGCTGGAGGCCAAGGGCTGAGACAGAAACGGCAGGCCCGGGAGCGGTTTCTCCGGGGCCTGGCGGATGCAAAGCTGCCCGGATCACATAAGAAAGGAAACAACCATGACGGATCAAACGATGCATGTGCGGATCGTTCCCATGACGGCGGACCATCTCGATGAGGTGGCGGAGTTGGAGCGGATCTGCTTTTCGACCCCCTGGTCCCGGAATATGCTGGCGGAAGAGCTGGACAACGCTCTGTCGGCGTTTTTGGTGGCTCTGGACGATGCTGGCCGTGTCGTCGGCTATGCGGGACTTCAGGTGGTGCTGGATGAGGGCTATATTACCAATGTTGCCGTGCGGCCGGAGTGCCGGCGGCAGGGAATTGCCGGAAAGCTGCTGCAGGTGTTTCTGGATTTTGCCCAGGGCAACCAGCTGGCGTTTTTGACGCTGGAGGTTCGGGCGTCTAACTATGACGCCATTGCTCTGTATGGCAGCCGGGGATTCCGCAGCGTTGGCCGGCGGAAGAACTACTATGAGCATCCGAAGGAGGATGCCATCATCATGACAAAGGAGTTTGAACATGGAGCTGAGAATGCCGACACCGGAACAGCTGCGGACGGTGTACGCAGCTGATTTAAAGGAATCCTTTCCGGCATCGGAGCTTAAGCCCCTCCGGGCAATTGAGCAGATGTGGGCGGATGGGCGGTATTACCCCTGGTGTTTATTTGACGGCGACGAGATCGTCGGTACGTGCTTTTTGTGGAGGGGACATCCCGGCTGGGCGCTGCTGGATTATCTGTGCGTCTCGTCCCGGCGCCGCAATGGAGGCATTGGGGCGGTCATTCTGGAGAAGATGCTGGAACGGGAACAGGGCAGCATCATTTTGGGTGAGAGTGAGGCGCCCGTTCACGCGCCGGATCCCGCCATGGCCGAGAGACGGCTGGGCTTTTATGCCCGGAATCATGCCCGAATGGCGGGGTACGATACGGAGATGTTTGGCGCGCACTACAAGACGCTTTATTGGGCGGATGCTCCGGTCAGCGATGAACGCCTGATGGAGGAGCACCGGTTTATTTATCAGAGTCAGTTTTCGCCGGAGCGGTATGCCCGGTATGTCCGGATTCCCAGGGATCCGCTGGCGGGGCCGCCGTGCCAAGTCCCGTGGGACGAGTGAGAAAGGAGCAGGTATGAAGATACTGGCAGTGGAATCGTCCTGTGACGAGACAGCGGTAGCGGTTGTGGAAGATGGCCGCCGTGTGCTTTCCGATGCCATCGCCTCACAGGTGGACATTCATGCGCTCTATGGCGGTGTGGTGCCGGAAATTGCATCCCGCAAACATGTAGAGGTGATTGCGGCCCTGGCGGAACAGGCCTTGCGGGAAGCGGGCTGTACCAGAAAGGACATTGACGCGGTGGCGGTGACCTATGCGCCGGGCTTGATCGGCGCGGTGCTGGTGGGACTCAGCTTTGCCAAGTCCCTGGCCTTTGCGCTGGGGGTACCGCTGATCCCGGTTCATCATGTGCGGGGACATATTGCGGCCAATTATCTGGCGTTTCCGGAGCTGGAGCCGCCGTTTCTGGCGTTGGCAATCTCCGGCGGCAATACGCTGATTGTGGATGTGCGGGATTACACGGATATGGAGATTCTGGGTGCTACCCGGGATGACGCAGCGGGAGAATGTTTTGATAAAGCGGCCCGGGTACTGGGACTTCCGTATCCCGGCGGAAAGCCCATGGATGAGCTGGCACAGGGCAGCAGCGGCGGGGTGTATCATCTGCCGCAGGCCCATGTGGATGGTGCGGAGCTGGATATGAGTTTCTCCGGACTGAAAACAGCGGTAGTAAATTTGGCGCACCATGCCCAGCAGGTGGGAGAGCCCCTGGATCGGGCGGCGCTGGCCCGGGATTTTGCACAGGCAGTCAGCGATGCCCTGGTTCCGCGGGTCATGGAGGCGGCCCGAAGAAGCGGCCGGAAGGTGATCGCCGCAGCAGGCGGCGTGGCGGCAAATTCCTTGATTCGCCGGGATTTGGAGCAGGCGTGCGCCGACGCAGGGTACCGGTTGTATTTACCGCCTCTGCGCCTGTGCGGAGATAACGGCGCCATGATTGGTGCCCAGGGGTATTATGAGTATCAAGCCGGCCATACGGCAGGAATGGATCTCAACGCGTATGCTACGCGGGACATTGGCGAATAAAACAAGCGGTCGGAAAGCTTTCCGGCCGCTTGTTTTTTATATGAATGGAGACAGAATTATTTTGAATGTAAAGTTCATTTGCTTGCTTTTTTTGAAGGATGAAAAAAATAAAGCCGCACAGAAGATCCTGTAAAGAGAAAAAATGAATGGAAAACGGAGAAAAACAAAAGATGAAAATAGTTATGTAAAACAATATGGGATAATGGCGGGAGTGGAAAAGTCATTTGCAGACAATGTAATTTTATGGCAAAAAGCGGGTAAATGATTGAAATAAAAGCGTTTTGAACATGTGGAAAAGTACGTGGAAAATGTGAATAACTTCTAGTAGAAGATTGCTGGACAAAAAATTATGTCGATTTATTTGGAATTGTAATTTACCAAAAAAACATCGAAATCTCTCTGAAATGAAAGATTTTTGACAAAAAACAATTGGAAATTTCAGCGGAGTTTTTCTGCTGTTTTCGACAGATTTTCTCAAAACTCGTGTCAATACCGCAAAACAAACAAAAGAATTATGAAGGAAATCTTGCAATAATACTATTTGTAATTTACACGGGGATAAGCAAAAAGAAACTCTGAGATTTTTATTGACTCGAATAGAGGCATGTGCTATAATACTCTTCGCCTGAGTGTTGTGGAAACGCTTGAGGTACCATTTGATGCTAGTGTAGCTCAGTCGGTAGAGCAGCTGATTCGTAATCAGCAGGTCAGGTGTTCGAGTCACCCCACTAGCTCC
>ENA-UEYL01002320-UEYL01002320.1-human-gut-metagenome-genome-assembly--contig:-NODE-2320-length-14382-cov-4.448584_pt1 | contig 14382 bp, 10 predicted proteins | sample MGYA00242941_ERZ507946 | MGnify/ENA primary metagenome ERZ507946 (study PRJEB26167, sample SAMN06115482) | human gut metagenome | host: Homo sapiens | place: China:Guizhou | collected 2015-03-11...
GTGGATCCAGCGCGTCGAAATCGCTGGTGGTTTTCTGGTTCTCTTTTGACATCAAAAGAGAACAATTAGCCTTAATGAAAAAGCGCTCTGACCCCGCGCACAGGCGCGAGAACCATTTCTGATTCTCTTTTGGCGCGCAAAAGAGAACTCAGCTTAATGGAAGAGCACTCTCCCCTTGTAAAAAGCCCTCAAAAAGGGTATCATAAAGAAAAAAGCAAAGGAGCCTTACTTATGCGTGCTTACGAGCGACTGCTGAAATATGCCAAAGTATACACCACCTCGGACCCCGAGTCCGGCACCCATCCTTCTGCCGCACGGGAATTTGACCTCGCCCACCTGCTGGTGGAAGAGATGAAATCCATCGGCATTGAGGACGCCTTTGTGGACGAGCACTGCTACGTCTACGGCAGCATCCCCGCCACCAAGGGCTGCGAGAAGAAGCCCGCGCTGGGCCTCATCGCCCACATGGACACCGCCCCCGACGCTTCCGGCGAGAACGTCAAGCCCATCCTCCACGAGAACTACGACGGCGGCGACGTCACCCTGCCCGGCACCGGCATGGTCATGAAGACCTCCACCTTCCCCTTCCTGAAGGAGCTGAAGGGCGAGACTCTCATCACCACCGACGGCACCACCCTGCTGGGCGCTGACGATAAATCCGGCGTCGCTGAGATCCTGACCGCTGCCGAGACCCTTATCCAAAAGAAGCTGCCCCACGGCAAGCTCTGCATCGCCTTTACCCCCGATGAGGAGATCGGCGAGGGCGCTTCTCTCTTCGACATCCCGGGCTTCGGCGCAGACTTCGCCTACACCGTCGATGGCGGCGACGTGGGCGGCATCGAGTACGAGAACTTCAACGCCGCATCTGCCACTGTCACCATCCACGGCTTTTCCGTCCACCCCGGCAGCGCCAAGGACGCTATGATCAACGCCTCCAACGTGGCAATGGAGTTCCACATGGCCCTGCCCGTCATGGCCCGCCCCGAGACTACCGAGGGCTATCAGGGCTTCTACCATCTGTGCCAGATGTATGGCGACGTCACCGAGGCAAAGCTGGGCTACATCCTCCGCGACCACGACGCCGGCAAGCTGCAGTTCAAGAAGGACAACCTTCTCCACATCGCCTGCTACCTCAACGGCAAGTACGGCCCCGGCACGGTGGAAGTCGAGATCAAGGACAGCTACCGCAATATGCTGGAGAAGATCAAGCCCCACTTCCACCTTGTGGAGACGGCCCGCAAGGCCATCGAGAAGGCCGGTCTGACCCCGGAAGAGATCCCCGTCCGCGGCGGCACCGACGGCGCTGTCCTGAGCTGGAAGGGTCTGCCCTGCCCCAACCTCGGCACCGGCGGCTTCAACTTCCACGGCGTCTGCGAATGCACCACCGTCGAGCGGATGGACAAGGCCACCGAGATCCTGCTGAATATCGTTGAATTTTATTCTAAATAACTTCGCATCGTAAAAAATGGCTCCGGCATCTGCCGGAGCCATTTTTTGCTTCTTAAAACTCGATGCTCTGCGCCGTCTTGGCGATGGCTCCCAGCAGCTCCACCAGCTTGCCCTCGTCCATCCGGCTGCTGTTGTTGGCAAAGGCGTAGAAGCAGCCCTGCACGCAGAACGAGAGCAGGATGCCCCGGTTCAAATCAGCCGCGAAGGTCGGGTCGGCTTCCTCAAAGCGCTGGCGCAGGCCCTTCTCGATGCTGTTGGCGAAGATGCCCTGCCGACTGCCCGAAAAGAGGATGTTCACGGCCCGCTGGTTCTGCATGAAGGCATGGAACAGCTCCCGTGTCAGCGTCTCTGCCTGATGCAGTGCCACGCTGTCGTTGGTGCGGGGTACGCTGGCCAGGATAGACTCGATGAGCTTGTTTTCCAGTGCATTGGCCAGCGCGTAGATGTCCTCATAGTGGGCATAAAACGTCGATTTGTTGATGCAGGCCATCGCACACAAGTCTTTTATCTTGATTTTTTCCAGAGGGTTCTTCTCCCGCAGTTCCATGAAAGCCTGTTCGATGGCGCGGTCGGTACGGGCGATACGGATGTCCACAAAATCCACCTCTTCCGTGTTTTAGTTGATTATCCAACGGTTTTCGTCTTTCGTCGATGGACAAGACCCCGTGGATTTTTTACAATGAAAGCAGTACCCTTATTCTTCTTTTTTATAGAGCAGGCCCTTGGCGTCCAGTGCCGCTTCGATGCGGCGGAACGCCTCCGGCGTGGGGCAGCTCAAGGTGTGCAGATGCACACCGCCGGTCATCCGGCTCAGCAGGCACTCGGGCGTGTCCGCCGCCTGCTGGATAAAATGGTCCACGTCGTACCGGCTGGCGAGATTGAGGTTGCCGCGCAGCTCACCGTAAAGCGGGTTTTCCACGGCCACATCCACCACGATGCCGCCCTGGTCCACCACGGTATACAGCTCCTCCCGCATCTGGTCTGCGGTGCTGTGGACACAGGCGAGAATGCCCGTGTATCCCCGCGCCGCCGGGTGGAGCTGATAACCCCGGGGCGTTGCGTCGATTTGAGTTCCCGACGCCCGCAGCAGGGCCACGTCACCCACCACGATCTGCCGCGAGACCCCCAGTTCTCCGGCCAGTACACTGGCACTCAGCGGTGCATTGGCCTCCGTCAGCCGCTCTAAGATCACTTTTCTGCGCTGCGCAGCATTCATCTTCCGCACTCCCCCTTTTTATCCTACCAGCTGCAGCAGGGTGGCGTAGTTGGAGGGCAGCTGGACTTTCAGCTTACCCCACTCCACCTGCGTCAGGATGGGCTGACTGCCCACACAGTCGGCCAGCAGGTCTTCGACACCCGAAGCCTCCACCGGCAGCTGGAACTCCATCGAAACCGGGCTGTCACCATTATTGTACACCGCCACGACAGCCTTGCCGTCCAGCACCCGGGCGTAGGCGTAGCTCTGGGTGGTCAGCGTCAGCTCCTTGAACTCGCCCCAGCTCAGCTCGGGACACTCCGCTTTCAGCCTGCCCAGTGCAGCATAGATGCTGGTGACAGGGTTCGTCTTCTCGGCGTCGGTGTAGTCGGTCAGCTCGAGGCAGGGGCGGAGCGGCCAGTCGCTGCCCCACTCTTTTTTGCCCTCGATGCCAAATTCCGAGCCATAATAGATGGACGGAATGCCCCAAAGCGTATATACTAGAAGAGCAATATGCCGGATGTGCTCGCGGTTGCGCAGTTTGTTGGGCAGGCGCTCCACATCGTGGTTATCCGAGAAGTTATAGAGCCGGGTATCGTGGCACAGACCCTGCAGACGCCGCATGGTATGGGCGATCTCGAAATAGTTGTGGTCGTTGTGGCCGCTCCACAGACCCTTATGCAGTTCGTAGTTGGTGACGGAGTGGAGCATCTCGGGGTTTGCCCAGCGGCTGTAGTCGCCGTGGATGACCTCGCCCATCAGCCAGAACTCAGGCTTCACCTCGTTGGCAACGCGGCGCAGGCCCCTCATGAAGTCGAAGTCCAGCACGTCGGCAGCGTCCAGACGGATGCCGTCAATATCAAATTCATCCACCCAGAAGCGGATGGTGTCGAAGTGGTAGTTCTGCACCTCGGGGTTGCGCTGGTTCAGCTTGACCAGCAGGTTGAAGCCGCCCCAGTTGCCGTAAGAGAAGCCGTCGTTGTACTCGTTGTTGCCCCAGAAATTCACGTCGCAGAACCAGTCGCGGTAGCGGGCGTTCTCGCGGTGCTCCTTCAGCTCCCGGAACGCGAAGAAATCGCGGCCCACATGGTTGAACACGCCGTCCACGATGACCTTCTGGCCCCGCTCATGGCAGGCGGCGACAAACTGCTTGAACTCCTCGTTGGTGCCGAGACGCCGGTCTACCAGACGGTAGTCGATGGTGTCATAGCCGTGGGAACCGCTCTCGAACAGCGGGCCGATATAGATCGCCGTACAGCCAAGCTTTGCCGCGTGTTCTGCCCACGCATCCAGCTTTTTGAAAGCCCCGGGGACAGGCTGTCCGTCGTTTTCATGCGCGCAGCCGCACAATCCCAGAGGATAGATGTGATAGAATACCGCATTGTCATACCAAGCCATTGTCTGTACCGCTCCTGTTTTCAAAAAGTTACAGCAGAGCACTTTTCCGACAAAAGTGCATCTGTGTCATATTCAGTATAGCACATTTTCCGACAAAAGTGTGGTAAAAGTGTTGTATATTTCTCATTTTACATATTCCATAGTATGCGTTCTCTGTAAAAATTGCGATAAAAGGAGTCTTTCGTATGAATCTTCCCTCCATTCCCAAATCCTTCTTCAACGGCGACTGCTTCGACGCCTACCGCATCCTCGGCGCACACCCCTGGCAGGGTGACCACGGCGAAGAGGGCTGGCGCTTCGCGGTCTGGGCTCCCGGTGCCACGGCTGTGGAGGTCTGCGGCGGCTTTGACGGCTGGGGCGCAGGCATCCCGCTCCAGAAAGCCGACACCGGCGTGTGGAGCGGCTTTGTATCCGGGCTGTGCGAGGGAGAGCTCTACAAATACCGCATCCACGGGGCCGACGGCAGCGTGGTCATGCGAGCCGACCCCTACGCTTTCGCGTCCGAAGTCCGCCCCGCCAACGCCAGCCGCCTGACCAAACTGGACTTTTCCTTCGACGACAGCGCATGGATGGAGCGGCGGGATAAATGCCGTAATCTGCCCATGAACATCTACGAACTCCATGCCGGCAGCTGGAAGCATAAGCCCGACTCCACCCAGCCCGACGGCTCGGACGGCTGGTACAACTACGAAGAGCTGGCCCGGGAGCTCATCCCCTGGCTGCTGGAACACCACTTCACCCATGTAGAGCTTCTGCCGCTGGCAGAACACCCCTTCGACGGCAGCTGGGGCTACCAGACCACCGGCTACTTCGCCGTCACCAGCCGGTACGGCACCCCGGCCCAGTTTGCCTCCTTCGTCAACGCCTGCCACCGGATGGGCATCGGCGTCATCATGGACTTTGTCCCCGTCCACTTTGCGGCCAACGCCGACGCACTGGCCAACTTTGACGGCACCCACCTCTACGAATACGACAGCGACGTGGGCCACAGCGAGTGGGGTACCTGCAACTTCAACTACTACCGCCGGGAGGTGTGCAGCTTCCTGAACAGCGCCGCCGCCCTCTGGATGGAGGTCTACCACTGCGACGGCATCCGGATGGACGCTATCTCCCGCGCCCTCTACTGGCAGGGCGACCCTGCCCGGGGCGTCAACGAGGGCGCCGTCACCTTCCTGCGGAACCTCAACCACGGCCTGAATGAGCGCTGGCCCACCGGCGTTTACATGGCCGAAGATTCCACCAACTTCCTCAAAGTCACGGCCCCCACCCGCTACGATGGCATCGGCTTCGACTACAAGTGGGACATGGGCTGGATGCACGATACGCTGGACTACTTCGCCACCCCCTTCGGCCAGCGGCCCGACGCATACGGGAAGATCATTTTCAGTATGCACTATTTCTACAACGAGCTTTACCTGCTGGCGCTGAGCCACGACGAGGTCGTCCACGGCAAAAAGACAGTCATCGACAAGCTCTGGGGCACCTACGAGGAAAAATGCGCCCAGCTGCGCACCCTCTATTTTTATATGTATGCGCACCCGGGCAAGAAGCTGAACTTCATGGGCAACGAAATGGGACACTTCCGGGAGTGGGACGAAAAGCGGGAGCTGGACTGGGATCTGCTCAAGTACCCCTTTCACGACGCGTTCCAGAAATATTTCGGCGCACTGAGCCGCCTTTACGCCACCCAGCCCGCCCTCTACGCGGGCGAGTATGACCCCCGCTGCTTCGAGTGGGTGGCCAGCGAGAGCCGGGACGAGGGCGTGTACGCATGGCTGCGCAAGGGTGCGGGACAAACCATCCTCTGCGTCATGAACACCCAGAACACCGCCCACAAAAAGTTCCCGCTCTACCTGAGCTTCCCCGCCGGGGCCGAAGAACTTCTGAACACTGAGGCCCCCTGCTGGGGCGGCGCGGACAAATCGAAGCCCAAAGCCCTCCACACCTCGGACGGCGGCGTCTATGGCCGGGACTACACCCTCACCGTGGACCTGCCCGCCATGGGCAGCCGGATGTTCAAGCTCACCCCCGAAGCGCCCCGCCCCGAGGCTGCACAGGCCAGCGCCCGCCGGGCCGCTGCCGCACGCCGCAAGGCAGCCCGCACCCAGAACGCCAGGGCGGATGCCGCCGCATACAACTCCAAAAAGTAATATTTGTTTCGGAATATCCCGTTTGCTGAAAATGCAGCGGGATATTCTGCTGTTTGCCCCGGTGTTCTGCTGGACAACCCCTACGGAAGCCGCTATACTGTTAGATGGAAAGTTGTGTTTTGCATTTTCCGGAAGTTAAATGAAAGGGATCATCCTTCTATGCTATCTGCTGCTGTTCGCCGACTCTCGCCTCTGCAATGGGCGGGGGTCGGTCTGGGCAGCTGTGCGGTGTTGCTGGCTCTTCTGGGGCTGCTTGCACCGGCCAGCGCCTTCTTTTTCCCGCTGCTCAGTCTCTGGGCCAGCGTGGGGCTCTTTGTTCTGGCCCTCTGCGTTCTCCGTGTGGCAGGCGCAGAGCTGGGCTTCTTCCACAAAGCCGTCGTCTTCGGCATCTGGGCTGTGGCTGTCGTCTATTTTTACTGGACATTGTCGAGTCGGAGCTTTGTATACGTCTGGGATTACGCCAACTACCTGCTCAAGCAGTACGACGCAGAAGCCGCCTTTGCCCAGAGTGCAGGCGCGGGCCTTGCGTACATCTTCGGCTCCATGGCCGACGACTACACCAATTTCATCACCCTCTTCACCGAGTTTCCCTTCTGCCTCACGAGCCACACCGGCGATGACTACTCCTTCAGTCAGGTGTTCTGCATCCTGCCGACCCTGCTGGTGCTGTTGGCGGGCCTTGTCGTCAAGGTCGGGCAGATCCTGAATGTGAAGAACCGGAGGTACTATTTTCTCTTCGGGATGACGCTCACGGCGGCTTATCCCTTCTTACGGATGAGCGCGGTATTGGCCCAGCCGGACTGGTTCGGCCTCATCTTCGCGTTTGCGATCCTTCTGCTGACGCTGGATCTCCGGTTCGACAAGCTGGAGCCGGTGCGGTTCGGCCTCATCTTTCTGGCCACTGCCGCCATCATCCTCGCCCGCCGGTGGTATCTCTACTTTGTGGTGGGCTACTACTTCGCCTACGCGCTGCTGCTCATCGCGGGCTGTGTGCGGTTGGCGAAGGGCGGCGAAAAAGCCGCTGCCCTTGTTCGAATCAAGAACCTCGTCCTCTTCGGTCTCGCGTCCGTCGTGGCGATGGTCATCCTGCTCTGGCCGATGGTGTCCCACATCCTCGCCTACAACTACGCAGGCCGCTACTCCTATTATAACGGCGGCGGTCTGGCCCTCGAGGCGTTCTATCACATCGGCCGGATGGGCCTGTTCAACATCCTCCTCATGGTGCTGGGTCTCGCCTTTGCGGCGAAGCACAGAGCGCCCGCCCTGCCCTGTCTCGCCGGGTGTGAGCTGGTGGTGAGCATCCTGCTCTTCACCCGGGTGCAGAACACCGGCTCCCATCAGTTCCTGCTCTTCCTGCCGGGATACTTCATTCTCTTTCTGCTAGGTGCCGCCGCGCTGGCCGAGGGCATCACGCGCCGCCGGAACCTGAAGCTGGGTTGCTGGGCCTTCGTGCTGGTGCTGTCCATGTCGGTGCGGTGTTCGCCGCTGACCACGCTGGCCATGCCGGGTTTCGTCATCGAGCATTTCCCGATCCAGATCCCGGCCACCGAGTATTTCATCTCGCTGGACAAGCTCATCTACGACAGGAAGGACATCGGCCAGATACAGGCCATCGCCGACTGGATAGACTCCCACTGCGCCGAGGGCGAAGTGAGCTACATGATCCCCCACGATATGCTCTACAACCCCGACCACTTCAAAAACTGCCGCCTGCCGGACGCCCCCATCAACGACAAGCTGGCCTTCGGCTTCTCGGTCCCCGGCACCCACAACTTCCCCACCCAGTTCTTCGAGGCCAAATACGTTATCACCTGCGAGCCCTTCCCCCAGACTTACGCCGGCAGCGGCGAGATGTCCATCAAGCTCAACGACCGGTTCCTCGCCGTGAGAGACCAGTATTTCGCCTTTGAGCAGAGTTTCGATATGGGCAACGGCACCACCTTCACCATCTGGAAGCGCACCGCTGCCCCCACCCGGGAGGAAGTGGAGTATTATCTGAGCGCTTTCGCTGAGGAAGACGCCCAGTACCCTGAAATGTTCTCCCAGGTGGCCGAAGCCTGGCTCACCGCCCACGGGCTGTGAGCTTGCCCTTTCTGCCGAAAACGTGTATAATTCGATTTATTGCTATAGAACCTGCAGCGCCGCCCGCCGGCCTGCTTACGTCATAAGGAGTACGCCACTATGGATAAGAAGAACACGCCTGAAGTGAAGCTGGGCCAGTACAAGGGCCTGGCTGTCACCCGTCACGTCCGCCCTGTCACCGATAAGACTGTGGACATCGAGCTTGTCCACCAGACCCGGATGCACGCGGTCTACCACCCCACCACCGAACCTGCCAAGCGCGGCTTCCGCGCCCTGCTGAACTTTGCCGGCTACATGGACGGCAAGGAGATCCCCGACAGCCGGATGGAGAAGGTCATGGTCGTGCTGGGAGACGGCAAGCTGATGCCCGCCGCCGAGCAGGCCATCTACGGCCACCGTGCCGGCGAGGTGTTCCGCTTCGACTTTACTTACCCGCAGGACTTCCGCCTGCCGGAGCTGTCCGGCAAGACCGCACAGTTCGAGATCGCGCTCCGCTCTCTGGCCGAGAAAGTCACGCCCGCACCGGATGAGGCTTTCGCCAGGAGTCTGGGCTTCGACTCCCTCGATGCGCTGAAGGCTGACCTTCGCGCCAAAAAGCAGAAGATCCACGAGGAAGGGGCTGACCGCGCCGCCGGAAAGCAGCTGCTGGACATGGCCGGTGCCAACATGACCGTGGACCTGCCCGCCGAAATTCTCGACCGCACCGCCCAGAACGAAATGAAGCTGCTAAAAGAGCGTCTCTCCCGCAGCGGCATCACCCTCGAGCAGCACTGCAAGAACAGCCGCACCACTCCGGAAGCCCTCGAGAAAGACTACCGCGCACAGGCCGAGAGCCGCATCCGCTTCGTGCTGGCAGCCCGTGCCATCGCCGAGGCAGAGAACATCGTCGTCCACCCCGAGGAAGTCAACGCCGAGTACCGCCGCCTGTCCCAGCTGCAGGACACCCCTGAGGCTGAGATCCGGAAAGCCCTGCCCGAAGATACCATCGCCGCCGCGCTGGCCGCGAAGAAGGTGCAGCGCTTCCTGCTGGACAACGCACAGGTCACCACCGTGACCGATGCCCCCGAAAAGGAGTGATACCGCTATGGGTCTGTTTACCCGTTATGCAATGGACGCCCTGATGAAGACCTCCCACCCCGAGGTCATCCGCCGTCAGTGCTGGAATCTCCACCCCCACCGCACCCCCTGCACGGCCTGCAAGGACATCTGCCCCTACGGCGATGCCATCTTCACCCGCCCCAATCTCGTTAAAGACTGGGACCCCTGCACCGACTGCGGCCTCTGCGTGTCCGCCTGCCGCTCGGGCTGCATCGTCCCTTCGCCGGAGCAGGTACAGCGGGACACCTCGCTGGCGGATACCGACAACGACACCCTCTGGCTGGGCTGCGAGAAGAGCACCCGCAAGAACACCGCCGTCCGCGTCTGCATCGCCTCCTTCTCGTGGGAAACGCTGGCCTATCTGGCTCTGAACAAGAAGCTGGTCCTTGACCTGACCCCCTGCGGTGAGTGCGAGAATGATGTCTGCGCCGCCCAGCTCCGAAAGGAGCTGACCCGTCTGGTGGAGTTCCTCGGCCCCCAGCTCTTCGAGAGCCGGGTCACGCTGGCCTATGAGCAGGACGAAGCGCCCTACCATGTACAGGAGCTGAGCCGCCGGGAGATGTTCTCCCACATGACCGAGGGCTCCCGCGCCGGCACCAAGAAGCTGCTGCAGATGCTGCCCGGCCTGCGCAGCGAGGAGGACAGCGCCGCCGACTTCCGCCTCATGCTCCACCAGCGGACAAAGCAGCTCAAGGCTGCTTCCGAGACGCCGCTGCGCTACGGCTGGTATCTGCCGAACTTCACCCAGAAGTGCTTCGGCTGCGGCAAGTGCGAAAAAGCCTGCCGCTCCGGCGCACTCAAGCTCGAGGATATGCCCGACGGCCAGACCCGCGTGGTCATCACGCCCTGGAAGTGCAGTGAGTGCGGCGTCTGCGTCGCGGCCTGCTCCAACAGCGGCATCGACGGCATGAAGCTGCGCCAGCTCACCACCCTCGGCCCGGTGAGCGTCTACAAATGCAGCAAGACCCTCTGCGCCGACTGCGGCAAGCCCATCGCACCGAACAGCTCCGAGGGCATCTGCTCGGTCTGCCGCATCAAGCGCCGCACCAAGCAGCGTCAGGAGGAGGCCGCAGCCCGCGCCAGGGAGCGGATCGCCGAGCGCGAGGCCCGCAAGGCAGCGGAGGAGGCCGCAAAGGCCGCTGCCGCAGAGCTGGCCGCTGAAAATGCAGCCAATGCTGACGGTGCCGCCGCAGCCGAAACGGCAGCAGCTCCCGTCTCTGCCGCACCTGCCGCCGCGGCGGCAACAGCTGTTTCTGTTGCAGAAACAGCATCTGCACCCGAAAAGGATTGACGCGGCCGCAAATCAATGCTATACTCAGTCATGACCATATTGTTTGGTGGCCGGGACTGTTGCAAAGGAGCAACGGATGGATTTCCGTTGCTCTTTTTTCATAAAGAACGGTCCATTTGTCCGCTGCCGGGGAACAGCGGACACCGCACAACGCGACGCTGTCCTTGGTACAGCAAAAACAAGAAAAGAGGGAATTTATGATGAACACTTCCATCTCCCGCCGTCAGTTCCTGAAGGCCAGCGGCCTGGCAGCCGCCGGTGCCTGCGCAGCCGGCCTGCTGACCGGCTGCGGCGGCTCTTCCTCCGGCGGCGCTTCCGGCGCAGCCTCTTCCGGTTCCGGCTCCAGCTACACCATCCTGTACGACAGCCAGCCCGCTACCCTGAACTACCTGACCACCGGCACCGACCTTGAGATGGTCGTGGGCGCAAACTGCGTGGATACGCTGGTCGAGTACGACAACAAGGGCGTCATGCGCGAAGGCCTGGCCACCAGCTGGGACTGGGATGCCGACACCCTGACCTGGACGTTCCATCTGCGTGAGGAGAACTGGGTGGACTGCAACGGCGAGGTCGTGGCCCCCGTCACCGCACAGGACTTCGTGGACGCTCTGAAGTACGTCCTGACCCCGGACTACGCCGCCTCCAACGTGGGCCTCGTCACCGCTTACATCGCAGGCGCTGACGACTACTACAACTACCACCTCTATCTGAACAACGCCAACACCGGCGTCGTGGACGATGACGGCACCACCTACACCGTGGACGGCAGCGGCGTCGTCACCGTGACTGCCCCCGACTCTGACCCCGCCACCTACGCACCGGTGGACTTCGACGCCGTGGGTGTCACCGCTGTGGATGACCACACCCTGACCTACACCCTGACCTACGACTTCCCGGGCTTCCTGAGCCTGCTGTGCTATCTGCCCTACGAGCCCGCTTACGGCCCGCTGCTGGAAGAGACCGGCGACCAGTTCGCCACCAGCGCAGAGACCACCTACAGCTGCGGTGCCTTCTATCTGGCCGCCTATGAGTCTCTGGAGACCTGGGTCATGAAGAAGAACCCCGAGAACTACGACGCTGACAACGTCTTCATCGACACCATCAGCCGCATCTACAACGCCGAGGTCAGCGTCAACGGCCCCGAGATGATCAAGCGCGGCGAGATCGACGAGGCCACCATCGGCTCCGACATCCTCGACAGCTGGCTGTCCGACGACACCACCAAGGACATGGTGTCCATGGACCGTCCCAACACCAACTACACCTACTTCTATATGTTCAACTTCATGCCCTTCTCCCACGAGTTCTCCAACTGGAGCGTGGAGGGCATGGACGCTGAGTATGAGCCGGAGAACTGGGCCAAGGCCATCAACAACACCAACTTCCGCAAGTCCTTCCTCTACGGCATCAACAACTCTGTCACGCTGGCCGTCAAGGCACCCGAGGGCTACGACAACTACAAGCTGAACACCATCACGCCCCCCAGCTTCTGTGCCAACGCGGACGGCGTGGACTACCTCAAGTGCGGCGACCTGGCCGACATCACCGAGTTCTTCGACGAGGCGAAGGCCAAGGAGTACCGCGACGCTGCCATCCCGGAGCTGACCGCTGCTGGTGTGACCTTCCCCATCAAGGTGCAGATGCCCTACAATCCCTCTTCCACCGACTGGGACAAGCAGTGCCAGGTGTTCAAGCAGCAGCTCGAGGGTGTGCTGAACGACGGTTTCGATTTCATCGACATCATCATCACTGCCGGCCCTTCCGACAGCTTCCTGTCCAGCGTCCGCCGCAACGGCAAGTTCGCTTTCCTGCAGTGCAACTGGGGCGCTGACTACTCCGACCCCCAGACCGAGACCGACCCCTTCTATCAGGCCGAGGGCGCACGCGGCAGCCGCTACGCCTTCCTGCGCACCGGCGTCGAGGACGGCTTCATCACCGGCGACACCGCGGACGCCGTCATGAACTACATGAAGGCCATCGAAGAGGCGGTCAAGATCACCGACGACATCAACGCCCGCTACGATGCCTTCGCCAACGCCGAGGCTTCCCTCATCAACAACGCCCTCGTCGTCCCCATGGGCATGAGCATCCCGGCCTACATCGCCACCCGTCTGAACTACTGGGAGGGCCAGTACGCTTCCACCGGCTTCTCCAACAAGCGTCTGAAGGGCATCCACGTCCTCGACCACTACATCTCCATGAGCGAGTACGAGGCCAACCGCGACGCCCGCTAAGACTTTTTGAGTCTGTCCGCTCCAAAGCTCTCCGTTTTCCCACAGGAAAGCGGAGAGCTTTTCGTTTCTGAATCCTCTTACATGAATTTTTGTAACGAACTTTGCCAAATCACTTTCCAAAAGTGGTTTTTTGTTGTATTCTATTCCTATCCGACATTCATTTTATAAAAGAGAGGGGTGCGCACAGATATGCTCAAATATCTGGCGAAACGCATCGGGCGCTCGATACTGACCCTGTTTATTATCGTCACGCTCGTTTTCTGCCTTTTGCGGCTGATGCCGGTGGAAGGCTATTTTGCTAACTACGAAAAAATGACCGAGGCCCAGATACAGGCCGGCTTACAGTCCATGGGCCTGCTGGACCCGCTGCCGGTGCAGATCGGCCGCTTCTGGGTCGATACGCTCCACGGCGACCTCGGCGTGAGCCACATCTATAAGGTCAACGCCTCCGTCACCAGCATCCTCGCTAAGAAGCTGCCCATTTCCATCCAGATGGGCGTGTACGCCATGCTGCTGAGCCTTGTCATCGGCATCCCGATGGGCCTGTTCATGGGCCGCTTCAAGAGCCGCTGGCCCGATAAGATCGGCACGGCCATCATCGTCCTCATCCAGGCTGTGCCTGCGGCAGTGTATTATCTGTACATCCAGATGTACGGCACCACCGCGCTGAACGTGGGCCTGCTCTTCGACGCCTCCAACTGGAAATACTGGGTGCTGCCCGTCTGCTCCATGAGTCTGGGCAACGTGGCGTTCTACGCCATGTGGCTGCGCCGGTACATGGTGGACGAGAGCAACAAGGACTATGTCCGCCTTGCCCGTGCCAAGGGCGTGAGTGAAAACAACATCGCCCTGCGCCACATCTTCCGCAACGCAATGGTGCCGCTGGTGCAGTATATTCCCTCCGCCTTCCTGAACACTGTGGTCGGCTCCATCTATATCGAGAGCCTCTACAGCATCCCGGGCATGGGCGGCCTGCTGGTCACCTGTGTCCAGCGCCACGACAACACGATGGTGCAGGGCATCGTTCTGCTCTACGCCTGCGTGGGCATCATCGGCCTGATCCTGGTCGACCTGCTCATGGTGCTCATTGACCCCCGCATCAGCTTTGGCAAGAAAGAAGGTGGCCGATAATGCTTTTCCGTATGAAAGATGAAAAAGCACACCAGCTCGAGGCAGAGCTGGATAAGTTACAGGCGGACGGCCCCGCCGCATGGGCAAAGCTGCCCGAAGAAGAGCTGTTCACCCCCGCCGGGTTCAGCGAAGAGCGGGCCGAGGCCACGTCCTACTCCAACTACAGCTACTGGGGCAGCACCTTCCGCGCCTTCTTCAAGAACCGCGTGGCCGTGCTGCTGCTCGTCGCCCTCATCGCCGTGGTGGCGTTTGCATTTTTGCAGCCCTACCTGCCCGGTCAGGTAGACCCCAACCTCTGCGCCGTGCACTAATAACCACCAACAGATGGTCAAAATTTACCTGCCCGGTCAGTAG
>ENA-UEYL01002321-UEYL01002321.1-human-gut-metagenome-genome-assembly--contig:-NODE-2321-length-14381-cov-3.765730_pt1 | contig 14381 bp, 15 predicted proteins | sample MGYA00242941_ERZ507946 | MGnify/ENA primary metagenome ERZ507946 (study PRJEB26167, sample SAMN06115482) | human gut metagenome | host: Homo sapiens | place: China:Guizhou | collected 2015-03-11...
ATAAGTATATCTAATATTGAAGAGAAAAGCATAAATATAGCCGGACGCCGTCAGGCGCCCGGCTAGGCTCAGTGGTCGAATTTGTCGATGGTGACGGACTCGCACAGCTCCGCTTTGAGGGCCTGCAGCCGGGCGAAGCGCTCCGTCTGGCAGTGGAGCTGCTGGAGCTCGGGGCTGTCCCAGCTTTCCACCAGCAGCAGTACGTCCGGGTCCTGAGCGTCGAAGAAGTAGTCGTACTTCCGGTTGCCCGCCTCGCGGGTGGAGTTTTCCCGGACACCCAGCTCTGTCAGGGCCTTGAAGAACTCGTCCCGTTTTCCGGGCTTGGTGCGGTAGGTCACGTTCCAGGTCAGCATGGTGAAGATTCCTCCCTATGTTCATGATATTCGCCCACCAGCCGGGCCATATCCTCCGGCAGCGGGGCGGTCAGGGACAAAAGCTCGCCTGTCACCGGGTGTACCAGGCGCAAGGCACAGGCGTGGAGGGCCGGACGGGGGATCAGGGCGGTGTCCTCTGTGCCGTAGAGCCAGTCTCCGGCCAGGGGATGGCCGATGGAGGCCATGTGCAGCCGCAGCTGGTGGGTGCGTCCGGTCTGGGGCACCAGCTTCACAAGGCTCAGGCCGTCATGGCTGGAGAGCACCTGGTAGTCCGACACGGCGGGCGCTCCGTCGGGCCGGATCATGCGGCGGATGGCAGAGTCCGGATCCCGGCCGATGGGGGCGTCGATGGTGCCCTCCGGCGGATCGGGACAGCCGATGCAGATGCCCCGGTATTCCCGGTAAAACCGCTCCGTGTGGAGCTGGCGGCGCAGCAGATCGTGGACGTAGCCGCTCTTGGCCACTACCATGAGGCCGGTGGTGCCCTTGTCCAGCCGGTTGACGGAGTGGAAGATGAAGTCCCGGCCCCGGGTGTAGGCCAGGGCGCCGGCTACGGTGGGGGTGTCCGGCAGGAAGTTGGAGGCGTGAGCGGTCATGCCGGCGGGCTTGTTCACCACCAGCAGGTGGCCGTCCTCCCAGACCACGGGAAGGGGCCAGTTGCCCGGGGTGGGCAGTACCTTGGGAGGGCGGTGGTCGCCGGTCTCCACAGTCAGTCTGTCCCCGGTGTGGACGATGTCCACGGTGCGGGCATGGCAGCCGTTGAGCAATATGCCGTTTTCGGTTCGGGTCAGCCGGGCTACGGCGTGAGTGGAAAAGTGCAGTCCGGCCTTTAGAATGTGGCGGACGGTGGCGCCGTCCTCCTGCGGCTGGATGATGCGGGTGATGGTCTCCAAGGGTGCGCCCCCTTTCTTTTTCCACAATAACACATCATCAGAAGTTTGCATAGCAAAATTGTCGGGAATGTGATAAAATATTTCCATCTATGCAATCCAACCAGAGGAGGCACTCCATGCTGTTATCCGCGGAACATCTCTCCATCAACTTCGGCAGCCGGCAGCTGCTGGACGATGTGAATTTCTATTTGAATGAAGGGGACAAGACTGGCGTCATCGGCATCAACGGCACCGGAAAGTCCACGTTTTTGAAGGTCCTGGCGGGGCTTGCGGAGCCCGACGGAGGGAACGTAACGAAAAATCCCAACGTGCAGGTGAGCTTCCTGGCCCAGAACCCGGCCATGGAGGACGAGGCTACCGTACTGGAGCAGGTGTTCCTCCATCACGGCGCCCAGTTCCGGGAGCTGAATGAATACGAGGCCAAGCGGATGCTGAATCTGCTGGGCATTCCGGATTTTGACCAGAAGGTGGGCACGCTCTCCGGCGGTCAGCGCAAGCGGGTGGCCTTGGCGGCAGCCCTTTTGAACCCGGCGGACGTGCTGGTGCTGGACGAGCCCACCAACCACTTAGACAGCGAGATGGTCACCTGGCTGGAGGACTGGCTGCGCCGGTTCCGGGGCGGTCTCGTCATGGTGACCCATGACCGCTATTTCCTCCAGCGGGTGGTCAACCACATCACGGAGCTGGACCGGGGCAAGCTCTACCACTACGAGGCCAACTACGAAAAGTATCTGGAGCTCAAGGCGGCGCGCATGGAGATGGCGGAGGCCAGCGAGCGCAAGCGCCAGTCCATTCTGCGGGTGGAACGGGAGTGGATCATGCGGGGCTGCAAGGCCCGCACCACCAAGTCCAAGGAGCGGATCGACCGCTATGAGGCCCTTTTGAATCAGGAAGCGCCTCAAACGGATGCCTCCGTGCAGATGGCGGCGGCCTCCAGCCGCCTGGGCCGCAAGATCATCGAGCTTCATGACGTGACCAAGGGCTACGAAGGAAAGACCTTGATCGACCACTTTTCCTACAATCTGCTGCGGGATGACCGTATCGGCATCGTGGGACACAACGGTGCGGGCAAATCTACCCTGCTGCGGATGATCGCCGGGGAACTGGCCCCGGACAGCGGTACGGTGGACATGGGCGCCACGGTGAAGATCGGACACTTTTCCCAGGAGGGCCGGGAGCTGGACCTTGATCAGCGGGTGTACGATTTCATCCACGACATTGCCGACGAGGTGAAGACCGACGAGGGGACGTTTTCCGCCAACCAGATGATGGAGCGGTTTTTGTTCCCGGGAGATTTGCAGTCAGTGCCCATCGGGCGCCTTTCCGGCGGTGAGCGGCGGCGGCTGTATCTTCTCTCTGTGCTGATGGCAGCGCCCAATGTGCTGCTGCTGGACGAGCCCACCAACGACCTGGACGTGACCACACTGTCCATTCTGGAGGATTATCTCCAGGGCTTCCCCGGGCCGGTGGTAACGGTGTCCCATGACCGTTTTCTGCTGGATAAGCTGGCTACTTCCATTTTTGAGGTGCGGGACGGCCAGGTGCTGCGCTACACGGGCAACTGGTCGGACTGGCAGCAAAAGCGCCGGGAAGAGCAGGCGGAGGCCGCGCCCCAGGCTGCCCGTCCCCGCCCTGTGCAGGAACGGCGGCGGGAGCGGAAGCTGAAATTCTCCTTCAAGGAGCAGCGGGAATACGAGACCATTGACGCTGACCTTGCCCGGCTGGAGGAGGCCATCCGCCAGTGCGAGGCGGAGCAGGCGCTGTGCGGCAGCGACTATATCAAGCTCCAGGAGATCCAGGCGCGCCAGCAGGAGCTGGAAGCGCAGCTGGAGGAAAAGACGGAGCGGTGGGTCTATTTGAATGAATTGAAGGAAAAAATCGACGCCCAGGGAGAATGAAGGGGAAGTATTGGTGACACAAAGAGAAAATTCTGCTAGAATGGAAGAGATTGGAAGAAGAGAGGTGGGATAGCCGTTGGATGTAGGATTCGGGAATAAAAGCCAGGAGGCGGCTATTCGGGAGGAATACCGACGGATCGACGAAAAATGGCTGAAGATGCAGTGTCAGCTGATGCTGTTTTTGATGTTTTTCACCGTTGTGGCGGAAGTGTTCATGTACTTTGCGCTGCGGGCACTGCAGGTGGAGTTTGCCAGCGCGGGCGTGTACTTTGCAAAGTATGTGCTGGTGCCGCTGGTGATCGATGCGGGGCTGTGGCTGGGCGCCAGACGGGCGCTGCACAGTGGTATGAGCAATCGCAAAAAGGCCTATACCGTCTCCTTTTTGATGGTGGCCATGGCCTTTGTGGTGTATACCATGCACTCGGTATTTCCTGCTGTGTTTGCGGTGTTCATCATCCCCATGCTGGTGACGGTGATTTACGGAGATCGCAAGCTGACCAGAGGGGTGGCTGCGGCCTGCCTTTTGGAAAAGGTCGTCTCAGACCTGTTTATCTTCTGGGACCCGGCCAGGCCCGGCGTGTTTCAAAACACGGAGTCCATCGTGAACTTTGGCCTTTCTCTGGTGCTGCTGTTGATTTTCTATGGGATCTGCACGGTGATGCTCCTGGCGGAAAAGGAGAAAAACGATGCGGCCATCCACCTGGAGCGGGAGCGCCAGCGGTATCAGGAGGAGTCCATGACGGACCAGCTGACCCGGGTGTGGAACCGCCAGGCCCTTCGGCAGATGTTCCAGCGCATGGAGGAAGAGCGGGAGGAGATGCGCTTTTTCCTGGCCATGCTGGACATGGATGATTTTAAAAACCTCAACGATACCTATGGCCACAGCCAGGGAGACCGGTATCTCAAAAGCCTGGGGCAGGTGCTGCTGGACCTCTCCGGCGAGCAGATGGTGCCCTTCCGCTTCGGCGGCGACGAGTTTTGCGTCATTTTCTGCGGCTGTGACCAGGAGCGGGTACATGCGGCCTGCCGGGCCATTCAGGAGTGCTTTGTCCGCACGGAGGTGAACCAGTCCCATAAGGCGGTGTCCGTCAGCATCGGTGTGGCGGAGTTCCGCAAAAAAGAGCCGCCGGCCCAGCTGCTGGACCGGGCGGACGCGGCGCTGTACCGGGCAAAACAAAATAAAGGCAGCATCTGCTTTGAGATGTAAAAAAAGCCTCCGGCCATTGGCCGGAGGCTTTTTTAAATTGTGTGCGTTTCAGGAGACGATGCTCAGTCGTAAATGGGGAAGCGGGCACAAAGGTCATTGACCTCTTCCTTGACCCGGGCCGCGCAGCCGTCGAAGTCCTCGGCCACTTCACGCATCCACTGGGCGATACGTACCATCTCCGGCTCCTTGAAGCCCCGGGAGGTGACGGCGGGGGTGCCCACCCGGATGCCGCTGGTGACAAAGGGCTTCTCCGGGTCGTTGGGGATGGCGTTTTTGTTGACGGTGATCTGGACCTCGTCCAAACGGTGCTCAAACTCCTTGCCGGTGATGTGGAAGTTGCGGGTATCCACCAGGCACAGGTGGTTGTCCGTACCGCCGGAGACCAGACGGAAGCCCTGCTTCTGAAGTTCGTCGGCCAGCACGGCGGCATTTTTCACGATTTGCTCTCCATAGGCCTTGAATTCCGGCTTGAGGGCCTCACCGAAGCAAACGGCCTTGGCAGCGATGATGTGCTCCAGGGGACCGCCCTGGGTGCCGGGGAACACGGCGGAGTTGATCTTCTTGTAGATGTCCTCGTCGTTGCACAGGATCAGGCCGCCCCGGGGGCCCCGCAGGGTCTTGTGGGTGGTGGAGGTGACCACATGGGCATGGGGGATGGGGGAGGGGTGGACACCGGCGGCCACCAGACCCGCAATGTGGGCCATATCCACCATCAGATAGGCGCCAACCTCGTCGGCCACCTGGCGGAAGCGGGCAAAGTCGATGATGCGGGGGTAGGCGCTGGCACCGGCGATGATGATCTTGGGACGGCAGGCCTTGGCAGTTTCCAGGAGCTTGTCGTAGTCGATGGTCTCCGTCTCATCGTCCAGGCCGTAGGGAACCACGTTGAAGTACTTGCCGGAGATGTTTACGGGGCTTCCATGGCTCAGATGGCCGCCGTGGGCCAAATTCATGCCCAGAATGGTGTCACCGGGCTGGGCCAGGGCGAAGAACACGGCCAGGTTGGCGTTGGCGCCGGAGTGAGGCTGAACGTTGGCGAAGTTGCAGCCGAAAAGCTGGCAGGCCCGCTTGCGGGCGATGTCCTCGGTGATGTCCACAGCATAGCAGCCGCCGTAATAGCGCTTGCCGGGATAGCCCTCGGCGTACTTGTTGGTAAGGCACGTGCCCATGGCCAGCATGACGGCGGGACTGACGATGTTCTCAGAGGCGATCAGCTCGATGTTGCGGCGCTGCCGGGCAAATTCCTCCCGGATGGAGGCGCCGACCTCGGGGTCGAACTGGGAGATGAAGTCCATGGTTTGCTGAATCATTGGAAGCTCCTCCTTACATAGTTTGAGATTCGCCGGAAACGATCTTCATAGGGACATTGTAAGAGATTTTTCCCCGCTTGGCAAGCAGCAACTCCTTATGGCAGCTATTACCCCAGCCGTTCCGGCATGCCGTCCTCATAGAGGCAGACCTCCGTCAATACCCAGGGAACGGGATAGTCGTGGGGCTCCAGGGGGATCTCCTGGCGCAGCAGCTTCTCCCGGCACAGCAGCACCGTGCCGCCCCGGTAGTGGGAGAGGAAGCGGTCATAGTAGCCGCCGCCCTGTCCCAGCCGGTGGCCCAGGTGGTTGCAGCAAAGGCACGGGAGCACGGCGAGATCCACCTCGTCCGTATCCACTGTGCCGCACCGTGCCGGGTCCGGCTCCAGGATGCCGTAGGCGCCGGGAGCAAGATCGGAGAGAGAGGAGATCTCCCGCAGCTCCATGATGCCCGGAGCGGTGCAGCGGGGCACGCAGACCCGCTTGCCTGCCTCTAAGGCGTGGGTCAAAATGGGACGGGTGTCGATCTCGTGGGCAGTGCCCACAAAGCAAAAGACCGTGGATGCTGCCTGGTATTCCGGCATGGCGAGAAGGTGCGCGCAGATCTTTTGGCTGCTCTGGGTCTTGTAGCGCTGGGAAAGCTGGGATTCCAGGCGGCGCATGGTCTCACGCAGGGCGCGTTTTTGTTCTTGCTTGGTCATGGAAGGGGGTCCTCCTCTTTTTCGGGATGGGCGGCGCCGAAGGTGATGGCGTCCGTGCCGTATTTTCCGCGGATGCGGTCCATGGCGGCCTCCAGCCGCTCCTGTTTTTCCTTTTTGGGGCCGGACGACGCGCCGAACAGATCCACCTGCTCGTAGGCGTCCTCCTCGCCCACCAGATGGATGGCGGTGACGGTCAGGGCCCGGATAGGGGCGGGGGGATGCCAGAGGGTCTCCGTCAGGGCCATGGCCTCCCCGGTGAGTTCCCGGATGAGACGGGTGGGAGAGGTCAGCTGCTTTTGCCGGGAGCGGTCGTGGAACTCCGGGTCCCGCACGGTTACCTGGATACCGCTAGCATAGAGCCCGCAGCGGCGCAGGCGGGTGGCCACGGAGTCTGCCAGTACGGCGATGCCGCTTTGCACCTGAGTGCGGGTGGTGAGGTTTTGGGAGAAGGTGGTGCCGTTGCCCACGGACTTCACCGGCTCCGCCTCATACCGGGAGCGGACGGCGTCGTGGTCCAGGCCATTGGCGTACTCGTAAAGCTGCACGCCCATCTTGCCCATGAGGGTCTCCAGCATCTCCGGCCGGCAGGCGGCCAGCTGGCCGATGGTGTCCACCCCGTACTGATGCAGCAGCCGTCGAGCGGCGGCGCCCACATACAAAAGATCTCCCACCGGCAGAGGCCAGACGATCTCGCGCCAGTTTTCCTGGGAAATGACCGTGGTGGCATCCGGCTTTTTATAGTCGCTGCCCAGTTTGGCAAATACCTTGTTGAAGCTCACGCCCACGGAGAGTGTCAGCCCCAGCTCCTGCTTCATCCTGGCTCGCAGGGTGTCTGCCAGGGCACGGGCGTCGCCGCCGAACAGATGCAGCGAGCCGGTCACGTCCAGCCAGCTCTCGTCGATGCCGAAGGGCTCCACCAGGTCGGTATACTGCTCGTAAATGGCGTTGACCCGCCGGGAGTACTCCCGGTACAGGGCGTGGTGGGGAGGCAGCAGCACCAGACCGGGACATTTTTTCCGGGCCTGCCAGATGGTCTCCGCCGTCTGGACGCCGCAGCGCTTGGCCGGCTCGTTTTTGGCCAGGATGATGCCGTGGCGGGAGGTGGGGTCGCCGCAGACGGCAGTTGGGATGTCTCTTAGGTCCGGGTGGCTCAAAAGCTCCACTGAGGCGTAAAAACAGTTGAGGTCACAGTGCAGGATCACGCGGTCCATGGCGCACCTCCTTTCTTCACTATCATAGTATAGCACATTTGTTCGTAAAAGAAAAGGGGAAGGAACCGCGCGCCGGACGCGCGGCCCTTCCCCGATAAGGTATGGACTTATTTACAGAATGCCCATGAGTACCAGAGCCAGCACCACGAAGGTGGCCAGCAGGGCGAAGGAGAACAGGGCGAAGCCCATGCTGACCTTGCCGGTTTTCTGGAACGCGGCCTGGGACTCCGGCACCAGTCTGGCCTGCCGGAGGGCAGTGACCACAGGCTTGTAGAGCACGAGGATCAGCGCCGTATTGAGGCCGCCCTTGACCAGGTTGAACGGCAGGATAATCGGCACCAGCATGTCCTTGACTACGTCCCGTTCCACGCCCATGTACAAGGGGGTGATGAGGTAGTTCCAAAGCAGCATCACCACGGTCAGTGCAGCCACGCCCAAGAACAGGCCCAGAACGGCGCCCTTCTTGGTGTGCCGCTTTTTGTAGACAAAGGCGGCGGTGCAGCAGAAAGAGCAGGTAGCCAGTACGTTCATGACCATGCCGATGGGACCGGTGTCACTGACGGAGAACATCTCCACCAGAGCCACTATCAAAGAGATGACAGCGGAGGCAACGGGCCCGAAGAGAAAGCCGCCGATGCAGATGACCGTGTCTTTCAGATCCAGCTGGAGGAAGCCTGCCACCTGGGGCAGCATTTTGCTCAAATACATCACCACATACGCCACGGCGGTCAGCATACCCAGAGAGGAGAGGGTCCGCAGGTTCATCCGGGACCGGGAGACCGGCAGCACGTTCACATTGGGATCAGACATAATAAAAGCACTCCTTTTGTTTGCTTGAAAACACCCTGGATGCTTTGACTTCTCCAAGGTGAACAAGCAACAAAGAAGCGCACAAATGCGCGGCCTTGCCGCAATCATCTTCTTCCATCCAGACTATAACTGTTGGTCCCGGAGTCACACCGGGTCAGCGGCCGCAGAAGCAGCCGGTCGCGGACTATACCGCCAGTGGGGAATTGCACCCCGCCCTGAAGACAAAGGATTCAGTTGTTTTCTGCTGATAGTATACGGCGTACTGCGGTAAAATGCAACCCCCAAATGAAAAATGGACGCAGATTTTTCCGGAATGCCGGGCGAAAGGGCTTTTTTGAGAAATTTACTTTACAAACGAGAACACGTGTTCTATACTGATGCGGAGGACTCTGTCAGGGGAAGGAGAGACCGCCATGCGGGGAAGACAATCTGCCTGCTGCTTTACCGGGCACCGTCCCGCCAAATTGCCCTGGGGCTATCGGGAGGAGGATCTGCGCTGTCTGGATCTCAAGCGCCGGATGGCGGACGCGGTGGAGGCGGCCTATGCCGAAGGCTACCGCCATTTCCTGTGCGGCATGGCCATGGGCTGCGACCTGTATTTTTGTGAGTGCGTCCTGGCGCTGCGGGAAGTCCACCCGGACGTGACGCTGGAGGCAGCCATTCCCTGTCCCACCCAGGCAGACGCCTGGCCGGCGGACCAGCGGGCGCGCTACCGGCGCCTGGTGGACGCATGTGACTATGAGACGCTGGTGTCCCAGCGGTACACGTCCTCATGCATGCAGCGGCGGGACCGCTATATGGTGGACCATGCCTCGCTGCTGATTGCCGCTTTTGACGGCACGCCCGGCGGCACCCAGTATACGCTTCTGTACGCCATGAGCCGTGGGCTCCAGATCGTGGATCTGCCGGTGGTCACGCCGGAGTTTACCGGAATTTAACAAAACTATGATGACGCTTTTTCCGAAAAAGGGTGTATCCTAAAAAGGAAAGGCGGTGGAAGTGTGGATGTAACGGGGCAGATCCGCCAGCTGGAGCTGGCTGGCTTTGCGGGGGACGAGCTGGATCATGCGGTGGCCTTGGCCGGCAGCCGGCGCCTGGTGTACGCGGCGCTGCTGCGGGAGATCCAGCGCGGTGCCCGTCCGAAAGAGGCGCTGCAAATGGTGGAGGGAACGTTCCCGGCCCGCGCGCTGGAATGAAAGAGGACAAGCGGCCTTCGGGCCGCTTTTTTCTTTTTTCAAGAATACTGTAAAAGAATAAACCACTGGCTGTCAGCGCGGGCCTATGCTATAATGCATCATACCCAAACATGAGTGAAAGCGCGGCAAAGGAGTGAGCGCAACCTGAGGTTGCGCAGATTCCATAGCCGGTTGCTGGTGGGAAATCCGGGATTTTGATAAGATGGGCATACAAAACGATAAGGAGCGTGCCTATGACATTTGGAGAGAAATTGCAGAAGCTGCGGCAAAAGGCGGGCATGAGCCAGGACGCGCTTGCTGAGCGGCTGGACGTGAGCCGCCAGGCGGTCTCCCGCTGGGAGCGGGACGAGACCATGCCGGAGACGGACAAGGTGGTGGCCCTGGCGGATTTGTTCGGCGTCACCACGGACTATCTGCTGCGCCAGGGCGCGGAGGAAGAGCCGCAGGCAGCCCAACCGGCTGCGGCTGCACCGCATAAAGACAGCGGACGGGACATCCTGGAGCGCCTTGGCTATCTGGCCAAGACGAAGGGATACCTGCTGGGCTGGGTGCTCATCGGCTGGGGCGTGCTGGACCTTGTGGTCCTGCTGCTGATGGGCCTGGGCGTACTGAATTTTATGATCTGGTAAGGAGGCGGAGATAATGAGTATTGCCGGAGTTGGGATCGGTATGGGGACGCTGCTGCTGATCCCCGTGCTGTACGCAGGACTGAAAATCGCGGCGGGCATTCTGGTGCTCCGCTACGGAAAGCAGTATGCGGACAAGGTCAAGGAAAAGGAGGAAATGCCGTGAGCGGGATCTTCTGGGGATTTTTCTTCGTATTTTTAAACTTCAATCTGAACCTCAACGGCCATACCATCAATCTGCTGCCCACTTTCGTGGGATACTGGATGCTGGCGCGGAGCATGGACGCCCTGTCCGGTGAGAGCGGGCTTTTTGGCGCCCTGCGGCCCTTTGCCATAGGGATGGCGGTATACTCGGCCATCCTCTGGGTGGGCGACGCGCTGGCCATCACCTCTTCCGGGCCGGTGAGCATGCTGTTGGGCCTGCTGTCCACCCTGGTGTCTTTGTACATTGCCTGGGGCGTGAGCCGGGCCGTGGAGGATATGGAGCGCACCCACGGCGCGGACCTGGGCGCGGCCGGCGTGCGCGGGGCGTGGATCGCTCTGGCCGTGGGGGAGGCGCTGGCCCTGCTGGCGAACGCCGTTGCCATGCTGGGACTGGGAGCCGCTGTGCTGGGCATCCTGGGCCTGGTGGTGGCTCTGGTGGGCATCGTTTGGTTCCTGGTGGCCCTGTGGGGCACCAAGAAGCGTTTCGAGGCGCTGAGCCTGGAGAAATAAGCGGCGGAGAAAGGAAGGAAACGCGTATGCGGATGGTGCTGCCCATCAGTGAGATCGAGCAGGCGGCCCCCTATATGGACCGCCGGGTGCTGGAGCATATCGGGGACGGCCAGACGGAGGCCTTCGAGGGATTTGAGAACTTCGACCTGCTGGCCTTCGACTGGTACGATGTCCACAGTGACCGGACCAAAAGTGCCCAGATGCTGCTGTATCTGGACCGGGAGGACCTGTTCATCTTCTGCGAGGACGACGCGGCCCTCACCCGGGCCCGGGACATCGTGGCGGAGCTGGAGGAAGAAGCGGCAGACCATCAGCGCCTGCTGTATGGCTTTTTCCTCCGGCTGCTCCGGGGGGACATGGACCACCTGGACCAGATGGAAGACCGTATCGGAGAAGGGGAGGAGCGGCTGCTGGAGGGGAAGCTGACGGGCGAGTGCCTGGAGCAGATCGTGACCTGGCGGCGGGAGCTGCTGCGGCTCAAGCGGTACTATGAGCAGCTGGACGCCATCTTCGACCAGCTCGCTGTCAACGACAATGGCCTTTTGGACCGGCAGACCGTTCGCCGCTTTTCCAACCTGGGCAACCGGACAGAGCGCTTTTTGGGCAGTATACAGAACCTGCGGGAGTCGGTGACCCAGCTGCGGGAGGCGTACCAGTCCCAGCTGTCCATCCAGCAAAACGATTTGATGAAGCTCTTCACCCTGGTGACGGTGGTGTTTCTTCCCCTGACGCTGCTGGCAGGCTGGTACGGTATGAACTTTGTCAATATGCCGGAGCTTCAGTGGCGCTACGGCTATCCGGCCGTGGCCGTGGTGGGACTGGCCATTGCCGGCGGGCTCGTCTGGTACTTCAGGAGAAAAAAGTGGATGTAAGGGGTTGAAAAAGGGGAGAAAACATGGTATCCTGACGCTGCCAATGAAATAGATTGTGAGCTGGGGAGCTTGTAGAACAGGCTGAGAGGGAGCTTTTAGCTTCGACCCGTGTAACCTGATGCGGATAATGCCGCCGTAGGGAGCCGTCACGATATGGGATTCCATGATGTGAAAACGCCCTCCCGAGCCGGGAGGGCGTTTTTTTGTGGCCGGCGGGAACCGACTCATGATCAGAAATGAAGGAGGAGAAGAAATGTTCAATTGGCTGGTCAATGCAGAGGGCGGTCTTACCACCGCCGGTTACGCGGTGAGCATCGCCATCATGGCGGTGTGCCTGCTGGCGGCGTTCTATCTGGCAGGGCGCGCGTCGGGAAAACGGGGAATGGGGACCAAGCAGCTGGCCTACTGCGCCATGGCGCTGGCATTGAGCTTTGTCACGTCCTACATCAAGCCCCTGGAGATGCCCTACGGCGGCTCCGTCACGCTTATGAGCATGCTCTTTATCGTGCTGGTGGCCAACTGGTACGGAGTCAAGACCGGTGTGCTGGTGGGCTTTGCTTACGGCATGCTGCAATTTTTGCAGGAGCCTTACGTGCTCAGCGTGTTCCAGATGTGCTGTGACTATGTGTTCGCCTTTGCGGCGCTGGGCCTGGCGGGCCTCTTCCGGGGACGGAAAAATGGCCTTTTGTGGGGCTATATCGTGGCGGTGCTGGCCCGGGGCGCGTTCCACTCTCTAGGCGGCTACCTCTATTGGATGGACTACATGCCGGAAAACTTCCCCCAGTCCCTCCGGACCCTCTACCCCATCATCTATAATTACAGCTATCTGCTGGCCGAGGGGGTGCTGACGGTGATCGTCATGAAGATCCCGGCGGTGGACAAGGCCCTGGAGCGGGTGAGACAGAGCGCAGTGAAGTAAAAAAAGGGACGCGGATCATCCGCGTCCCTTTTTTTACTTTTTTCGATGGGCACAGCCGCTGCAGCTCTCACAGCAGCCTCCGCACCCGCCTTTGGAGCGGAGGGAGGACCGCAGAGCCAGCACCAGCCATACGCCAAGTCCGGCGAGGATCAAAAGTTCCATAAAATCCTCCTTCACAGGAACAGCAAGATCACATGGTAGACCACGAAGGCCGCGATCCAGGCGATCACGCACTGTCCCAGGGCAACGCCCGCGGCCTTCCAGCCGGAGCGCAGCTCCCGCTTGACGGCGGAGATGGCCGCCACGCAGGGCGTGTAGAGCAGGGTGAACGTCAGGAAGCTCACGGCCGACAGCGGCGTGAACAGGCCGGAGAGCGCCGCGCTCAGGTGCTCCGTTCCCGCGCCGGTCAGGATGCCGAGCGTGCTGACCACAGCCTCCTTGGCCGTGAAGCCGGTGATGAGGGCCGTCGTCACACGCCAGTCCTCAAAGCCCAGCGGGCGGAACACCGGCGCGAGGATGCGCCCGACGGACGCAAGCAGGCTTTTGCTGCTGTCCGTCACGAAATTCAGGTGCAGGTCAAACGACTCCAGGAACCAGATGGCAAGCGTCGCCACGAAAATGACCGTAAACGCGCGCTGCAGGAAGTCGCGCGCCTTGTCCCACAGGAGCATGGCCACGCTCTTGAGCGTCGGCAGGCGATAATTTGGCAGCTCCATGACAAACGGGACGGGATTTCCGCGGAACACCGTGTGATTCAGCAGCAGGGAGATGAGCACGCCGACAACCATGCCGCCGAAGTAGAGCAGTGCCATAGCGAGCACAGCATGCTGCGGGAAGAATGCCGCCGTGAACACGGCATAGATCGGGATCTTGGCCGAGCAGCTCATGAACGGCGTCAGCAGGATCGTCAGGCGGCGGTCGCGTGCGGACGGCAGCGTCCGCGTTGCCATCACGGCGGGGACCGTGCAGCCGAAGCCGATGAGCATCGGCACGAAGCTGCGGCCGGACAGGCCGATCTTGCGCAGGAGCTTGTCCATCACAAAGGCAACGCGCGCCATATAGCCCGTATCCTCCAGAATGGACAGGAAGAAGAACATGACCACAATGATGGGCAGGAAGCTCACCACACTGCCGACGCCGGCAAAAATGCCGTCAATCATGAGGCTATGTACCACCGGGTTCATGCCATAGGCCGTGAGGCCATGGTCGACCACCGCGCTCAGACGGCTGATGCCCAGCGCCAGCAGGTCCTGCAGGCACGCGCCGACCACGTCGAACGTCAGCCAGAAGATCAGCAGCATGATGCCGACAAAGATCGGCAGGGCTGCATATTTGTTCGTCAGCACGCGGTCGATGCGCACACTGCGCAGATGCTCGCGGCTCTCGCGGCACTTGACCACGGTTTTGGAGCACAGGCGCTCGATGTAGTCATAGCGCATGGAGGCAATGGCGGCATTGCGGTCCAGCTTGCCCTCGTCCTCCATCTCGACGATGCTGTGCTCGACCATCTCCAGCTCGTTCTGATTGAGCAGGAGACGGCTGATGATGTCCTCGTCGCCCTCGATGAGCTTTGTCGCCGCAAAGCGCCGGGCCATCCCGGCAGCCTGCGCGTGATCCTCGATCAGGTGCGAGACGGCGTGGATGCAGCGGTGC
>ENA-UEYL01002331-UEYL01002331.1-human-gut-metagenome-genome-assembly--contig:-NODE-2331-length-14337-cov-3.066830_pt1 | contig 14337 bp, 8 predicted proteins | sample MGYA00242941_ERZ507946 | MGnify/ENA primary metagenome ERZ507946 (study PRJEB26167, sample SAMN06115482) | human gut metagenome | host: Homo sapiens | place: China:Guizhou | collected 2015-03-11...
GAATACGATCCTGATCCTGACGAGCAACCTCGGCTCGGAGTATCTGCTGAACGGCATTACCGACAATGGCGAGATCTCCGAGGAGGCCCGTTCGCAGGTCGAGCAGCTGCTGAAGCGTTCGTTCCGCCCCGAGTTCCTGAACCGTCTGGACGAGATCGTCTTCTATAAGCCGCTGACGAAGGAAAATATCGTCAAGATCATCGATCTGCAGATGGATGCGCGTTGTGAGCGCCGGACGCTGTGGAAGTCCGGTCAGCGCGATCTCCACATCCCGGATCTCGCCGCCGTTTAGCGGTGTAATCCGCAGCGAAAAGCGATTCTCCTCTTCCAGTAAGAAGTCGATCTCCGCCTTTGCATCGTACCAGTTCGTCCCGGCATCCAGAAGCGGATGGAAGCTGTCCTGCCCGCGCTTTTCCACATACAGACTGATGTTTGCCTTTAACATGTCTTTTCCCAGGAACACATACCCTTCGGAAACGCTGCCGGGCGTCATACGCTGGCGCGCCGCATAACAAGCTCCCTTGCTGTAAAGGTTGTTGCCCAGAAACACCCGGCGTTCCTGGCACAGAAACCGCAGCGATTCCTGATACCATTCTCCCAAAAAGCCTTCGCCAATCAGATAGACACAACTAACATTTCGATCGCCAATCAGCGCTTTCATCGTCTCTAAAAAGCACTGATCCAGATCTTCTCTGCCTGCCGCCACTTCCTTCCAGTCCGCTTCCTCCACAAAGCAGGCAACCGGAGATGTTTTCCGGTTTGCCGTAAACAGAAGCGTGTGCAGAAACGTGCCGGAAAAATCACACAGAAGCACATCCTGTTTCCAGAGTTCTTCGGGTTGGCAGATATTGTAATAGAAAAAACTCTCCGCGCGTCCGATCAGAAACAGACTCGCATTTTTCAGACCGAGCATGCCGACCGCATCCGTCACCGCCGACAATATGGGTACAGACACTTCCGGCACAGAAAAGACGAGCGCCTGCAGGCGTTCCGGGCGTACGATCGGCGCAAGCAGCGACATCGTCCGTTTTAAAAACAGGGAAAGCAGTGCAACCGAGCTATAGTTCTGTCCGCCTACCTCCACCATTTCCTGGTGTGCTGCCTTCGTCAGCAGTCCGTCAGCGAGAAAAACCTCTCCAGTCGCTGCCGCTGCCTGCGCTTTCGGTCCGTACACCCAAAGGTCTTGATCGATATACCGTCCCAGCAGCGCCGGAATCAGATACTGCTCCTGATCCGCCTGTAGGCTGATCGTCTTTGGACAGGGTTCTCCCGGCAGACAATAGCTGATTTGCGCATATGCATCCGTCAGATCATAGCCAGCCGTTGCCTGCCGTTTGTTTTCTTCTTTTTCCCTGTGTTCTAAAAACATATCTCCTTCTCCCTATTTCAGCATTCCAAACAGCCGTTTTGCACAAAACGCGGTATACAGGTAGTTTTGCGTCCGCTCCTTCTGCGCCGATAAATCCTCCTGCAAAAGCTGTGCCTGTGCCATTTCATAAAGCCATGCGTACCTGCCCTGCATTGCCTCTGCGGCTTCCTCCTGCGCAAGCAACATGCCATTTTCCAAAATTTTCTCCGGCCTTCCGGACACTGTGATATAATACTGCAGCCGCTCTCCCGGAAACAGAATAAATCCCGCCGCATAAATGCCGTCGCAGACGCATGGAAGCTCCATTTCATGATACTGCGCTTCCGCCCGTTCCCCTTCTACTCTCCGATAATTCAAAACCAGCTGTTTTTCGGGTTCTCCCTCATATACGACAAAGGTTTTGTCCAGAATCTCCCAAACCTCCGGCACAAGATCTGCAAACTGCTGCAGCACCGGAAGCAGGCAGTTTTCTTCAAATAACTCCCTGATAATTTTAGCCACCTGACCGCGGTTTTTTTCCTCTAACAGGCCTTTGTTTTTGGCGTAATACTGCAGCGCCGCAATTTTGCACAGCCTGCTTACCTTTGCACCCCATCTGCAGAGCCGCAAAATCATCTGCACCATATATCGGTGGATCGGTTGCTTTAAAATCACATTTGCATAGGCGCAGCGGTACAAAAATGCCTCTTCCAGCTCCGGACTGCCGCCCGCACTGATATAATCCCGCAAAAGATCCATCCGCTCCGTCACATCCTGCCCGGTAAACAATAGCTGAACCAGGAGCTTTCTGTTGATTTTCCAGATGTCGATTTCAAAATTTTTCGCCGCCTGCAATAGCACTTCCAGCTCGCTGCAGCTTCCCTCGTAAGCATCCGCCAGATACTGTAAAATCCGATCGTCATATTTTCCGTTCAGCGCAGCCTGGGCACACAGAAGCATCAGGCGCTTTTCTTCGAGATAGCTTTCTTTTGCCAGAAGTCTGCTGCAAAGGCGCATCAGCTCCGCCGGCTCAAGTTTGCAAAAGCACTGACCGGCAAGCCACTCATATGCTTTGTCATAAAAACCGTGCAGAATCATCAGTCGCGCCATGCATAGCCTGTCCTTTTCCGCAATCTGCTCTTTGGACAGTGTCCGCAAAAAGGCGTTCAGCTCCTTATTTTTCTCCTGTTCGGACAGCCGCACCGCCAACCGGCAGCGAAGCTCCTGCCCGTAAACATCCTCCAGCTGTCTGTTTGTACAAAGCTTCGTCCAGACGGCGATCTGATCGAGTTTAGAAAGCTTTCTTTTTTCCGCTTCCAATAAAAACGCAATGCTCTCTGTGCCCCATTCCCGCAGTGCTTCCATTCCCCAGGCAGAAACCGCATCCTGAAACGAAAGCAGCTCTTTCCTGTCAACAGTCACCAGGCGGCGGTTCTGCTCTTCGTCTTCTGTAAAAAGCAAATCCTCCGGATCGTAAACGGACACGCAGACTTTTCCATCCTGCAGCCAGTAAGTCTCTTCGCCTTTCAGTCTGCGATGAACGACGATCAGCTTGCGGCACTCCTTGCGGTTCAATACAACTTCAGTGCTTCCGAGCAGCGAAGTAATCGTCTCCCCCTGCATTTTGTCAAGCGCCAACGCCGGCAGATTTTCCCGGTACAGCCAAGACAGATGCCGGTTGATTCTTCCCTTATTCAGGCAGTCCAGCAAAAAATGATCCAGCTCCGGCTTGTAGGTGATGTAAAGTTCCGGATCCTTTGTCTTGCATCGCTCCACGCACGAATACAGCCACGCCGCATATTCCCAGTCCAGGTTGCACTGGTAGGCAAAATACAGCAGCACGCTTTTGGGCGGTTCCATATCCCGCGACAGATCGGTGCTCAACAGATAATATTCATACAGACGCATGACACGCAGCTTGTTTTCCACACCTCTTTCATACCAGACATGCCACTTTTGCTCGCATTTATTTCCTTTGATCAATAACGAACAGATCGCCTGCAAAATGGCTGGGGACTGCTTTTTTTCCCAGCTGCGCTCCAGAATTTCAAACAAAACCGGCTCGAAATATTTTTCCCGGCAGGCAAGCTCTGCAGCCTGTCCGCAGAGATTTTCATTCAAAAGCCCTTTCCGTGCGCCATAAACTAAAACCCTGCGCACAATCGGGTCTAGCCCCGTCAAAAGCGCCGGATCTGCATTCAGCAAAAGCACCGCTTCCTGATACAACAGCGGGCTTACGCAGCCTTTCTGGAACTGTTCCTGCAAAAACTGCCACTTCCGGTAGGTGCTCCGGTTGATCTCATGGGATAAAAACAGCATCAGCCACGCAATCCGCCATTCTTCCGGGTAACGGGTATAAATTTCCTCCACCCGCGCGGCGGCACGCTTCACATACTCCTCGCGCTTATCGTACAGTGTCGTCAGATACAGATAATAGCTGACGACCGCCGGGCTTTCTCCCTCCAGCATCGGGCGCAGCTGTTTTAACATCCAGCCGACCTCTTCTGTTTTGTTTTCCGTCAATAACAGCTGTGCGGAAAAAAGTTTCGGCACGATACTTTTCCGATCCAGGACAGCCAGCTCTTCCACACATTCCCGCACCTTATCCGTAGGATCAAAATACTTATAAACATATACGGTAGACAGAGAAGCGGCAGCTCCGCCATATACATTGCTGTCAGACGGATCGTATATTTTTTCTGGCGGCTTTTTTTTTCGGTTTCCGCAGACAGTCCCGTTTTCCGGCGGGTTGCTGTGACACCGACCAAAAAGCTGCCCCGGCTCCACGAAACCGTCACCGTCCCGAAATTTTTCCCGTCATGGAGATTTTCTTCCGATATATAAACCGGCAGGCGACAGAGATTGCCTAAAAAGTCATCCTCCCCGATTCTGTTTTTTTCCAGAAACAAAAAATCGTCCTCTGTCTGTACCTTCAGGCTGACCGGTCCCCAGCCATTTTTTAAAATCTGCAGCTCTTCCCGTACCGTTTCCTGTACGTCTTTGACCTGAATTTCCAGTTTGGCAGCAGTAAAGGTCAGTGCCTGCTTGCAGCCGTTTTCCTCCAGAAATGTCTCGACGTTGGAGCTGTTATAGTATCCGGCGGACAGCCCCCGGTACAAAAGCCAGGTCTTTTCGCCTTCTTTTTTACAGATTTCTGCAAACGGTTTGCTGTAAAAAAACTGTACCGCCGTTTTCCAGTCCGTGCGCGCAAGCTCTGTAAATCCGGCAAGCGTCGAGACTTTTCCTGCAATTCCTGCTGCCGCCTCTCTGCGCACTGTCACCTTCCACGGCAACGTGTATTCCCCGTAGTCCGATATGATCAGGAACTGTCCCTGCAGGCTGTCGCCCTCCTGCAGCCCGTCTGCACAAAATCGGTACACGATTTTCTCCTGCACGCCGTTGAACCACTCCGTTTTACACTCCATCCGCTCATCCTTTGTCAGGACATAGCCCTGTGCCGGGATTTCTTCCTGTGATGCAAAAATGGTAAACGCGCCCTCTGCAGCTTCCCCCGGTGCAACAGACAGCTCTGCCAGCCGGACAGAAAACGTCAGCTTTCCTTCTATTTTGCGGTATTTTTCTGTCAGAATCTGCTCTTCCAGTCTTCTCACCTGCGTTCCCCTTTCTGCGCAATTTTGCCTGCCGGTATGCTCCCGATCCGGCGGTCGTTTCCAATAGTCTTACCTTTTATATTACCCTATTTCCGAATATCGCGCAAGGGATTGACAAATGCGTTCCGCTTAAGTATTATTGTATTAAATCAATCATACAAGCAAGGAGGTGTTCACATGCCATGGGAACTTGATTCAGACAGACCTATTTACGCCCAGATTGTTGACCGGCTCAAGCATGAAATCGTATCCGGATTCTATCCGCCCGGCTCCCGGCTTCCCAGTGTCCGCGACCTCGCTGCACAGGCAAGCGTCAATCCGAACACCATGCAGAAAGCCTTCACCGAGCTGGAGCGTACCGGTCTGATTGTCACGCGCCGCACCAGCGGGCGGACGGTCACCGAAGATACTGCTTTGATTGAACAGGTGCGCAGTGAGCTGGCAGAGCTTCAGATCAGTCAGTTTCTGACGCGGATGCAGCATCTCGGCTATCAGAAAGACGATAGTATCCGGCTGCTTTTGGCCAAAAAGGAGGAAATTTCATGACACAGACATCCGATACCCTGCTCCGCCTGCAGGACGTCAGCAAACGCTTCGGCAAAAAAGCAGCGCTTGACCATATCAGCCTCGAAATCGCTCCCGGCAGGATGGTCGGGCTTTTAGGCTCCAACGGCAGCGGCAAATCCACACTGATCAAACTCATCAACGGACTTTTGGTACCCTCGTCCGGACAAATTTTCATCTGCGGCCAGGCTCCCGGTCCCAAAACCAAGGCGATCGTTTCGTATCTGCCGGAGCGCACCTATCTGCCCGATACTGTCCGGGTAAAGGGACTGCTCTCTTTCTTCAGGGATTTTTATACAGACTTTGACGCTGCAAAGGCGGAGGAAATGCTGCAAAAGCTCGACATCGATCCGTCCAGCCCCCTAAAGACGCTCTCGAAGGGAACCCGGGAAAAGGTGCAGCTGATCATGGTCATGAGTCGCCGCGCCAGGGTCTATATTCTGGACGAGCCGATCGCCGGCGTCGATCCCGCCGCGCGTGATTATATTTTAAAGACCATTATCCAGGATTACAGCGAGGATGCGTCGATTCTGCTCTCCACACACCTGATTGCGGACGTCGAGCAGCTTCTGGACGACGTTATTTTCCTGAAAGACGGACAGATCATTCTCTCTTCCAGCGTGGAGGAGATCCGGGACACCCGCCATCAGTCCGTAGACTCTTATTTCCGGGAGGTATTCTCATGCTCACAAAACTGATTTCCCATGAATGGAAAGACACGTTTAAAGTTCCTGCCCTTCTGCTCACTATCACGGTGCTGCTTTCCGCCGCCAGCCTCGTATACTTCTCCGTTGCTGACCAGGCTAGCGCCGGCACAGATCTCAATGTGCGAAACTTTGTACTTTACATCGCATGCATCCTGATTCTCAGCGGTCTTTCCATGATCCTGATGATCTATTTTACGATCCGTTTTTATAAAAATCTCTATACCGACGAGGGCTATCTGATGCACACGCTCCCTGTCAAGCCCTGGATGCTGATTGTCTCCAAGCTGACCATCGGAACCATCTGGTTTTACCTGATCGATTTGTTGTTGGTTGGCGCAATTACCTTGATCACCTTGATTGCCCTGCCCACGATGGCATATTTTTCTCCGGAAGATCTGTTGGAGCTTCGGACGATGTTCCAGTCGTACCACACGATTTTCACCGTTCCCTCCATACTCTTTCTGGCAATTCCCGTGATGATCATCGGCTCTGTCTTTTCCCTGCTTACCATCTATGCCTCGATCTCTTTGGGACAGCTGTTTTCCAGCCACAAGGTGCTCGCATCCATCCTGTGTTATCTCGGGCTGAGCACCATCCTTTCGACCGCTATGATGCTTCTGACCGCGCCTACGACCGCAGGCGTGTTCATCATTCAATCGACTTCTGCGAATCCGATGGCTGATTTTGCCTCCATTTACTGGTCGATTATGCTGATTTCCCTGTTCGCAAATCTGATTCTATGCGTTCCTGCTTTCTGGATCTGCAACTATGTAATGAAACGTTGTCTGAATCTTGATTAAGACATACCGCGCTGCGGCGGAGATTTTGAAAGGTGCCTGACGACCTGACGTCTGACGATTTCCGCTGCGGCACGATTTTTTTAGTTGCGTCTGACTGTCGCGGCTCGCATGATGCAGCGGGCAGCTCAGACAGCAGTATCATTTTTCCTATCTCCGGCATATCTTATTATCACATATTCTGGATATGAGAGGTACTTTTATGCCACAGCTTTCCTGTGCTGCAGCAGAAGAAACCGGTTATCCCGGTTCCCTGATGATCTGGGTAACTTCTTCTGTCGGTTTTTTCCCGGTTGTGGGCGCTGCTGTTACGATCTCCGACAGCGCTTCCCCGGAACAGATTCTTGAAACGCTTACTACCGATGAATCCGGACAGACAACCTCCGTCCTGCTGCCCGCGCCCGATCCCGCCTATTCCCAGAGTCCTTCCAATCCGCGCCCATACGCCGATTATATCATCGAAGTACAGGCGGACGGTTACGAGCCTGTCCGTATCAACGGCGCTGAAATTCTGCCGGATGCGTCCAGCATTCTTCCGGTTTCCATGACACCCGCCGCAGTTTCCGACTCTCCTAAAGAGCAGGAAATTTTCATTCCGGATCACACCCTTTACGGCGAATATCCTGCCAAAATCCCGGAAGCAGAGATCAAAACCGAAGCCGAAACCGGAGAAATCGTCTTAAGCCGCGTTGTCATCCCGGAATATATCATCGTCCACGACGGTCTTCCAGACGATTCCAGCGCTCCAAACTACTATGTCCGCTATAAAGACTATATCAAAAACGTCGTTTCTTCCGAAATCTATGCAACCTGGCCGGAGAGCACCATCTACGCCAACATTCTCGTCATTCAGTCCTTTACTCTGAATCGTGTATACACGGAATGGTATCGTGCAAAGGGCTATTCCTTTACCATCACCTCTTCCACCGCCTACGACCAGAAATTCATCTACGGCAGAAATATCTACAGCAATATCGACCGCCTCGTGGACTCTATTTTTGCAAATTATCTCTCCCGCCCCGGCGTGCGGCAGCCGATCTTTACCAGCTATTGCGACGGAAATCGCGTCAGCTGTCAGGGTCTCTCCCAGTGGGGTTCCAAATATCTCGGTGATCAGGGCTACAGCGCGATTGAGATCATCCGCTACTATTACGGCAACGACATGTATATCAACGCAGCCCAGGCCATCAGCGGCGTCCCGTCCTCCTGGCCTGGCTATGACCTGACCATCGGTGCATCCGGTCCAAAGGTTCGACAGATACAGGAGCAGTTAAACCGCATCGCACAAAACTACCCTGCTATCCCGAAAACCTCTGCCGACGGTATCTTCGGTCCCCAGACCGCTGCACAGGTGCGGGCTTTTCAGCGTATCTTCAACCTCCCGGCAACCGGAATTGTGGATTATCCGACCTGGTATCAGATTTCAAACATTTATGTGGCAGTCAGCCGTATCGCAGAGCCGGGGACGTAATGGCGGCATGACGATCCTCGCGGAGCGTTTTTATCGTATGGAAACGAAGTTTCCTATACGATAAAAAGACCGCAGACAGGAATCGTATATTCATCCTGCATGCGGTCTTCGCATTTACTATTGATCTGCAGCAGCGCCATTTTCACAGCCTGCGCATTTTATTCATGACAATAGAATGCTCGCAGAGCGTGCATTCTATTGTTTTGCAAGCAGCAGCATAATGTCATTGGAGCGCGCTACAAACTTGGTCATCGCTTCCGGAGAAAGCGGTGCGTTCTGAAGCTTCGCCAGATCATAGAGCTGTTCGCAGATCATCTCGGTGTTTGCATCGTCTTCGTGCTCCGTAATGTAGGTTACGAGCGGATGGTTTGCATTCAATACCAGCGTCTCGCCCTCTGCACCGAACATGCTCATATCCATGCCGCCGCCATACATCTTCATCATATCCTGCATTCTTCTGCTCTCTTCGGAAACCGTCAGAACAGAGGATACCTTTTTATTCTTGAGCTTTTCGATCTTTACCTTGATCTTGTCGTTTTTCAGTGCTTTCTGAACCAGCTTTTCAACCTTTTCCGCCTGCGCGTTTAATTCTTCCTGCGTCTTCTTGCTGGTCTTTGCCTTAAACGCATCGGTTAAGTCGGCATCGATTCTTGCAAAATGGATCCCCTCATTCTTTGCCTCCAGCTGAGAGATAAAGGGCTGGTCGATCCGGTCGGTCAGCATAACGGCGTCCATTTTGGCAGCCTTGAACATGTTGATATACTGGCTCTGCTGTTTTTCATCTGTTACATAGTAGATGGTCTTGTCTTTCTTCTCTTCCTCAGCGGAATCTTCGTTCTTGTCCTCTACGACTTCTGCTTCTACCTTTTCGCCGTTCTCATCCACAGCACCCTCCTGGGTCTCATCCGGGTCAGTCTTATTGACTTCCAGGCACTCGGGCAGGGTCATATATTTGCCGTCCAGGTTCTTGAAGAGGATGTAATCCGTCATCTTCTCGCAGAATTTTTCGTCCTTTAAGCAGCCGAATTTGATGAACGGAGCGATATCATCCCAGTATTTCTCGTATTCATCCTTCTGGGTCTTGCACATGCCGGACAGCTTATCCGCAACCTTTTTGGTAATATAATCGGAAATTTTCTTTACAAAGCCATCGTTCTGCAGCGCGCTTCTGGACACGTTCAGCGGCAGATCAGGACAATCAATGACGCCCTTTAACAGCAGCAAAAATTCCGGGATTACTTCTTTAATATTATCGGCAATAAATACCTGATTATTGTACAGCTTGATGACGCCCTCGATGGATTCGTATTCCATGTTGATCTTCGGGAAGTAAAGGATACCCTTTAAGTTGAACGGATAATCCATGTTCAGATGAATCCAGAACAGAGGCTCCTTGTAATCCATAAATACCTTGCGGTAGAAATCAATGTACTCTTCCTTTGTGCATTCACTGGGGTTCTTCGTCCAGAGCGGGTGAGTATCGTTGATCAGTTCCGGACGCTTTGTAATTTTGAGCTTATCCGGATCTTCTTCCTTTTCTTTCTTCACTTCTTCGATCACATGATCGCTGTCGAGCTTCTCACTCGCAAGAATCGTCTGTGTCTCAGGTGTATTGGCTCTGGAAACGTAAATTTCCACAGGCATGAAGGAACAATATTTCTTGATTACTTCGGTTGCTTTGTACTCGTTGCAGAACTGCAGGCAGTCCTCGTTTAAGAACAGGGTAATGCAGGTACCGACTTCTGTGCGGGTACCGTCCTGCATATCGTATTCTGTGCCGCCATCGCATTCCCAGTGAACCGGCTTTGCATCCTTCTGCCAGGAAAGGGTATCGATATGTACTTCATCCGCTACCATAAATGCGGAATAGAAGCCCAGACCGAAATGACCGATGATCTGGTCGTCGTTTGTCTTATCTTTATATTTTGCAATAAAATCTGTCGCACCGGAAAATGCGATCTGGTTGATGTATTCTTCCACCTCATCCGCAGTCATGCCGACACCGTTATCAATAAACCGGATGGTCTTTGCATCCGGGTCAACGATAACATCCACTCTGGGCTTGTAGCCCTCCGGAAGCTCGTACTCTCCCATCATATCCAGCTTCTTTAACTTCGTAATGGCGTCGCAGCCGTTGGAAATCAGCTCTCTGTAAAAAATGTCATGATCCGAATATAACCACTTTTTGATAATCGGAAAAATATTGTCGCTGTTAATTGATAATGCTCCGTGCTTTTCAGCCATGAAATATCACGATCCTTTCTTTTTCAGTTCGTTTTCAGATGCCCGGAGAAGCTTTCCTCCAAGCTTTACCCATAGTGTAGTCCTGTCGTTTCAAAAAGTCAATAAAAAATTAGCACTCATTTTAGTTGAGTGCTAATAATTCTTTGAAAACCCGCATGGTTGCCGCGTTTTTGGCAATTCTAAATTTTTCATAAACAGGGGAGCAACGCACTGTCGGGCAGTTTTCATAAGCTGAAACGCAGCGTCCGACAGGGCAGTTTTCATAAGCCGGAAGCGCAACGTCCTGCCGGAATGCCTGGCTATTCCTGCTCACTCCTGATGCTGAAAATACATCTGGTATACTTCAAAAAAGCTGGAAGTTTTGACATCGTCCTGATGAATCATCGTGACGGAATTCCAGAGTTCCTCGTTGAGCTGACGTACCAATGTCTGCTCAAACGCCGTATATTCCGTATCGAATGCCTCGCTCTGGCGCTGTTTTACTATTTTTTCCTTATTCGCTTTGGTCTGTGCCTCATCGAACGTGCTGATACATTTTAAAATATAGTAACTTCCGTCTGATTCCACCACGTCGCTGATTTCGTCCTTGCCGAGATTAAACGCCGCCTTTTCCAGTTCTTCCGAAACCTCGCCTTTTCCAAACGACTGCATCACCGTTTGGTCCTCGCTCTCCGCCTGCGCAAGCGTCTCAAAATCCACGCCCTCTTCCTTTGCCTTGCCAAGCACCTGGGAAGCTTTGGCAGAATCGCTGACCCTGATCATATCTACCGTGATGGTGCGCGCTTCATCGTCACTGACCTCCGGATTGACATTTTCTACAATCGTCTGATAAACCTTTTCTGCAAGCGCATACTCTTCATACATCTTCGTAATCAGATCCTGCGTCACGTTGAGTGCCGTCACCTCCGCGCTGTTCAAGGAAGTAAAATATTCCCTGCCCGCCGCTGCCGCACGCTCCTTTTCCTTATCATCCAGCGTCACTTCTTTTTTCTGGGCGAGCAGATTCATCACCTTGATTCTCGCCAGCTGTGTCAACACCTGTTCCCGTTCCTCCTGCTCCAGCGAAAGCTGTCCGTCGGAAGCGTTCCAGATCTGGCTTCCATAGACGGATTCATACTGATTCTGCATGTTCGTCAGATATACCATCACCTCCGGCAGCACACAAGACGCACTCGAAATCCGGAATACCTCGTTCTTTTTCAGACCCGCCGTCAGAACGACCTTCGTATTTTTCCCACATCCTGCCAGCGCAGAAATCATCATAACAGCCGCGCCCAGAAGCGCTGCAGCTTTACAAAATTTTGTTTTTTTATTTATCATCAATTTCTCAACTTTCTATTTTTATAGGAGTGCGCATCCTCGCAGCGCGTTTCTTATCGTATGGAAACGAAGTTTTCTGTACGATAAGAAAGACCACAGCAAAAGCCGTGGTCTTTATTATAACGATCTTCTATCGAGAAGTCAACGTAGGGCAGCGCACTCTGAAAAGTTTAAAAAATTTTTCAAACTTTCCTCTCGATAAAAACTCCCATATGCGGGAGCAGGATTTTGCTGTCCAAATCCTGGTACAGCTCGGGATTCTGGAAATAGCGTGTTCCGGGTTCATCGATTCTGCACGGATAGGAGCTGTGGTTGACGATGACCGTACCGTTTTCAAATTCTGCGCGCTCAACGCCCTTTTTCCGGGTCAGTGTCGTGCCGAATTTTTCTTCCAGAAGCATCCCTACCGGATCTTTTTTCAGCATGGTCAAAGGGTACAGCTCGTTATTGCGCTGCGTCAGCGGAACGTGCGGTGCGATTCTGCCGGTGTATTCAAAGCCGTAGAAAAATCCGATTTCGCAAACTGTTCCCTTCCCAAATGTGCGCCTGACAATTGCAGGGTTTTCGTCCGTTTCCCAGACTGCGAGCACGTCGGCGTTTTCCTCCTCGAAGCTGCCAAACTGCGTTCCGGTCAGCATTCCCTTTTCGCCGCTGCACTCAAACGCATCCTTTTCATGGGAAAGGCAGTAGCTGCCAACGCTCGCCTGTGCAAGCAAATCCATCGGTCCGTGCAGCAGCATTCCGCCATTTTTTACCCATGCTGCAATGCCCTGCTCCAGTTCAGAATCCGGGTCAAGCGCATAGCAGTCGTTTGCCGCGAGCGCGAGCACCTCGTACTGATCTGCTGTCTGATCCTTGAAAATGCTGCCATCTACAACGTCAACGTCGATCTGCCAGTCCTCCAGAGCCTTATACCAGCCCAGAAGATCCAGCCGCCTGTCATGATTGTGCTCCGTGTCAAACGTCTCTGCAAGCGCCATCGCAGACGGGAACAGCACTGCTGCCTTTGCAGTTTTTCTCCCTCCGAGTCTCGGGACAACCTCTTTCCACCAGCGGTTGCCTTCTTCTAAAGACCTGCAGAATGCTTCCGGCATCCGGTGTAACACGCCGCCGTCGTCTAACCCGCACATGCCGTAAGACGCATATCCGGAAGCGCCGGACGCCGCCATCGAGGCGACCGCCTCACACGGAGAAATCCACGCATACAAGTCATTATAGACAAATCTTCCCCAGTAAATGCCGCCGACAAAGGATCTGCCACGATTCATATTCCGCATCATGCTGTGTTGACATGCTGTCACATAGCAGTCCGGGTCTCCGTTTGGAAGCACCGGCACAGAAATAAAATGCGCTGCATCCACATACGGGGCAATCCGGTAAAAATCAGCGCCTCGCACCGCCGTATCCCACAGATCAGAAAGCCCTGCACCGGTTAAAAAGCTTCCATCCACGTTCAAAAAATATCCCCACTGGCTCAAATCCGGGCACAGATACAGCTGCGGATCAAGTGCATGGAGCTTTTTCTGCATCGCTTCAAAATAAAGCACCAGCTCGTCGCTTTTCCAGCGCTGGTTGTCCATCCATACGCGGCATTTTTCGTCCCGGTCTTTCAGCTCTTTTTCCGAAAAACCATTTTTTCCAGGATAACGCAGTTCAAACCAATATTGCTCGGGTTCGATGGTTTCAAAGCTGTTTGCTTCCGTTTTGTAGAAACGGTTAAAGGTTTCAATATCTCCGTTATAACGCTTTTCAAGCCAGCTGCGGTAGCGCTTTTTTCCATCCTCATCGAAGCTCGGTGCAACGACCGGATCCCACATGCTGCACAGCGGCTTTTTTTCTTCCCCGTCCACTTCGATCCGGGTCATATTTTCGCCGTACATCTCTAAAAGCTGCGAAACGTGCTCCGTCATCGTCTCCTGAGCTTTCTCCGACCAATAACGATACCAGCGGCCGTCCTTGCCTTTTGCCGTCACAACAGATTCCCCGAACACCGGCGGGCTGAAACGAATATTCGGGTACAGATTATCCGCATTCAGATAAATCGCCAGAAATGTATGACTCATCCCCTGCTTTTTGATCTGCTCCATCATAAACTCCTGCATGCCAACAAACTGGCTCGCAGGCTTTCCCCCATAGCGCTCCCGAAAATCCTCCCAGTCCTTGGAATCCAGCAAAACACTGTTGAATCCAAACTTTTTTAACAGCTCCATCCCCTCTGCGACAAACGCCTCATCGTCATACGCCGGCCGGTAAAAATTGCCGAACCAGACGTTTA
>ENA-UEYL01002340-UEYL01002340.1-human-gut-metagenome-genome-assembly--contig:-NODE-2340-length-14310-cov-4.619054_pt1 | contig 14310 bp, 13 predicted proteins | sample MGYA00242941_ERZ507946 | MGnify/ENA primary metagenome ERZ507946 (study PRJEB26167, sample SAMN06115482) | human gut metagenome | host: Homo sapiens | place: China:Guizhou | collected 2015-03-11...
GCGCCGATGTGCTGGGTGATGCCGCCGGCCTCGCCGGAGGCAACGGAGGTATTGCGGATGGTATCCAGCAGCGAGGTCTTGCCGTGGTCCACGTGGCCCATGACCACCACCACGGGGGCGCGGGGAACCAGGTCCTCGGGCTTATCCTCGTGGTCGTCGATGAGCTTTTCTTCAATGGTGACGGTGACCTCTTTTTCCACCTTGCAGCCCATTTCCTCGGCGATGATGGCGGCGGTGTCGTAGTCGATGAGCTGGCTCAAGGAGGCCATGACGCCGTTTTTCATCAGGCACTTGACCACCTCGGCGCCGGTCTTCTTCATGCGGGAGGCCAGCTCGCCCACGGAGATCTCGTCGGGGATCATCACCTTGACGGGGGCCTTTTTGGCGATCTCCAGCTGGAGGCGGCGCATGCGCTCGGCCTCGTCCTGCTTGCGCTTGTTGGAGAAGGTCATGCCGCCCCGGCGCTGGTTGTTGGAGCGGATCTTCTCCTTGCCGCCCCGCTGCTGGCGCTGCATCCGGTCGGCGCGCTCGCCGCCCAGAGTTTCCAGACGCTCGTCGTACTTGGCAAGGTTCACGTCACCGCCCTTGCGGGTGTCCACGATCTTCTTCTGGGGCACCCGGGTGGTGGTCTGCGTCGTCTGGGGAGCAGCCTTGGTCTCCGCCTTGGGGGCAGCCTGGGGCTGCGTGCCCTGGGGCTTGGCGGGGGCGGACTTGCCCTCGGTCTTGGGGCCTTCCTTGGCGGGGGACTTGCTCTCTTCCTTGGCGGCGGGCTTTTCCTGATAGGCCTCAGCGAAGATGGACTGGATGTTGGCCACCTGATTATGCTGGGTCAGGTAGTCGAAGATCAGCGACAGCTCATGGTCCGTGAGAACCTGCATGTGGTTCTTGGGGGCCGTGGCGTACTTGGTCAGGATCTCCGTGATGGTTTTGGTGGGCAGGCCGAAATCCTTCGCCACCTCATGCACTCTGTATTTCTCAATACCCAATAAAAACACCTCGTTATGCTCCAACCCGAGGGCTGGGGAAATTTTTACAAGTGACTGCCCCGGGGCAGATCAGGATTCCTTCTTGCGGAAGGAGCCCTTGCCCTTTTTCACGGGGCGGCTGTTGGCGTATGGATTCGGGGCGCTGCCGCGCTTTGCGGCAAAGCCTCTGCCGCTGCCGGGTTTGCCGCCGCGGGCCGAAGACCCGCCTGAACGGGGCCGGCCGCCGCGCTCCCGGGCGGGGGCTGCTGCCTTGGGGGGTGCATCCCGGTCCGGACGGGGACGCCTGCCCGGCGCCTTTTGTACGTTCTGGGGAGCTTTTGCGGGCTCTTCTGCCCGGCGCTGGGGCTTCTCCTGATGGACCTGCGCACTTTTGGGTGCCTTGGCCTGGGCTTCATGCAGACGCTTGCGCTCTGCGGCCCGCTTGGCCTTGAGCTCCATCCGCTGAGAAAGATCGGCGTATCGCGCCGGGTCCATCTGACCCAGGCGGCTTGCCAGCGCGCCCGCAAGGCCCAGGTCCGTGACGGCGGCCATGGCCACGCTGGCCCGGCCCAGTGCCCGGCCCAGCTCCGCCTTGGTGGCCGGCAGCTCAGCAAGCAGACACTGGCCCTCCCGGGCAAAGCGCTCGGCCCGGCGGCGGGTGGAGTCAGGCGCGTCGGCGCAGAGGACTAAAAGCCGGATGTCCCGGCGCTCGGCGGCCTCCGCCACCGGCTCCTCGCCCACGGCCAGATGGTTGCCCCGCAGGCATAATCCCAACAGGGAGACAATGGCGTTATTGTCCATCCGCACCTCCCAGTTCTGCCTCCATGGCATCGTACACCTCCGGCGGGATGGCCACCTCGAAGGCCCGCTCCAGGGCCCGGGACTTGCGGGCCTTTTTCAAACAGGCCACGTCGTGGCACACATAGGCGCCCCGGCCGGGCTTCTTGCCCACAAAGTCCAGCGACACGGTGCCGTCCGGTGCGCGCACCACCCGCAGGAGGGATTTCTTGTCTTTCATCTCGCGGCAGCCCACACACTGCCGCTGGGGGATCTTTTTAGGCTTTGGCATGGCACAGACCGCCTTTCCGTTTGGTACTTATTCCTCGCTGGGCTCAGCGGCCTCGGACACTTCCTCCGCCGCCTCCGCAGTCTCCTCAGCGCTCACGCTCTCCTCTTCCTCGGGGTCACGGTAGCTCTGGGGCTTGATGTCGATCTTGTAGCCGGTCAGGCGCGCGGCCAGACGTGCGTTCTGGCCCTCCTTGCCGATGGCCAGGGACAGCTGATCGTCAGGCACCACGCAGCGGCAGGCCTTGCCCTCGTCCGCCATCCACACGTCCACCACGTCGGCGGGCGCCAGGGCGGCGGCGATGAACTGGGCAGGATCCTCGCTCCACTTGATGATGTCGATCTTCTCGCCGCGCAGCTCCTCCACGATGGCGGCCACGCGCTGGCCCTTGGGGCCCACGCATGCGCCGATGGGGTCCACGTTCTCGTCGTTGGACCAAACGGCCATCTTGGTGCGGCTGCCCGCCTCACGGGCGATGGAGCGCACCTCCACGGTGCCGTCGTAGATCTCGGGCACTTCCAGCTCGAAAAGGCGCTTGACAAGGCCGGGGTGGGTCCGGGAGATGAGCACCTGGGGACCGCGGGTGGACCGGCGGACCTCCACCACGTACACCTTCACGTGCATACCCTCGGTCAGCTCCTCGCCGGGCACCTGCTCACCGGCCATGAGCAGAGCCTCCGTGGACTCGCTGCCGGTGCCGATGCGCAAAGAGACGTTGCCGTTGCGGGGATCGATGCGGGTGACCACGCCGGTGAGGATCTCATGCTGCTTGGAGTTGAACTCGTCGTACACCATGCCGCGCTCGGCCTCCCGCAGGCCCTGGATGATGACCTGCTTGCCGTTGCCGGCGGCGATGCGGCCGAACTCCACCGTGTCCACGGGGAGGTTGATCACGTCGCCCACCTCGTAGCGGGCGGAGATGTGCTTGGCCTCCTCCACCAGGATCTCGTTGGCGGGGTCCACATAGTCCTCCTCGGCCACCACGTTCTTCTGCACGAACATTTTCATGGTGTGGCGCACCTCGTCCACGTCCACGATCACGTTCTCCACGCCGTCGTGGTCCCGCTTGTAGGCGGTGGTCAGGGCCTGGATGATCTTATCGAGCATGAAGGACTGGGGGATGCCCCGCTCCTTCTCCAGCAGTTCCAGAGCGGCGAAGATCTCCGCGGGGTTGAAGCCAACGGGCTCCTTTTGCTTTTTGCCTTTCATTCGTGATTCTCCTTTTATTGATACGTCTTTTTCAAACGACTAGGAACGATGTTAAAATTCCACCCGCAGCCGCACCAGGGCCACGTCCTTTTTCTCAAAGGTCAGCTCCTGATTGCCCACGGTGATGGTGACGGCGCCGGTGGCTTCATCGTAGGCCTTGAGATGACCGGCGAACTCCTTGCGGCCGTCCAGGTTACGGTAGAGCTTCACCAGCACGGGACTGCCCAGAAAACGGGCGAAGTCACCGGGGCGCTTGAGGGCCCGCTCGGCACCGGCGGAGCCCACCTCCAGGGTGTAGCTGCCCTCGATGGGGTCGGCCTCGTCCAGAAGGTCGCTGACCTTGCGGGAGACGGCCTCGCAGTCCAGAATGTCCACGCCGCCCTCCTTGTCCAGCAGGATGCGCAGATACCAGGTGCCCGCCTCCTTGACGTACTCCACGTCCCAGAGGGTGCATCCCTGCTCGGCAATGGCGGGCGCGGCCAGTTCCGCGGTCAGCTCCGTGATCTTCTTCATGGGAAATCCCCCTTTATTTTACAGAAATTGCAAAATTTGACCGGCCAAAAAAGGCCAACAAAAAGAGCGGACCACTGGCCCACTCCACACACCTTACTCTTCTAACATACACACCATACCACAGATGGGGAGAAAGCGCAAGCCTTTTCTTGCGGTTTTCTTTATTATATTGTGTAAAAAAACCGCCGGATATGCGCATCTGGCACACCCGGCGGTGTATTTCAGCGCCGGCGCAGGGCCGACACCAGGCAGGAGAGCAGGAACAGCGTGAGATTTGCCACCACCACCGACGCGCCCACCGGCGTGGACAGGGTGAAGGAGGCCACCAGGCCCGCGCAGAAGCACGCCACGGATGTGACGGCGGCGCACACCACCACGCCCCGAAAGCTCTTGAAAAGGCGCATGGCCGTCAGGGCGGGAAAGATGACCAAAGAGGAGATGAGCATAGCGCCCATCATCCGCATGCCCAGCACGATGGTCAGTGCCGTGAGGATGGAGAGGAGGGTATTGTACCGCTCCACCTTCAGTCCCGTGGCCCGGGAGAAGCTCTCGTCGAAGGTGACGGCGAAGAGCTTGTGGTAGAAGAGGATGAACAGCACCAGTACGGCAATGCACAGCGCCACGGACAGCACCACGTCCGCCTGCGTCATGGCCAGGACCGAACCGAACATGTAGTTATCCACGTCGGTGGTCATGCCGGTGGTCTGGGAGATGACGATGATGCCGATGGCCAGGGCCGACGCGCTCATGACGGCGATGGCGGCGTCGCTGTTCCAGTGGGGATGGCTGGCCATGCGCAGCAGGAAGAAGGCCGCCAGGATCACCACGGGGATGGAGAAGTACAGCGGCGTCACCCCCAGGGCCACGGCAATGGCCAGGGCGCCGAAGGACACGTGGCTGAGGCCGTCGCCGATCATGGAGTAGCGCTTGAGCACCAGGGAAACGCCCAGCAGCGCCGCGCACAGGCTCACCAGCACACCGGCGATGAGGGCCCGCTGCATGAACGGATAGGAGAAGATCAGGCTCAAAGACATCATTCCACCTCCCGGAACCGCCGCCCCTGGGGGGAGGCCAGATACTCCGCCACCGTGCCGGAGAACACGCTGCTGCGGCCGATATGCAGCACGGTGCGGGCGCTTTTGAGGGCTGCCTTCAGGTCGTGGGTCACCATGACCACGGCCATATGCTCTTTTTCGTTGAGATAGGCCAGGGTCTTGTAAAGATCCTGGGCCGCCGCCGGGTCCAGTCCGGTGATGGGCTCATCCAGAATGAGCAGGGAGCTGGCGGCGCACAGTGCACGGGCCAGGAGCACCCGCTGCTGCTGGCCGCCGGACAGGTCCCGGTAGCACTGGTCCTTCAGCTCCAGCACGCCCAGCTTGCCCATGTTCATGAGGGCCTGGGACTTCTGGGCGGCGGAGTAGAAGAAGCGGTTTTTCCTCTGGTTGAGACAGCCGGAGAGCACCACCTCGTACACGGTGGCAGGGAAGTCCCGCTGGGCACGGGTCTGCTGAGGCAGATACCCGATGGCGCCCCGCTGGAGCTCCGGTGAGCGCAGGATCTGGCCGGACTGGGGCGGCAGCAGACCCAGAAGGCCCCGCAGCAGCGTGGATTTGCCGGAGCCGTTGTCGCCTACGATGCAAAGGTAGTCTCCGGTGCGGATGGTCAGGTCCAGATGGGTCAGCACGCTCTGGCCCTCATAGCCCAGCGATACGTCCCGGCAGACGATCAGTTCATTTTGTTCCATGGGCTTCCTCCTCGGTACAGTTTTCGCAAAGTCCCGTGAACACCGTGCCCCGGGGGTCGATCCGGAAGTGATGCTCCCGCTCCAGGTGGTCGTACAGGGACTGAAGGTGGGTGCAGTCCACATGGCGGACCCGGCCGCAGCGGCTGCACTTGAGCAGCACGCAGTCCCGGTGGCCGCCGGCGTGGCCGCACAGGTGGAAAAAGGCGCCCTCCGCCGTGTTGATCTTGTGCACCTGCCCGGTGAGCGTGAGCTTTTCCAGCTGGCGGTAAATGGTGGCAAGGCCTACGGGGCAGCCTTCCTGGCGCAGGGCCTGGGCAAGGTCCGCCGCCGTCAGGGGCTCCCCCTGCCGCTGCTCCAGGCAGCGCAGCACCGCCTGCTGCTGTTTGGTGGTATAGGACATACAGTGCCTCCAATATGAAAACGAAAATCGTTTTCATATTATAAACGGGCCGTGAAAAAAGTCAAGAGCAGTTGCAAAATTCCGGGAAATGGGGTATGGTAAGCTTATCATAACGCGCCGCATGGCACGGCGTGGGAGTAGGAGAATCAATATGAAAGTTTCACTGGTCATCATGGCCGCGGGCCTGGGTTCCCGCTACGGCGGCAGCAAGCAGGTGGACGGCATCGGCCCCCACCATGAGATCTTGATGGAATACTCGATTTACGACGCCATCCGGGCGGGCTTCAACAAGATCGTGTTCATCATCAAGCCCGAGATGGAGGAGATGATGCACCGGCTGTGCGGAGACTATCTGGCGGGCAAGACCGCCCGGGACGGCAGTCCCGTGGAGGTGACGTATGCCTTCCAGGATTTTTCCTCCGTGCCGGACTTTTATCACATCCCCCCCGAGCGCACCAAGCCCTTCGGCACTGTGCACGCCCTGCTGTGCGCGGCGGATGTGGTGCACGAGCCCTGCTGCGTCATCAACGCCGACGACTATTATGGCATTGACGCCTACCGCACCATTTATGAAGAGCTCATCCGTCTGCCCGAGACGGGCAAGGCCACCATGGTGGGCTATCTTCTGAAGAACACCGCCAGCCTTCACGGCACGGTCTCCCGGGGCGTTTGCACCGTCAAGGACGGCAAGCTCCAGTCCGTGCGGGAGGCACTGAAGGTGCAGCTCTATCCGGACGGCACCCTGCGGGATCTGGCCCGGGATGAGTCCCTGGCGCCGGACACGGTGGTGTCCATGAACTTCTGGGGCTTCATGCCCAGCATCTTCCCCGCCCTCCGGGAATACTTTGAAAACTTCCTGCGCAACGAGGCGGGGGAGGACATCAAGGCCGAGTGTCTGCTGCCGGTGATGGTGGACCAGCAGATGAAGGCGGGAAAGCTGGAGGTCTCCGTGCTCCACTCCGCCGACAAGTGGTTCGGCATGACCTATCAGCAGGACCGCGCCGTGGTGGCCGAGGAGCTGCAAAAGCTCCACCAGCGGGGAGACTATCCTGAGAGCCTGCGGGGATAAAGCATATGCCCGCCCTCATCCATCCATGAAAAAAGCGCTTCCGGCGTTGGCCGGGAGCGCTTTTTTTGCCCGGCGGCAGTTGTTAAAAATTGATACCGAATTTTCAATCTTTTGTTTCGACTTTTTCCGTCCCAAACCGTCTAATTAGTATAGAAGGGAAGCTCACGGGAAGGGGCGGTTATTATGAAAAGAGCGAAGAGAGAAGCACGGCGCCGGTGGGGGCTGGGCAAAGCATTGGGACTGATGGCGCTGGTGGGCGTGCTGGCGGTGGCGTTTTCGGGAAAGCTGCCGGCGGCGGCGCTGCCGGAGGAGGCAGCGGGGGACGACGGCGTATTCGGACAGCCTGTCCGGGTTTTGCACCGGCCTGCCCGGTCGTGCGCGCAGTCCGATGACACACAGCGGGAGGAGACGACCCCGCAGACATCGCCCGCCCAGACGCCCCGCATGCCGGAGCTGCCGGTGGAGGAGGATGCCCAGGAGGAGGGGACCGACAGCGTGGCGGTGCCCCAGAGCGATCCGGTGGGGATGGAGTATTTCTCTGACGCGGTGTTTTTGGGCGATTCCCGGACGGAGGGATTGTATCTCTACGGCAACATGACGGAAGGGGAGTTCCTTTACGCCGTGGGCGCCACGGTGGAGTCCGTGTTCACCAAGCCTACCCAGACTACGGAAGCAGGGAAGGTGCCCATGCTGGACGCCCTGGCGGACATGGAGTGCGGCAAGGTGTACATCATGCTGGGCGTCAATGAGCTGGGCTGGCCCCGGACGGAGACGTTCCGCGACCAGTACGGCAAGCTCATCGACCGGGTCCGTGAGGATCATCCCGATGCCCAGGTGGTCATCCAGTCCATCCTGCCGGTCAGCGCCGAGCAGGACGCCAAGGGCACCTATGTCAATAACCGCCGCATCCAGGAGTTCAACGACGTGCTCCGGGAGCTGGCGGAGGAGAAGGACTGCCCCTATCTGGACGTGGCGGAGGCGGTGACGGGGGAGGACGGATGCCTGCTGCCGGAGCTCACCTCCGACGGCGTGCATCTGAACACCAAGGGCTGCGCCGTCTGGCGGGAGTATCTCATGAATCATCCGGTTACAAAGACCCTCTGAACGAAGAGGGTCTTTGTTTTTACTTTTTTTACAGTTTTATTTTAAGGCGTTCATGCACAATTGCTGAAAAATGAGGGAGCATAGACAATTACTTGACAACTTGGTTGAAAAACGTTATAAATACAGTGTACGAAAGGTACAATCCCCCCGCCTGTGGGGGGTATGTATTTCCTCAGTTTTTGGAATAAGATTCCGCATAGCGGAATTTCTGGAAACGAGGCGTATCAGGGAGAAACGAGAAAAACGAGGAGGAAAAAGCCCATGATCATGCGATTCCTGAAAAAGATCCCCGCAGGTATGATGGTCGTGCCCATGCTGCTGGGTGCCGTCATCAATACTTTCATTCCTGAAGTGACCAACATCGGTTCCTTCACCACCGCCATCTTCACCAGCGCCGGCGCCAACACCGCCATCGGTATCCAGCTGTTCTGCCTGGGCACCACGCTGCAGTTCCGCCAGATGGGCGGCGTCATCAAGCGCGGCGGCGTGCTGCTGATCTCCAAGTTCGTCATCGGTGCCGCCATCGGCATCGGCGTCGGCAAGGTCTTCGGCGCCGAGGGCCTGCTGGGCCTGAGCGCTCTGGCCATCATCTCCGCTGTTACCAACTCCAACGGCTCCGTGTACCTGGCTCTGATGAACAGCTATGGTGACACCGTCGACCAGGCGGCTATGCCTCTGCTGGCCATCAACGACGGTCCCATGCTGACCATGATCGCCATGGGTGCCGGCGGTCTGGCCGACATCCCCTTCATGGCTCTGGTGGCTGCCATCGGCCCCATCCTGGTGGGTATGATCCTGGGCAACCTGGATAAGGACCTGTCCGACTTCCTGGCTCCCGCCGGCAGCATCCTGCTTCCCTTCGTGGGCTTCTGCCTGGGCTCCGGCATGAACCTGACCAACATCGTCAAGGGCGGCGCGCAGGGCATCCTGCTGGGCCTGATCACCTGCTTCATCGGCGGCGCCTTCATCGTGCTGTGCGACAAGTTCATCAGCCGTCGTCCCGGCTATGCCGGCTGGGCTGTTGCCACCACCGCCGGCAATGCCGTGGCTGTGCCCGCTGTTATCGCCGAAGCGGATCCCACTTGGGCACAGTGGGCTGACGTGGCCACCTCTCAGGTTGCCGCTTCCGCCATCCTGACCGCCATCCTGGTGCCCATCATCACTTCCTGGTGGGCCAAGAAGTACGGCTGCCCCCAGTTCCCCAAGGACGAGGCCCAAAAAGAGCTGTTTGCCAAACAGGCTTAATCATTCCTAAGTTAATCTGAGGATCGAAAGGAGATAACCACTATGCTGAATGCCATGATCGTTGAGCCCAAGGACAACGTCATCGTTGCCATCGAGCCCATCAAGAAGGGCGAAACCGTTACTTACATGTGCGAAGGCGCGGAGAAGACTCTGACCGCGCTGGAGGACATCACCATCTATCACAAGCTGGCTGCCTGTGACATCGCCAAGGGCGAGCCCATCAGCAAGTATGGTGAGCACATCGGCCTGGCTGCCCGCGACATCAAGATGGGCGAGCATGTCCACTGCCACAACCTGGAAGAGCACCGGGAAAACCTGGATGCCAAGGGCTGAGAAAAGGAGGATTCGAGTATGAATTTCTACGGTTACAAGCGTCCTGACGGCCGCGTCGGCGTCCGCAACAAGGTTTTGATCCTGCCCGCCAGCGTCTGCGCCTCCGATACCACCCGCATCATTGCCCAGCAGGTGGTCGGCTCCGTCACCTTCAACAACCAGCTGGGCTGCTCCCAGGTGGCTTCCGACCAGCAGTACACCATGGACGTCATGGCCGGCTATGCCGCCAACCCCAACGTCTACGGCACCGTGGTGGTGTCCCTGGGCTGCGAGAACTGCCAGATGGATCTGGTGGTGGAGGCCATCAAGGAGCGCACCAACAAGCCCCTCAAGCAGGTCATCATTCAGGAGGCCGGCGGCACCCTGAAGGCCATCGACATGGCTGTCCGCTATGCCAAGGAGATGGTGGAAGAGGCTTCCATGCTCCAGAAGGAAGAGTTCCCCATGTCTGAGCTGATTATCGGCACCGAGTGCGGCGGCTCCGACCCCACCAGCGGCCTGGCTGCCAACCCCCTGATCGGCCAGCTCAGCGACCTGATCGTCAAGGAGGGCGGCACCTCCATCCTGTCCGAGACCACCGAGTTCATCGGCGCCGAGCACATCCTGGCCCGCCGCGCCGCTACTCCCGAGGTCCACGACCGCATCTTCGAGATCGTGCACCGCTATGAGAAGGCCCTGCAGCTGGTGGGCGAGGAAGTCCGCGAGGGCAACCCCTCTCCCGGCAACAAGGCCGGCGGCCTGACCTGCCTGGAGGAGAAGTCCCTGGGCTGCATCCACAAGGGCGGCCACAGCCCTGTCAACGCCGTGTATGACTATGCCAAGCAGGTCGAGGCCAAGCAGGGCCTGGTCATCATGGACACCCCGGGCAACGATCCTTCCTCTGTGGCCGGCATGGTGGCCGGCGGTGCCCAGATCGTGGTGTTCTCCACCGGCCGCGGCACGCCTACCGGCAACCCCCTGGCTCCCGTCATCAAGATCACCGGCAACAAGCTGACCTACGCCAACATGGTGGACAACATCGATGTGGATGCCTCTCCGCTGATCTATGGTACCAAGACCATGGAGGAGCTGGGCAACGAGCTGCTGAAGCTGACCCAGGAAGTGGCCTGCGGCAAGCAGACCAAGGCCGAGTCTCTGGGCTACACCGAGATGGCCATTGCCCGCGTGTGCAACTTCGTCTGATATCGTCTCTTTCCCCAAACCGGACCCGCTTTTGCGGGTCCGGTTTTTGCTTATTTTTGCCTTGACAAACGGGGAAAATGGGCTATACTGGAAGCAGATTTCAAGCTCATTTTATTGTACAGAAGATTTGGAATTTGATTCCGTATTACGGAATAACGGGCGGGACCCGTATGAAAAGAGAGGAGCATGTACGATGAACGCAGCATATCTGACCCCTGCGATCACCCTGTTCAATGAGGACGGTACCCTGGATCTGGTGAGCCAGGAGAAACTGTTCAACAACCTGATTGAAAACGGCGTGGACGGCATTTTGGTGGAGGGCAGCTCCAGCGAATTTTTTGCCATGCCCATGGACCAGCGCCGGGAGATGGCCAAGTTTGCCATTGAGACCGTGGACCACCGGGTCAAGCTCATCATCGGCACCAGCCATATGGTGGCCGACGAGATCGTCAGCTTCTCCAACTACTGCCTGGACGCCGGCGCCGACGCCGTCATGATCCTGCCGCCCTATTACTTCCACTTCGGCGCCGAGGCCCTGCTGCAGTACTATGACCGGCTGGCCAGCCAGATCCACGGCAATATCTACATCTACAACTTCCCCGACAACACCGGCTACACCATTCCCGCCGAGACGGTGCTGGCCCTGGCCAAGATCCATCCCAACATCGTAGGCATGAAGGACACTATCTCCGGTATGGACCATACCCGGGAGCTGATCAAGGTGGTCAAGTCCCACATCCCCACCTTTGAGATCTACTCCGGCTTTGACGACAACTTTGCCCATAACGTGCTGGCGGGCGGCAACGGCTGCATCGGCGCCCTGAGCAACGTGGTGCCCGAGATCTGCTCCGCCTGGGTGAAGGCCTTCCGGGAAAACGACCTGGCCGGCATCGCCAAGGGCCAGCAGTCCATCGACCGGCTCATGGACCTCTACACCGTCCGCAGCCCCTTCCTGCCCGTCATCAAGGAGGCCTGCAAGCTGCGGGGCATTGCCGCCACCAGCGCCGGCACCTTCCCCATGCCCAACGCCACCGTGGAGGACGACGCCAAGATCCTGGAGCTGCTGCGCCGGGAAGGCGTGCAGTGACAGGCAGACAACCAAATATGCCGCTTCTGCCGGACCGTGTAACGCGGTCCGGCAGTTTTTGTTTGTTTCATGCGGGAAGAAGAAAAACATGTACAAAAAAAGGGGAGATTTCTATGAAACTTCCCGATTTACAAACGGCTCCGGATTTGCGATGATAGTCATCGTGCCGCGCCCGGACAAAAAGCCGGGCGGAAGTGGTAAAAGCAACTTTGACACGATATCTTGTGTGTTACAATAGATCCAACACAACATAGGAGAAGGAACACGGAAAGACGGAGGGAATATATGACAGTCATCAAACGAAACGGCACAGAGGTGGATTTTGACATTGACAAGATCGTTTCCGCTGTGTCCAAAGCCAACGACAGCGTGGGGGAGGAGGCCCGCCTGACGCCGCTGCAGATCCGGCGGATCGCGGAATTTGTGGAGCTCAGCTGCCTGAAGATGAACCGTGCTCCCTCCGTGGAGGAGATCCAGGATCTGGTGGAGTATCAGATCATGGCCCACGGGGCCTACGAGGTGGCCAAGCATTACGTCACCTACCGCTATACCCGCTCCCTGGTCCGCCGCAGCAACACCACCGATGAGAAGATCCTCAGCCTCATCGAGTGCTGCAACGAGGAGGCCAAGCAGGAAAACTCCAACAAAAACCCGGTGGTCAACTCCACCCAGCGGGACTATATGGCCGGCGAGGTGAGCCGGGACCTGAGCGAGCGTCTGCTGCTACCGCCGGACATCGTGGAGGCCCACAAGGAGGGCATCATCCACTTCCACGACTCCGATTACTACGCCCAGCACATGCACAACTGCGACCTGGTGAACCTGGAGGACATGCTGCAAAACGGCACCGTCATCACCGGCACCCTCATCGAGCGGCCCCACAGCTTCTCCACCGCCTGCAACATCGCCACCCAGATCATTGCCCAGGTGGCCTCCAACCAGTACGGCGGCCAGTCTATCTCCCTGGCCCATTTGGCGCCCTTTGTGGACGTGAGCCGCAAAAAGATCCGCAAGATCGTGGAGCAGGAGATGGAGACCCTGGGCATCCAGCCCAGCGAGGAGAAGATGCACCAGCTGGTGGAGACCCGCCTGCGGGACGAGGTGCGCCGGGGCGTGCAGACCATCCAGTACCAGGTGCTCACCCTGCTGACCACCAACGGACAGGCCCCCTTCGTCACCGTATTCATGTATCTGGGCGAGGCCAAGAACGACCAGGAGCGCAAGGACCTGGCCCTTATCATCGAGGAGACCCTGGAGCAGCGCTACCAGGGCGTGAAGAACGAGGACGGCGTGTGGATCACCCCCGCCTTCCCCAAGCTCATCTATGTGCTGGAAGAGGACAACATCCACGAGGATTCCCCCTACTATTATCTCACGAAGCTGGCGGCCAAGTGCACCGCCCGGCGGATGGTTCCCGACTACATCTCCGCCAAGAAGATGCTGGAGCTCAAAGGCGACGTGTACACCTGCATGGGCTGCCGCTCCTTCCTGACCCCGGACCGGTTCACCGACGCAGGCATCGGCAACATCGCCAACGCCGGCAACTATGAGCCCGGCAAGCACAAGTACTATGGCCGGTTCAACCAGGGCGTGGTGACCATCAACCTGCCGGACGTGGCCCTTTCCTCCGGCGGGGACCTGGAGAAGTTCTGGTCCATCTTTGACGAGCGGCTGGAGCTGTGCCACCGGGCCCTCCTGTGCCGCCATGAGCGGCTCAAGGGGACGCTCTCCGACGTGGCCCCCATTTTGTGGCAGTACGGTGCCTGTGCCCGCCTGAAAAAGGGCGAGACCATCGACGAGCTGCTCTACCACGGCTACTCCACCATCTCCCTGGGCTACGCGGGCCTTTATGAGTGCGTCAAGTACATGACCGGCAAGAGCCACACGGACCCGGAGGCCACGCCTTTCGCCCTCGACGTCATGCAGCACATGAATGACGCGTGCAAGAAGTGGAAGGAGGAGAGCGACATCGACTTCTCCCTCTACGGCACGCCCCTGGAGTCCACCACCTACAAGTTCGCCAAGTGCCTCCAGCGCCGCTTCGGCGTCATTGAGGGCATTACAGACAAGGGCTATATCACCAACAGCTATCACGTCCATGTCACCGAGGAGATCAACGCCTTCGACAAGCTCAAGTTCGAGGCCCAGTTCCAGCATCTCTCTCCCGGCGGCGCCATCAGCTATGTGGAAGTGCCCGACATGCAGAACAACCTGGAGGCGGTGCTGGCGGTGATGCGGTTCATCTATGACAACATCATCTATGCCGAGCTGAACACCAAGAGCGATTACTGCCAGGTGTGCGGCTGGGACGGCGAGATCCAGATCGTGGAGGAAAACGGCAAGCTCATCTGGAAGTGCCCCAAGTGCGGCAACACCGACCAGGACAAGATGAA
>ENA-UEYL01002341-UEYL01002341.1-human-gut-metagenome-genome-assembly--contig:-NODE-2341-length-14303-cov-3.623366_pt1 | contig 14303 bp, 20 predicted proteins | sample MGYA00242941_ERZ507946 | MGnify/ENA primary metagenome ERZ507946 (study PRJEB26167, sample SAMN06115482) | human gut metagenome | host: Homo sapiens | place: China:Guizhou | collected 2015-03-11...
GGAACGCTGCGCTTTCCTTCCGGGAGGTTGCCCCGGTACAGGATCTCGTAATTCTCAACGGACGGAGCGATGTTCTGTTTATTCAGCGAGCGCATGGCGAACCGGGTAGACTTCTACGCCTCGCTGCGGGGCCTCTCCCCCTCGGAGGTGGAGGGCTATCTCACGGACTTCCAGATCGAGCCGGAGGCGCTGGTGGAGTTGAAAGCGCGGGCGTGCAATATGCAGACCGGGTGCTTCCGACTGCTCGACCGCACGCTCTCTAACGTCCGGCGCATCCTCAAGGAGACGGGCGAGGAGACGGTGACGGTGAAGACTATAGCACAGGCATCGTCCATGATGATGCTTTGAGGAGGGACAGCGAATATGAGAATAGAACGCATCAGCGGAGTGATCCTCATCCTGCTCTCCGGCGTGCTGCTCCTGATGGCGGCCTACGGCGGGACGCCGGAGGATCGGGACGCGACAGCGATCCTCCTGACGCTGCCGATGGGTCTTGTGGCACTGTTCACCGAGATCCCGGAGCGCGGCAAGCGCACCAAGCAAGACTACCGGGCGTAAAGCCCGCAACATTAACAAATTGAAAGGAGCCGCAAACATGGCAAGGAAACGAGTAGTCGAGGCCCCGAGCCTCCATTCATGGGAGGACGTGAACGACGCCCTCCGTCAGATCGCCGAGGCGCAGATCGCGCTGGGCGAGATCCAGAGCGATATGCAGAAGCAAATCTTAGGGGCGCAGAAGGTCGCCGAGGAGCAGAGCAAGCCGCTCAACGACAATGTGGCCAAGCTGGAGCGCGAGATCAAGAGCTTCGTCACCGACCACAGGGACGAGATGGGCAAGACGAAGTCGATGGTGCTGACGTTCGGCGAGGTAGGCTTCCGGCTCTCCACATCCGTCTCGCTGCCCCGGGCGAAGGAGAAGCTGGAGGAGATCATCCGCCGCCTCAAGTCCCGCCAGATGACGGACTGCATCGTGGTGGAAGAGAAGGTCAGCAAGGAGGCTCTGAAGAAGTACGGTGAGGACACGGTGAACGCCGTGGGCGCAACGTGGAAACAGAGCGACGTGTTCGGCTATGAGGTGAACATCGCCAAGCTGGAGCAGATCAAGGCGGGCAACTGAGGAAGGGGGCTCACGGAATGACAGCAGCAAGGACTGGGCGCAAACAGCCCTCCATCCGCACGCTGTGGGCGATCGCGAAGTCGCCGGAGCTGCACCTCACGGACGAAGATCTGCACGCGGTTGTCTACCGCGAGACAGGCAAGGAGTCCATGAAGATGCTGACGCAGGGCGAGGTCAACACTGTTGCCCGCGTGCTGCAGAACATGAAGGACAGTGTGAGTCGGAGTGTGCGGGACAAGCGCACGGACACGGGCGGCGACATCCGCACCACCGCGCAGCGCCGGAAGATCTACGCGCTGTGCGAGGCGCTGGGCTGGAATGACGACCCGCGCCGCATTCAAGGCTTTGTCAAGCGCGTGGCCCATGTCGACCGCATCGAATGGCTGAACATGGCGCAATGCGAGAAGGTCATCGAAGGGCTCAAGGCAATCCTCGCACGGCAGCGCCGGAAGGAGGCGGAGCTGTGATAGAGGAACGAGCGATCCTCGCGGCGCTGGAACGCATAGCGCGGATGCAGGACAGCATCCGCAGCGGCATGGACATCTGCAGGGACACGGGGCTTGTGTTCCTGCGGGTCTACTATGAACAACTCCCTCCCAATGTTGCCCGCCGCCTGACAGAGCTACACGCAGAGGACATGGCGGAGATCCCTCGCGCAACCTCCACGGAGGGTACGGCGCAGGATCGGCAGCGTCTTGGCGAGAAGCTGGCGAGCGACGCAGCCACCGCACAGGTCATGCGGGCGATGAATGTCTACCGCGCAAGGCTCGGATACGGCCCACAGGAGGGCGGAGACGGCACGGAAGCAGCGGGAGGTGATATGTAATGCCAAAGGGGAAGAAACGCCTCACGCAGCGGGAGAAGGCCGAGCGTGCGGCGATCAAGAAGCAGCTCCAAGCGGACGGCGTTCTCCCACCTGATAAGCCCCGGCTCAACCGCAAGAAGTTCGCCCGGGAGGTGTGGGAGGATTTCAGCGAGATGGATGTCTACACCGCAGATTTCTACCTCCGCAAGGCGATCATGGCAACGGTGGGGCCAGAGCTGCACGAAGTGACATCGGAGCAGGTTGGCATCCTGAAGCTGATGAAGCTGGCGGTGGAGACCGATCGGTTCATGCAGCAACTCAAAACAGAGGGGCGCGAGCAATACAGCATCGGGGAGTATGTCGAGAAGGTCTACAACCCGGTCATGAATTTATAGGAGGATTCACATTATGGCAAAACTGACACCAGACGCGACGAGGACGGAGCATGGCCTCGTCATTAACGAGAAGATCATCCCGTGGGGCGCGGTCTGGCCCAAGGACTCCGGCGCGTACAAGAAGGGCGCACAGTACAAGGCCGACCGTCTGCTCTCGGGCGGCACGGGCAAGGTCAAGGGCGTGACCATCCACAACACCAACGACCTGAAGAACGTGGAGGAGGACGCCGAGCAGTACACCCGTGCGACGTGGCCTAACGGCAACATGAACGACGCCCGCGTCCACTACTACGTCGACGACATCAACGCATGGCAGAACCTGAGAGAGGACGAGGTGGGCTGGCACGCGGGCGATGGCCGGAAGGCCACGGGCGGCAACGAGACGACGCTCTCCATCGAGATCATCATGGACGGCTCGGGCAGCAAGGAAGACCGCAAGGCTGAGGAGAACGGCGTGCTGCTGGCGGCACTGCTGCTGAAGAAGCACGGCTTGAGCGTGAACGAGCTGTACACGCACAACCACTGGATGGGCCACCCGGACTCCATCGTGCAGGGCGCGCGGAAGAACTGCCCGCTGTACATCCTGCCCCATTGGGCGCAGTTCAAGCAGAAGGTCGCCGCAAAGCTCACGGAGCTGAACGGCGGCGCGACCACCACGGAGGCGGGCAAGACGGAGATCATGGGCAAGGCCAAGGCGAGCGCACAGCAGATGGCGCTGTTCGCCCGATCCAAGAACGCGGAGCCGCAGCTCCCGGCGTGCTCGCTGGAGCAGCTGGCGCAGTTCTTCCTTGAAGAGGGCGAGGCCGAGGGCGTGCGCGGCGACGTCGCCTTTGCGCAGAGCCTCCACGAGACGGGCTTTTTCAAGTACGGCGGCATCGTGCTCCCCACGCAGAACAACTACGCAGGCATCGGGGCGCTGAACGGCAACGCCAAAGGACAGGCGGCGACCTTCCCCGACCCGCGCACGGGCGTCCGGGCGCAGATCCAGCACCTGAAAGCATACGCCTCCAAGGAGACGCTCGTGAACGGGTGCGTCGACCCGCGCTTCTCCCTCGTGACACGTGGCTCGGCGCAGTATGTGGAATGGCTGGGTGCAAGCGACAACCCCAACGGCAAGGGCTGGGCCGTACCGGGCAAGGGCTACGGCGGCAAGATCGTCGCTCTACTGGGGCAGATCATGGCGTTCGAGGTGCCCCAGCCGTCCGCACCGAGCGAGCCGGAGGAGCAGGAGCCGGAGTTCCCGGCGTATCAGTTAGAGGGGCTTGAAACGCTCACGGAGGCTGGCGTCATCAACTCCCCCGAGTTCTGGCGGCAGAAGTTCAGCGAGCAGGTGACGGTCGGCGAGGTGTTCGGTATCTTGGGAAAGCTCTTCACAAAAGCGACCGAGTAAGGACACGGAGGGCGGGACATGGAAGACCTCGTAAAGGAACTGACGATCGACATGGTTCCTGACGGCGACAACCGCATCATCGCAGAGACGATCGGCGTCGAGAACTACTACAAGCTGTGCTCGGTCGTCGGCGGCTCGACCATCTACCTCCAGAAGCCGGAGAGTGTCCTTCGCCCTGTCCGAGACGCTCACATCAAAGCGGAGTTCAACGGCTACAACCACCCCGAGCTCGCCCGCAAGTACGGCGTGACGGAGCGGTGGGTGCGGCAGCTCTGCGGCGAGGGAAAGCTGGAGGGACAGATGAGCCTTCTCGACTACGGCGACGAGCCGGAAAACACTACGTTCTAAGACAACATTTCTAAGAAGCAGTACATATATAAGGTTCCTGAAAGGGACGGTAAAATAAGACTATGAGCTATGCTCATAGTCTTATTTTTATACTCAAAGGAGGACACCAAACATGAACATGGACATCATCCAGAGTGCGGCGTTTGAGATGCTGGTCAACGTCGCACTCGCTGTGCTGGCCCTCGCCGGAGCCTACGCAGTTTACTACATCCGGCTCGGCGCATCCAAGCTGAAAGCGCAGACCGCGCAAATCGAGGACGCATCCACTCGCAAGGTGCTGGACGACGCCTTGAAGGATGTTGAGAACCTCGCCACGCTGTCGGTGGGCGCAATGGAGCAGACCACGGCAAAGGCACTGCGCGAGGCAGTCAAGGGTGGCAAGGCGAGCCGCGATGAGTTGGTCGCGCTGGGCAAACAGGTCTTTGATGAGGTCAAGGCGTCGATCGCGCCGGAGGCGCAGCGGGTCATCACGAAGAACCTCGGCAGCTTCGACGAGTATCTGACGAAGTATATCGAGGCCACTGTGCTGGAGATTAAGCAGAACGAGCCGTACATCACCCTTCCGGAGAGTGCGCTCATCGAAGGCGAAGCGGAACGGTAAGGGAGGCGGAACATGGACGTCTCTCAGATCACCGCCCTCATCGGCGCGGCGGCGTCGCTGCTGTGCACCGTCGTCGTCGGGGCGCTCACCTTCTTTATGAAGAAGACGCTCGCCAGTCTTGAAGAGGCGGACAAGCGGAACGCCGAGGACATCAAGACGCTGGACAAGAACCTCAACGACCTGAAGGCAGACCTCCCCCTGATCTATGTGACGCGGGAGGACTACATTCGGGTCATGAACAGGGTCGAGGACAAACTCGATCAGATCCTCTACGGAGGCAAAGTCAAAGGAAAGGAGGAGTGACCTCATGGCAATCCTTGACGAGCTGACCGAGCAGGAGGTCAGCAAGAACAAAGCAATCCGGGGCTACATCGTCCGAGCCCTCGCAAAAGGCAGTCAGAACGCCTTGCTCGTCCGTCAGATCACAAACGCCCTCGTCGCTGACGGCCTGATCTACTCGCCGGATATTTCAAAGCCGATCGAGTATCTGCAGGAGGCGGGTTATGTGACCTTCACCGACCGATCGGTGAACGCCTACAACGCCTACCGCAAGGACTCCATCATCAAGCTCACCCGCAAGGGCGTCGATCTCGTCGAGGGCACGATCAACGACCCGGGCATCGATGTCTAAGGCGGAGCGACGGAGGACGCGGGTCAGCTCGACGATCGACAAGCTCCCGGACGATATTAAAGGGCAACTCGACGTCCGGCTTGCGGACACCTCCAACACCTATGAAGAACTGGCGGCATGGCTCAAGGCTGAAGGCTACGAGATCAGTAAGTCAGCGATCGGGCGCTATGCGATCCGCACCACACAGGCGGCGCAGCGCGTAGCGCAGACCATCCAGCGCACTCAGGCGATCGCTCAAGCGGTGGAGGCCCACCCCGACCTCGACTACACGAAGGCGGCGTCGATGGTGCTCATGGACGGGCTCATGCAGCGAGTCAGCACCGCTGAGGACGACTTTCAGGAAATGCCGCTGGATAAGGCGGGGCGACTCATCGCAAGCCTCGCCCGGAACGCCACCTACGAAAAGCGCGTCCGGCAGGACATGAAGAAAAAAGCTGAGCTTGCCTTCGAGCAGATGGAGACGGAGCTCATGGCGGCAATCAAGCAGCACCCTGAGCTTGCTGGCGAGCTTCATGACGTGCTGGAGCGTGCAAGAGAGAAGGTGCTGGCAGATGGCGAAGATTGACCTGAACGACTACCTCGAAAAGCTCACAGAGCCGGAAGACCGGGAAACGGTCGCAAACCGTGCGTATCAGCGGGAGCTGTTCGAGCAGTACGTCACAAAGGACGGCAACTTTCCCGAGCAGCGGGCGCAGCTCCTTGAGGACTTCAGGGTCGGAAAGGAACTGACCGGGCCGAAGGGACTGCGCCGGAAGCTCGGAGCCTTCGATCTTGAATACTTCGGGCGGGCCTATCTCGCGCACTACTTCGTCCGCCCGTCGCCCAAGTTCCACGGCGAGCTGGACAGGATATGGCGGGAGGGCGTGCTGAAGGGGATGAACCCGGAGGTGGACGCCAAGCGGATCAGCCGCGCGGATGGGTGCCGCCGTGCGATCGAAGCGCCTCGTGGCCACGCCAAGAGCACGACCTTCACTTTCAAGGATGACCTGCACGCCGCCGTCTACGGCTACAAGCACTACATCATCATCCTCTCTGACAGCTCGGAACAGGCCGAGGGCTTCCTCGTCGACATCAAGACGGAACTGGAGGAGAACGCTGCCCTGAAGGAAGACTTCGGCGAGCTGGAAGGCAAGGTCTGGAAGTCCTCTGTCATCCTGCTGGCCAACGGCGTCAAGATTGAGGCAATCGGCTCGGGCAAGAAGATCCGTGGCCGACGTCACAAGCAGTGGCGTCCCGACCTTATCGTCTGCGACGATCTGGAGAACGACGAGAACGTCAACACGCCGGAGCAACGCAAGAAGCTCCGCGACTGGTTCTATAAGGCGGTCTCCAAGGCGGGCGACACCTACACCGACATCGTTTACATCGGCACGCTGCTCCACTTCGATGCGCTGCTGGCCAACGTAGCGAAGAACCCGAGCTATAAGTCGGTGCGCTATCAGGGCGTCATCAGCTTCGCCACCAACGGCGAGCTGTGGGACGCATGGGAATCCATCTTCACCGATCTCTCCAACGACAACCGACAGGAGGACGCACTGGAGTTCTTCCAAGCGAACCGCGAGGCGATGCTGGAGGGCACGGCGGTCTTATGGGAGGAGAAGCTCTCCTACTACGACCTCATGGTCATCCGCATCTCCGAGGGTGAGGCGTCCTTCAACAGCGAGATCCAGAATGACCCCATCGACCCGGAGAACTGCACTTTCCAAGAAGAGTGGTTTGACTTTTGGGACGACGAGGGCAAGGCGCAGCCAGACTTCTCCGACCCGAAGTTTCTCTTCATCGGCGCGAACGACCCATCGCTGGGCAAGAACAAGAAGTCGGACACCAGCTCCATCATCGCACTGGCGAAGGACACGCAGACGGGCTACCTCTATGTCGTGATCGCGGACATTGCCAAGCGCAAGCCGGATCAGATCATTGAGGACGCCCTCGACGCGAGCCGACGCCTCCAGCGGGAGTACAAGCGGCCCTACTACAAGTTCGGCGTGGAGACGGTGCAGTTCCAGTATTACTTCGCTGAGATCATGCGGCAGCGTGCGGCAGCGGTCGGCGAGTATCTCCCTATCGAGGAGATCAACAGCACGCAGAACAAGGATGCACGCATCCAGTCCCTGCAGCCGTTCGTGAAGAATGGCTACATCAAATTCAGCAAGAAACACAAGACACTGCTAAAGCAGATGACCGAGTACCCGATGGGCAAGAACGACGATGCGCCGGACGGCCTCCAGATGGCGGTCAAGCTGGCGCTTGACGTCAAGATCGGGCGCAGGGTCGACTACAGAAGCGTCATCGCCCGCGCCCTCGACTTCCGGCGCGGAGCCTACTAAGGAGGTGAGGCGCATGATTATCCAAGAGAACACAATCATCCACGGCGACAGCCTCACCGTGCTCCGTCAGATGGAGCCGGAGAGTGTCGACGCAATCATCACAGACCCGCCCTACGGCATCAACTATGTCTCTCAGACGGGGGCGTCCATCAAGAACGACAAGAGCCCCTTTATCTGGTTCCTCTACGACGCCTTCCGCGTACTCAAGTCCGGCGAGGCTGGACGCGGCGGCCTGATCTGCTTCACCCGTTGGGACGTGGAGCAGACCTTCATCGACGCGATGAAGATCGCGGGCTTCAACGTCAAGAGTGAGGTCATTTGGGATAAGGTCTACCACGGCATGGGTGACACCAAGGCGGCGTTTGCACCGTCGCATGAGAACATCGTCTTCGCGGTTAAGGGCAAATACAGTTTCCCTGGCAGCCGCCCAAAAGACCTCGTCACATTCCCGAAGATCAACAGCTCCAAGATGGTGCACCCCACCGAGAAGCCTGTTGGTCTGCTGGCTAATCTCATCTCCTCGGTCACGAAACCGGGCGACCTCATCCTCGACCCGTTCGCCGGAAGCGGCTCCACGCTGGTCGCAGCGAAGAAGACGGGGCGTCGTTTCGTTGGCATCGAGCTGGATGACGATTACTTCGTCACGGCCCAGCGGCGCATCGAGGAGGTGCGGGAATGAGCCGACTCAAGCAGCTCGTCACCCGGCTTAGACGCCCGGATATGCGGGAGGTCGCCGTGGCGCAGGTCTCCGACAAGTACAGCGAGTATCCCAGCAATGGCCTGACGCCTGTCAAGCTGGCTGAGATCCTCCGAGAGGCCGACGCGGGCGATGTTCTTCGGCAGATGGAGCTCTTTGAGGAAATGGAGGAGAAAGACCCTCACCTATTCAGTCAGCTCCAGACGCGCAAGAACGCCGTCACGGGCCTTGACTTCGAGGTGATCCCCTTCGGCGACGAACCGCTGGACAAGGAGATCGCTGACTTCATCGAAGAGCAGCTCAACGGCATCGAGAGCTTCGAGGATGTGGAGAATGACCTGCTCGACGCAATCGGCAAGGGCTTCGCCGTATCCGAGATCCTGTGGGGCTATGACGAAGGGCACGTCGTGGTGCAGGACATCAAGACGCGACACCAGAAACGCTTCTTTTGGGACACGCTGGACGATTCGTTCAAGGTGCGAACGAAGGACGTGCCGGAGGGCATCCTGCTCCCGGCGAACAAGTTCATCGTTCACAGGTACAAGGCTCGCAGCGGTCACACCTCTCGGGCTGGCATCCTCCGAGTTGTGGCGTGGATGTACCTCTTCAAGAACTACGACCTGAAGGACTGGGTCAGCTTCGCTGAGATCTACGGTCTGCCGCTCCGGCTGGGCAAGTACGCGCCGGGAGCGAGCGACAGCGACAAGGCGGCGCTCATGCGAGCCCTCATCCAGATTGGCTCCGACGCGGCGGGCATCATCCCGGATGGCACGAGCATCGACTTCATTACCACGGAGAAGACCTCCAGCTCCGACCTCTATGAACGGCTGGCTCGTTACTGCGATGAACAGATCTCCAAGGCAATCCTCGGCCAGACGCTGACTTCCGACTCGGGCGGCGGCAGTTATGCACAGAGCAAGACGCACAACGATGTCCGGCACGATCTCACCGTCGCCGACTGCAAGGCGCTGGCGTCCACCCTCCGGCGCGACCTCATCCGCCCGCTGTGCATCTTCAACTTCGGCGAGGACAAGCGCATCCCCTACATCCGCTTCGACTGCGAAGAGTCCGAGGACTTGACACAGACGGCGACAATCCTCGGCACGCTCATCGAAAAGGTCGGGCTTCGGATACCCACGAGCTTCGTCTATAAGAAGTTCTCCATCCCCGAGCCGGAGGAAGGTGATGAGATTGCAAAGCCCACCTACGGAGGCGGCATGGGCGGCGTGCTGCCGTTCAAAAGCGATGCGCTACTCTCCCTCAAGGCGGGAGCTGACGCGCCGATCGGCACGCAGCAGCACATTGACAGGCTCGCCGCCGCCGCACTCCACAAGGGCGTGGGCAGCTTCAAGCGCGCGTTCGAGCCGGTTCTCAAAATGATTGAGAACGCAGACAGTCTCGAACAGCTCCGCGAGCTGATGGAGGATGACACAGCCGTCGCCGAACTCTACGCCGCGATGGATGTCTCTGAGGTCGAGGAGCTGCTGCAGAAGGTTATGCTCTACGCCGATCTTGAGGGGCGGGTGGTTGAGGATGGATGAGTTCACCGCACTTTTCAGCCGCAAGGACATGACCTTTGAAGAGGCGGTCGCGTACTTTAAAGAGCGCGTCCCTGTAACCGCCTCGCGGTTCTATCAGATCGCCGCCGAGTACCGCGCCCTCGCCTTTACGGTCAGCGGCTACACGAAGGCGCAGGTGCTCAAGAAGTTCTACGACGAGCTGCTGGCCGCGCTGGAGGATGGTAACAGCCTTGCGGAGTTTCGCGAGAATATGAACGACTTCCTCGAAGCAGAGGGCTACGAGGGCATCACGCCCTACCAAGCCGAGAACATCTTCCGCACCAACATCCAGACGGCCTACAATGTGGGCCACTACAAGCGGATGACCGAACCGGGCGTCAAGGCGCTGCGGCCCTACTGGCAGTATGACGCCGTCAACGACTCAAAGACCCGCCCGAGCCACCTTGCGATGGATGGGCGCGTGTTCATGGCGGACGATCCCATTTGGGACACATGGTTCCCGCCCAACGGCTTCAAGTGCCGCTGCACGGTCAAGACGCTCTCCAAGCGCCAGATGGAGCAGCGGGGGCTGACGGTGGAGACCGAAGTACCGAGGGCGGCGCGGCTGGAGGATGGGCGCTTCGTCAACATCCTGCCCGACCCGCAGTTCGATACCAACCCCGCCAAGGTACGCTATCAGCCAGACCTCACAGGCTACCCCGAGCCACTCAAAAAGGCGTACCAAGAGCGCGAAAAGGGGAACACTCCGCCATAAGGCCACAGAGCCCCGCTGTGCGCGTTTTGCTCTCGGCAGGGTAATTTGACGGGTGCGGCAAATAAGGGGCGTGCGCACGCGCTCTAACGCCGTTTCCGGGCGGTTCGCGGCGACACCAAAGGAGGACAGATGCAAATGGATGGTTTTTTGACCCTAAAAGGCGGCAATGTGGAGCTCGTGGGAGCGCCGGAGACGATCTTCGTCCTCCCCATCGGCCACGTTGTCAGTTCGAAGGGCGAGTTTGATGTAGACGATGAGAGCTACAAGGCGATGAAGGCGCAGATCGCCAAGCGCGGCGTGGATCTCGTCGTTGACTACGAGCATCAGACGCTCAAAGGGTGCGAGGCACCCGCAGCCGGATGGGTGAAGGAGCTGAAGCTGGAGGACGGGCAAATCAAGGCCGTCGTCGAGTGGACGCCCCGAGGGGCGCAGTACCTTGAGAACAAGGAGTACCGCTACCTCTCCCCGGTCGTGAATGTCCGCAAGGCGGACAACAAGGCGATCGGGCTCCACTCGCTGGCACTTACCAACACTCCGGCGATCGAGGGGATGAACCCCATCGTCAATTCAGACAATTTTGAAGGAGGACAACATTCTATGGACATCAAGAAGCTGGCGGAGCTGCTCGGTTTGAGCGAGGACGCCACGGAGGAGCAGGTCGTGGAGGCGCTCAAGGCTTGCCTCGCCGAGAACCGCAGCCTCAAGGAAGCGGAGAAGCAGCCGCCCGAGAACGTCGTGGCGAACAAGGCGGTCTGCGAGCTGCTGGGTCTGAAGGCGGGCGCTGCCGCCGAGGACGTGACCGCAAAGATCATGGAGCTCAAGAGCGGCACGGTCGACGGCGTCAACCTCGCCGAGGAGCTGAAGGCGCTCAAGCAGCAGAATGCGGAGCGCGAGGCCAACGACGCTGTCATCCTCGCCCTGAAGGCGGGTAAGATCACCCCGGCGCAGAAAGAATGGGCTAAGAGCTACGCCCTGAGCGACCCGAAGGGCTTCGGCTCCTTCGTGGAGAAGGCCCCGCAAATCGTGCCGATGGACAAGATTGAGCTGGACGACGTCAAGGCTCTCAAGAGCGACGCGCTGGACGCCGACACGCTGCTGGTCTGCAAGCAGCTCGGAATCTCGCCCGACGACGTTAAGAAGTACGGTATGAAGGAGGACTAAGATCATGGCAAAACTGACTGATGTGAGAGATACCCCTGAGATCGCCAACGGCGCAAAGGTCATCGCGGTGCCTGTGAAGGGCGGTACCACCATTTATCAGGGCGCACTCGTCGCTCTGGACGCGAGCGGCTACGCAATCCCCGGCAAGAAGGCCGAGAGCCTGACCGCTGTGGGCCGCGCCGAGGAGACAGTGACAAATACGGGCGCAGACGGCGAGTTGGTCATCCGCGTCGCTCGCGGCGTATTCGTCTTTGACAACACCGCTACCGCTGCGAATAAGATCACCGCCGCCCATGTTCTCAAGCCCTGCTACATGGAAGACGACCACACCGTCACGGCGCTCGCCACGGGTGCGTCTGTGGCTGGCACCGTCATCCGCGTGGATGACGAGGGCGTCGCCGTCGAGTGCGGAGGCTACATTCCCGCTGCTGCCGCCGCAGGTGTGGGCGGCTAATCGAGTAAGGAGGTACATCCATTATGATCATCACCCCGCAGGCCCTTAGAGGCATCTATACCGCCTTCAACACGGTCTTTAACAAGGCGTTTGAAGGGCAGCATCCCACCTATGAAAAGGTCGCGACCGTCGTGCCCAGCACCAGCGAATCCGAGACCTACGCATGGCTCGGTGACATCCCCGGCATGAGGGAGTGGATCGGTGAGCGCGAGATCCAGAACCTCTCCGGCTCCGCCTACACCATCAAGAACAAGGACTTCGAGCTGACTGTCGGCGTAGACCGCAACGCGGTCGAGGACGACAAGATCGGCCTCTACAATCCTTCCATTCAGATGCTCGGCGAGTCCGCCGCGCTGCATCCCGACGAGCTGGTCTACGGTCTGCTGGCCAACGGCTTCACCGAGAAGTGCTACGACGGCAAGGCGTTCTTCGCTACCGACCACCCTGTCGGCAAGGACAAGGCAAGCAACAAGGGCACCGCGAAGCTGAGCATGGACGCCTACAAGACGGCGCGTACATCCATGATGAGCCTGAAGAACAGCAAGGGCCGCCCTCTGGCGCTGGTTCCCGATCTGCTGGTCGTGCCGCCCGCACTGGAAGCGGACGCCCGCGACATCCTCGTCGCCGACTTCATTAACGGCACGAAGAACACCATGCAGGGCACGGCGGAGATCCATGTGGAGCCTCGCCTCGCAAGCGACTCCGCTTGGTTCCTGCTCTGCACCAAGCGTCCCGTCAAGCCGCTGATCTACCAGCAGCGCAAGAAGGCGAAGTTCGTCTCCAAGACCAACGAGACCGACGACAACGTCTTCATGAGCAAGAAGTTCATCTACGGCGCAGACTCTCGCGGCAACGCGGGCTTCGGCTTCTGGCAGATGGCCTACGGCTCTGACGGCACCACCACCTAAACCGCCCGGGGCAGAAAGGAGGGCACGGCATGAGCTACAGCACACGCGCTGAAGTACGGGACATGGTCAAGGATGACGCGCTCAACGCGATCATCGGCGACACCTTCATTGAAGACCCCGCCGAGCGTGAAGAGCTGGTCTCCCCGATCATCGATGCGGCGATCGCCGACGCGGACGCAGAGATCGACGGCTACCTCGCCAAGAGGTACGCCGTCCCTCTGGCCCCGGCCCCGAGGGTCATCAACAAGTTCTCCAAGGATATCGCGGTCTACAATCTGTTCTCCCGCATCGGCATCGACGAGGGGACGGATCAGAAGACCTACCTGAACCGCTACAACGCGGCGATCAAGTTCCTCACGCTGGTCGCGGAAGGCACCGTGTCCATCGGCACGGAGACGGAAGACCCAGCGAGCGCAGCGGCGGGTGGTTTTAAGGTCAAGTCCAACAGCCGCCTGTTTACCCGCGAGAAGATGAGGGGGATGTAACGCATGGCCATGTACAGCATCCGGCTCGACGGCGACACGCGGGCGATGCTCCGCAGGATCAGGAGCTTCTCGGAGATCGACAAGCAGGGCATCAATGCGGCACTGGCTGAGGGCGCGCGCGAGTCGACGCTGGAACGGTTCAAGCAGAGCAAAGGCCCGGACGGGCGCAGATGGAAGACCTCCATCCGCGCCGCACAGGAGGGCGGCAAGACGCTCATCCAGTCCGCGCAGCTCCGCAACTCCATCCACGCCAAGTCGGACACCTCCGGCTTCGCGCTCGGCACGAACGTCAAGTATGCGGCGACGCATCAGTTCGGAGAACCGGGCCGCACCATCCGGGCGCGGAAGAAGAAAGCCCTCCGTTTTCAGGTGGGCGGCAAGTGGGTCACGAAGAAGCAAGTCCGCATCACCATCCCGGCCCGTCCCTTCCTCGGTCTCTCAGAGGACGATATGCAGGAGATGAAGGCGACGGTCGAGGAGTTCATCCAGAAGGAGGATTGATCTCTTGCTCTACACGGAAAGCAAGCAATATCTCATCGACAAGCTGAAAGCGGCGGGCATCAAGTCCAAGCCGTTTACCACAGAGAAGGCTCTGGAGAAGAGCCAGGAGTCCCACATCGGCGCGGTCTTGTTCGAACGTGAGACTTTCACCCGAAACGGTTCCAAAAAGAGATACAGAGACGAAGAGGGAACGCTGCACAAAAGGCGGA
>ENA-UEYL01002343-UEYL01002343.1-human-gut-metagenome-genome-assembly--contig:-NODE-2343-length-14290-cov-4.398790_pt1 | contig 14290 bp, 12 predicted proteins | sample MGYA00242941_ERZ507946 | MGnify/ENA primary metagenome ERZ507946 (study PRJEB26167, sample SAMN06115482) | human gut metagenome | host: Homo sapiens | place: China:Guizhou | collected 2015-03-11...
ATGAGGTTTCTACCCAGGGTATCACCTATCAGCTGGGCTTTTCCGGAGAGGCAGACAAGCAGGAGTTCCTGGATGGGTGTATGGCACAGTCTGTGATTGACACTGGAATCGTTCCGACCGTACATGACCGGATTTTGACCTTGTCCACCTGCACGGGCAACGGGCACGCTACCCGCTGGGTTGTGCAGGCAGTGCTGCGCTGTGAAGCTCCTGCAGAGTCTCAGGCAGAGGAAACGGTCCCGGCGGATTCTCAGAGTGCGCAAACGGCACCGGCGGAGACTGTGCCGGAAGAAACGATCCCGCAAGGGAACACGGAGAGCACGACAGCGGCAGATTCTGCGCCGCAGGAAGCGGATGAACAGCAGGTCCCCGAATCTGCGGCCCCGGAAGAAGGGGAGCCGCAGACTGCAGAGGAGCCTGCAGATCCGGAAACACAGCCCCAGGAAGATTTACAGGAAGAACCGGTGACTTCCTCCCAGGAGGCTTCAGAACCAGAAATTCCGCAGGAGGAAACGGAGACCCCCTGAGTTCCATCACAAGACGGCCGCGGCGCAACTGTGCGCCGCGGCCGTCTTGTTCACGAATCCCGCAGGAACGGTTTACAGAAGCGGGAAAAAGGAGTACACTCGAACATATCTGTAAAAGGAGGGATGACATGAGCCGACAGGCCGTTTTACAGGCTCTGCGCAGCCGGGAAGGGGGATATCTCTCGGGAGAGGAACTCAGCCGGCAGCTGGGGCTCAGCCGCACGGCGATCTGGAAGGCGGTGGATGCCCTGCGCAAGGACGGGTATCAGATTGAGGCCCGCACCGGTTTGGGGTACCGGCTGAGCGCCGTTCCGGATGCTTTGACGGTGGAAGAGATTCGCAATGCCCTTGCGCCCACCAAGACGGTGGGGCGGGAGCTGTACTGTTTTGATGAGGTGGATTCCACCAACACACGGGCCAAACAACTGGCCATGGAAGGAGCGGAAGACGGCACGGTTGTGGTAGCCAATTGCCAGACGGCCGGCCGTGGGCGGATGAATCGCTCCTTTCAGTCCCCGCGGGATAAGGGAATCTATCTGACGGCTTTGCTGCGTCCGGATCTGCCCACAGAGCGGTTGCTGCCGGTAACAGCCATGACGGGCGTGGCGGTGTGTGCTGCAGTGGAGCGGGTGTGCGGAGTCCGTCCGGGACTCAAATGGCCCAATGACCCGGTACTGGGCGGCCGGAAGCTGTGCGGCATCCTGACGGAGCTGTCGCTGGAGGCGGAAACCGGGCGCCTGCAATATTTGGTAGTCGGTGTGGGCGTGAACGTGCTCCATAGCCGGGAGGACTTTGCGCCGAAGCTGACGGAGGTGGCGACCTCCCTGGCGCAGGAACTGGGACATCCGGTGTCCCGTCCGGCGCTGGCGGCAGCGCTGATTGAGGAGTTGGATCGGCTGTATCAGGCGCTGGAGGACGACGATCTGGAGCCATATCGGAATGCCTACCGGGCAGCCTGTGTGAATTTGGGGAAAACGGTGCAGCTGCTGGAGCACGGGCAGAGGGAAACGGCCCGGGCCGTGGGGATTGACGATGCCTTTGGCCTGATTGTCCGGGATGCAGACGGCCGGGAACGGGTTGTTCGCTCCGGGGAAGTGTCGGTAAGGGGGCTTTATGGCTATGTGGACTAAAGCGCAGTGCAAGGTCCAGTGGGAGCTGTTTTGCCTGTTCATTCGGATTGGCCTGATGACCTTCGGAGGAGGAACCTCCATGCTGCCTATTTTGCAGAGAGAGCTGGCAGATCAGAGAGGCTGGCTGACGGAGGAAGAGCTGATGGATTACTACGCCATCGGCCAGTGTACACCGGGGATCATCGCACTGAATGTAGCGACCTTCACCGGACGCAAGCGCGGCGGGGACTTAGGCGGCGTGGTGGCCACGGCAGGCTTTATTCTGCCGTCTTTGTGTATCATCATCGCCTTGGCCGGCGTGATTACCAGCGTGGAGCATCTCAAGTGGGTGCAAAATGCGTTTGCGGGAATCCGGGCCTGTATTTGCGTGCAGATCCTCAACGCGGTGATCCGGCTGGCGAAAAAGGCACTGGTGGATATCTGGACCGTGGGAATCTTTGTGCTGGTGTTTGTGCTGGGAGTCTTCGCGGATGTTTCCCCGGTGTGGTTCGTGCTGGCTTCCGCGGCGGCGGGACTGGTGATCCGGGAACTGGAAATGAGGACGGGTGCGAAATGATTTATCTGCAGCTTTTCTGGGCCTACTTCAAGGTAGGGCTCTTTGCCATCGGCGGCGGAATGGCCACCATTCCCTTCCTCTATGATCTGTCGGATAAGACGGGGTGGTTTACCCATGCCCAGTTGGCGGATATGCTGGCGGTGTCGGAGTCTACGCCCGGTGCCATCGGTGTGAATATGGCGACCTTTGTGGGATATGTGACCGCCGGAATTCCCGGGGCAGTGGTGGCCACGGTGGCGTTGGCCCTGCCGTCTATCATCGTGATCTTGCTCATTGCCCGGTTTTTAAGCCAGTTCCGTCACAGCCGCCGGGTGGAAGCGGCGTTTTACGGTTTGCGGCCTGCTTCGGCGGCTCTGGTGGCAGCTGCCGGGATGTCGGCGGTCATGCTGGCGCTGTTTGATCTGGATACCTTTCATGTGACTGGTGCGATCCATGATCTGCTGCGCTGGAAGGCGTGGATTCTGGCAATTGTGATACTGGTGCTGACCAACTGGGTCAAGCCCACCCGTTCCTGGCATCCGATTGTATTCATTGCGCTGTCTGCGGCGGCAGGCATGGTGTTCGGGTTTGCAGGGGCATGAAAACCGCGGGACCACCTGGTCCCGCGGTTTTTCCACTTTCCCAAAGGGACAACTTATCGTGCACAAAAAACGGAGATTTCGTTGAACCCGTTTTCCATCAGATTGCCCTTTGTGCCGGGAAAATCGACTGGAAGAGGCAGGGAACGTGTGAATTTCCTGAAAATTCGACACAGCAGACTTGACGGCGATGGGAAAAATCGATATTATGTAAATTGTAGCATTTGAGTACAGGAGGATTGCCATGGCTATGAAACGCTGCCCCGTTTGCGGGGAGAAATACTCCGATACCTACGCCGAATGTCCCTTCTGTGAAGAGGAAAAGGCTTTTCAGGATGGAGAACAGATCCGCAGAGGCGGAGGGCATGGCGGACGCCGGGCGGCGGGCCGTCAGCAGATGAATCTGATTACGCCGACTTTGATCGTGTTGATTTTGATCATGGCCGGTTTGCTGGTATATTTGCTCTGGGGCGACAAGATTGCCGACTCGTTTCAATCCAAGGAGGAGACACAGACACCGCCCGTGGAGGAACTGCAGCCTGAGGAAGAGCAGCCTGCTGCGGATGGTGACGGCGAAGAAGACGGCGAGAGCGAACCGGGCGTGATGCCGGGCGGCACGGAAGAGCCTGATGAAACGCAGACGGAGGAGACGCCGGAGACGGATGGTGAGCTGACGTATGAAACAGCTTCCGCGCTGCCGGACGGCCTGACCCTGAGCACCACGGACTTTACGCTTCGCTCTGTGGGCGAGAGCCATACCATTACCGCTTCCGGCGGCAGCAGCACCTATACCTGGATCAGTGAGGATGAGGGCATTGCGTCTGTGGACAGCAACGGCAAGGTGACCGCCATCTCCCAGGGAACGGTCAATGTGCTGGTGACGGATGGAACCAAGAAAGGCGTGTGCATTGTCCGGTGCAATGTGGGAACGCAGAGCAGTTCCTCCACATCTTCTGCATCCTCTTCGTCCGGCAGCGGAACCACTTCCTCCTCCGGGCTGAAGACGGGAAATGCCGTGGTGGTCAACGGCGGAAACGGCGTGTTTGTGCGTTCCGGTCCCGGCACCAGCTATGAGGCGCTGGCCACCATCCCCAACGGCGCGGAGGTCAAGATTCTGGAGAGCGCCGGAGACGGTTGGTACAAGATCTCCTTCGCCGGTACGGGCGGCGCGTCCACCACCGGATACATGAAGGGTGACTTCCTCTCCAACGGATAAGAGCATAAAAATATCCCCGGATGCACTGGCATCCGGGGATATTTCGTTGCGTCATGGTGAAAATCATGGTATCATGTATAATTGTACCGATGTGAGCAAGGAGTATGGATATGACAACCCGTGATTTTCAGAAAAAATCTCAGTTTCAGATTTTCTTTTCGTATTTCCGGCCCCACTGGCGGCTGTTTGTGATGGATTTGGCCTGCGCCCTGATGATCTCCCTGATTGATCTGGCGTTTCCCTATATTTCCCGTTGGTGCATGTATGAGCTGCTGCCGCAGAACGCATATAAGACCTTCTTTGCGGTCATGGCGGTGGTGTTTGCGGCCTTTGCCCTGCGGGCGGTCTTTACCTATATCATTGGATATTGGGGCCATACCTTCGGAATTCTGGTGGAAGCGGACATCCGCCGGGATCTGTTTCGTCACATGCAGGAGCTGTCCTTTGACTATTTTGACCGCAATCGCACCGGCCAGCTGATGAGCCGGCTGACGGCGGACCTCTTCGATATTACAGAACTGGCTCACCATGGTCCGGAGGACATCTTCATCTCCGGCGTGACCATTGTGGGCTCCCTCATCATTCTCTTCACCATTCAGTGGCGCCTGGCGCTGGTAATCGCCCTGATCCTTCCGGTCTTTTTCCTGGTGGTGTGGCGGTGCCGCCGCTCCATGAGCGAGGCTTCCGCCCGGGTGAAGCAGAAAACCGCCGTCATCAATGCCGACATAGAGTCCGGGCTGTCCGGAATCCGTACGGCCAAGGCCTTTGCCAATGAGGAGACGGAACTGCGCAAGTTCGACTCGTCCAACGATACCTACAAGACCTCCAAGCGGCAGTTTCACAAGGCCATGGGCCGGTTCAACGCTGCTATGGAGTTTTTCCTGTGCGCCCTGTCCGCAGCAGTGATTGCAGCCGGCGGCGGCTTGATTATGGCGGGAAAAATGGATATCGTGGATCTTATTACCTTCAGCCTCTATATCACAACTTTCGTCAACCCCGTTCGCAAGCTTTCCAATTTTGCCGAGCTCTTTGCCAATGGTACCGCCGGCCTGGGCCGTTTCGTGGAGCTGATGCGGGAAGAGCCTGCCATGAAGGATGCGCCGGATGCCATGGTGCTCTCCCGTGTGGAAGGCCGGATTGACGTAGAGCATGTGAGCTTTGCCTATCAGGACGATCTGGCCGTCCTCCATGATGTGGACCTGCATATCCGCCCGGGCGAGACGGTGGCGGTGGTGGGTCCCTCCGGCGGCGGAAAATCCACGCTCTGCCAGCTGATTCCCCGGTTTTATGACGTGACCAGCGGTGCCATCCGGATTGACGGTGTGGATGTGCGGGCTGTGACGCAGGAGTCTTTGCGCCAGAATGTGGGCGTGGTGCAGCAGGAAGTGTTCCTGTTTGCCGCCAGCATTCTGGAGAACATCCGTTACGGACGTCCCGGCGCCACGGAGGAAGAGGTGGCGCAGGCGGCAAAGCTGGCGGAGATCTACGACGATATCGTGGCCATGCCTGACGGCTTCAACACCTATGTGGGCGAGCGGGGAACCCTGCTCTCCGGCGGACAGAAACAGAGAATCTCCATTGCGCGGATCTTCCTGAAGGATCCGCCGGTGCTGATTTTGGATGAGGCGACTTCTGCGTTGGACAGCGTGACCGAGGCCCGGCTGCAGGAGACGTTTGAGCGCTTGAGCCAGGGCCGCACCACCATCATCATTGCCCACCGCCTCTCTACTGTTCGCAATGCCGACCGCATTGCCGTGGTGGAAGAGGGACGAATTGTGGAGCTGGGCAGCCATGAGGAACTGATGGCCCGGGACGGCGCCTATGCGCAGCTGGTCCGTACACAGGAGCTGCGCCATGGATAAAGGAGCATTGCTGGATCGCTTGGGCGCCACAGGCGAGGACCGGATGCTGCTGGCCAAGGTCTGGGACCGGATGCAGCAGGCCCGGAGCCGGAATATTCCCGCAGCGACAGACTTTCTCTCTCCGCAGCAGCAGATTCTCACCCGGGAGCTGCTGCACTTGGCAGGTGCTGCGGAGACGGAGTATGTATTCCTGGGAGGATACCCGGAGGCGGAACGCCGCCTGGCGCTGTTCCTGCCGGATTGGCTGGAGGCGGAAACGGCAGAGAGCGAAAGTCCCATCCGGTGTCTGCGGGCATCGTTCCGGGCAGAACAGTCCCTCAGTCACCGGGATTTCCTGGGAAGTCTCATGGGAATGGGCATTGTCCGGGAAAAGATCGGCGACATTCTGGTAGGGCCGGAAAGCGCGGACATTCTGGTGTTGGAGACTGTGGAGCCGTTTTTGCTGCAAAGCTGGGACAGTGCCGGCCGGGTGAAACTGCGCGTCACCTCGGTGCCGCTGGAGTATCTCCACATTCCTCAAGTCCAGTGGGAGGAGATTCGGGATACGGTGTCCTCCCTGCGGCTGGATGCGGTGGTGTCCACAGGACTGCGGATGTCCCGGGGAAAGGCGGCGGAGCTGATTTCCGGGGGCCGCGTTCAGGTGAATTGGCAGGATTGTACCAAGCCGGACCGGACGGTAGCGGAAGGAGACACCATATCTGCCCGCGGATATGGGAAATTTCAGCTGCTTGAAGCAGGCGGTGTTACGAAAAAGGGCCGAATCTGCATTGTGGTGAAGCGATTCATCTGATGGAGAGCGGTTCCGATAAGGAGGAGCAACATGGATCAAAAGCAGATTGACCGGCTCAATGAGCTGGCAAAAAAGGCCAAGAGCCCGGAGGGACTGACCGAATGGGAAACGGCGGAGCGTGCCGCTCTGCGGCGGGAGTATATCGACGCGGTGCTGGGAAATCTTCAGAGCCAGCTGGATCACACGTATATTGTGGATGAGAAGGGAAATCGGCAAAAGCTGAAAAAGAAGGAGGATTGAGGAATGGCATCCAGGAAACATGATCCCAAAAGTGATGCCGGCTCCTGGGTCCTGATTGCAGTGCTGTTTCTTGTGGGTCTTTGGCCCATCGCTCTGGCAGTGTTGCTGTTTAAACTTTTTGGCAGGGATGGGCAAACGCGGCGGGTGCCGCCTCCGCTGGAACAGCAGGAGATGCCTGGAAGCATCCCCACACCGGTAAAGAAGAGAGGGACCGGGCCGGTGACCCCGGTCAAGCGGAAAAATCGGGCCCAGACGGCGGCCCGGCAGGTGACTCGATCGCCTGCGGCGAAAACTTCTACGGCCCGGGTGCTCAAGATTGTCGGCGTGGTCATTACAGTGGTGAGCCTTCTGGCTTGCTGGGAGCCCATTGACATGATGATCTGGCTGGGTGAGCTGGACTGGTGGTATATCGAGAGTCTGCTGACGGCGCTGGCCGGCGTGGTAGCGGGTGCTGCCATGCTGGTGTGCGGAGTGTCCATGGAGCGGAGCCTGCGGCGCTATCATCAATACCTGGCTGTTATGGGCAACCGGGAGGCATTGGCCATTGATGAACTGGCCCGGACCCTGGGCCATCCCCGGGACCGGGTGGAAAAAGACCTGCAGAAGATGATCGACAAAGGATATTTTGGGGAGACGACGTATCTGAATCTGGAATTGGGATATCTTTTCCGCAGCTCGGAGGCAGATGAGGCCCTGCGCAAAGAAAAACAGCAGCAGGAAGCAAGCAGGCAGGAGACATCGGAAAAGAAGCCGATGACGGACTACGATGTGATCTTGCAGAACATTCGCAATGCCAATGACCGGATTGCCGATGAGGCGCTCTCCGCCAAGATTGACCAGCTGGAATCCATCACGGCCCGCATTTTCAAAGCGGTGGAAGCCGACCCGGCCAAACGGGGGAAAATTGATACCTTTTTGAACTACTATCTGCCTACCACACAAAAGCTGCTGGACTCCTATGCGGAGTTTGAAGCTGCCGGTGTGGAAGGGGAAAACCTGCGTCAGGCCAAAGGCCGTATCGAGTCGGCCATGGATTCCATTGTGCGGGGATTTACCCATCAGCTCGATGAGCTGTATCAGGCCGACGCCATGGATGTGGACAGTGACTTGCGGGTGATGGAGAACATGCTGCGCCGGGACACTGCCACAGTTGCCCAGGATTTTGGCCTGGATCAGAAATAACAATCGGCTGTCAGCCGAAGAAAGTAAATTATCATGATTGAAGGAGGGACCATTCCGTGTCCGTACTGCAAAATTTGGAACCCAAGAATGTATACCGCTTTTTTGAACAGATGTGTGCCATTCCGCATGGCTCCCGCAACACAAAGGCCATCAGCGACTGGTGCGTGGCATTTGCCCGGGAGCGGGGACTGGAGCACTATCAGGACGAGGCCAACAATGTCATCATCATCAAGGAGGCTTCCGCAGGCTATGAGCAGGCTCCGGCCGTGATCCTCCAGGGACACCTGGATATGGTGTGCGAAAAGACCCCTGCGTGCACCAAGGATATGGAACGGGAGGGGCTGGACCTGGCAGTAGACGGAGATTACGTCTATGCCGTGGGCACCACCCTGGGCGGAGACGACGGAATCGCGGCTGCCATGGCCCTGGCAGTGCTGGATGATGACAGCATTCCCCATCCCCGGCTGGAGGTCGTGCTGACGACCGAGGAGGAAATCGGAATGCTGGGCGCCGCGGTGCTGGATGTGACGCCGCTGCAGGGCCGGGAATTGGTGAACCTGGATTCCGAGGCCGAGGGCGTGTTTACCGTGGGATGCGCCGGCGGCAGTTCTTCCCGCTGTGTTCTGCCCATTCATCGTGCGGCATTTGAAGGGGCTTGCCTGCGGGTACAGATTTCGGGTCTGACCGGCGGACACTCCGGAACGGAGATTCACAAGGGCCGGGCCAATGCGGATATGCTGATGGGCCGGATGCTGCGGGCCATGGCGCAGGCGACGCCGGTACGGCTGGTGTCTGTGGACGGCGGATTGAAGGACAACGCCATCGCCACCGCGGCGGAGGCCGTGGTGTGTGCAGCGGACGTTCAGGCTGCGTCTCAGGCGGCAGAGGAGCTGGGACGGACGCTGGCCTGCGAGTATGCCGTACCGGATCCGAATCTGACTGTGACTGTGGAGGCGGCGGATTGCGGGCAGCTGCCCATGGACGAGGCGTCCACGGCCCGTGTGCTGTGCCTGCTGACCTGCGCACCCAACGGTGTTCAGGCCATGAGCCAGGATATTCCCGGACTGGTGCAGACCTCTTTGAACCTGGGTATTTTGAAAACGGAAGAGACGGAAGTCTGCGCGACCTTCAGCGTGCGCAGCTCCGTGGCCACCCAGAAGGAGATGCTGCACGACCGTCTGCGCTGCCTGATGGAGCAGTTGGGCGGCCAGCTGGAGATTACGGGTGATTACCCGGCCTGGGAATACCGGCGGGAGTCTCCCCTGCGGGAGCGGATGGTCAAGGTCTTCCAGGCGCAGTACGGCCATGATCCCAAGATTGAGGCCATTCACGCCGGCGTGGAGTGCGGATTGCTGTGCGGCAAGCTGCCCGGTCTGGACTGCGTGTCCGTTGGACCGGATCTGCTGGAGATCCATACTCCCCGGGAGAAGATGAGCATTTCCTCCGTCCAGCGGGTGTGGGATTTCCTGAAGGAAGTCCTGCGGGAGAGCAAGTAAGAGACGCTTGACCGGCTTCTTTTCTGCCGATCTGAACATCAGAAAAACCGGACAGGATGCTGCGGCATGCTGTCCGGTTTTTGAATACCTGTGGAAAAAACGACACGGATGACTTGCAATTCTTCATGAGGCGTGCTATGATATCCAACTGAAAATCATTCTCAAATTGAAAGGAATCAAACCACGTGAAGAAATGGATTTGCATGTTGCTGGGAATCTGTCTGCTGCTCTCCGGCTGCGGAGCGTCTTCCACGGAGGAGACAAATGAGGAACAATCAGAAACTCTGAAGGTGGTGGCCACGGTATTCCCGGCCTATGATTTTGCCCGGGCAGCCGCAGGCGATAAGGCGGAGGTGTCACTGCTGCTGCCGCCGGGGGCGGAGAGTCACTCCTACGAGCCGACCCCCGCGGATATTCTGGCGGTACAGGAGTGTGACCTGTTTTTGTACCTGGGCGGAGAATCGGATGCCTGGGTGGAGACCATCCTCTCTGCCGTTGAGCCGAAGGGCCAGATTCTGCGGATGATCGACTGTGTGGAACTCCTGGAAGAGGAGACTGTGGAGGGAATGGAAGAGCTGCCCGGCCATGAGGACCATGGTGAGGGTGAGGTTCGGGAGATGGATGAACATGTGTGGACCTCTCCCAAGAATGCGGCAGCCATTACCCGGGCCATCGGCGCGAAAATGGCGGAGCTGGACGCGGACAATGCTCAGCTGTATACCGAAGGGGCGGAAGCGTATGCGCAGCAGATTGAAGTCCTGGATCAGGAATTTGCGGACTTCTTTGCCGGATGTAAAGACAAGACCATTGTCTTTGGGGATCGGTTCCCCCTGCGCTACTTTGCCGAGGAGTTCGGCTTGACGTATTATGCCGCCTTCCCGGGATGCAGTACCCAGACGGAGCCGTCCGCCGCGACCGTGGCATTTTTGACGGACAAGGTGCGGGAGGAACAGATCCCGACGGTGTGGTACATTGAGTTTTCCAACCATCTGGTGGCGGACAGCATTGCCGAGGCGGCCGGAGCCCAGACCGCCATGTTCCATACCTGCCACAATGTGTCGTCCCAGGAGCTGGAGAGCGGAGCAACGTATTGCTCTCTGATGGAGCGGAATCTGGAGACTCTGCGGGAGTATTTTTAAGAACGGAATAGAACAACAGCCTCAAAGGAAATTTCCTTTGGGGCTGTCTTTTTTCAAATTGTGGAATTGAAGCAGACCACGCTCAGCCTGTTGGGGTCTGGCCGACACACCACCGGCAGGCGGCCAGAGCGGCGGATGCGCCGTCAGCGCAGGCAGTGGTCAGCTGCCGGACATCCTTGGTACGGCAGTCTCCGGCGACAAAGATACCGCCGATGGCAGTGCGGCAGTCCTCTCCGGCGGGGATATAGCCGTCTTCTCCGGCGATCCCCAGGGCCTGGGACAGTGCGGTGTCCGGCTGCTGGCCAACGGCTGCAAAAAGACCATCCACATCCAGGTGAGACTGGGCACCGGAGACGGCATGCTCCAGAAGCAGGCCGGTCAGGGCACCGTCCCGGCTTTCCAGAGCCGCGATGCGGGTCTCCGGAAGGATTGTGACGTTGCTCCGGGTTTGCAGAGCTTCCAGCAAAATGGGGTCTCCCCGGAATTCCTGCCGCCGGTGGATCAGGGTCACATGGCGGCACAGATCGGAGAGAAAGAGGGATTCCTGAAGGGCGGAACTGCCCCCGCCGCATACGGCCACATCCCGTCCCTGGTAGAATGCGCCGTCGCAGACGGCACAGTAGGAGATGCCGGAGAGCGTATCCTCACCGGGGAGCCCCAGAGCGCGGTGGACGGTGCCGGTGGCCAGAATCACCGCAGTCGCGGTGTAGGTTCCATAGTCTGTAGTGACGGTATGGACTAGGCCGGGAACAATGGAGGTCACGGTTTCCAGTTCAATCCGGGCCCCCAGGTCCTCGGCCTGGGTATAGAGCCGTTCCGCCAGCTCCGCACCGGAGATAGCGGAAAACCCGGGGTAGTTCTCCACCTTGGGAGCGGAAGCAATCTGCCCGCCGATGCTGCTGCGTTCCAAAACCAAAACCGAGCGTCCCGCGCGCCGGGCATAGACGGCGGCAGTCAGACCGGCGGGACCTGCCCCCACGATGATGAGGTCAAAATGCTCATGCATACAAAGTTCCTCCAAACGGGCGGCGGGAAGGGCGCAGGCCCCTCCCGCCGGAAGATTACAGATGGGTGATGTACTGCTTGATCACGGACGCGTTGACCAGCTTTTCTACCTGTCCGTCATGGCAGACGACGAGGGTGGGAGCCTGCTGGATGCCGTAGCGGTCCACCAGATCCCGGTTCTGCGCTACATCGCATACCTGATAGGAAAGACCGGCCTTGTCCAGCTCGCGCTTGGCAATTTTGCAGTTGGGACAGGTCTGCGTGGTGAAGAGGAACAGTCCGTCCTGCTGGGAAGGGGGAGTGGGCTGCGCGGTGTCGGATGTTTTTTCCTGCTGCCGGTCGCACAGGCGGCGACCTTCCAGGTGAGAGGCGGGAATATCATACGTCTTGCGGTCGTGGAATTCCTGTACCTTGCCGTCGTTCCAGTTCTGCACGGGACGGTAGTAGCCGGTGATGCGGCTCCAGACCTCGCAGGTTTTGCCGCACTGCGGGCAGACGGCGTGTTCGCCGGAGAGATAGCCGTGCTCCGGGCAGATGGAATAAGTCGGAGAGATGGTGTAATAGGGAAGCTGGAAGTTCTCAGCAATCTTGCGCACCAAATTGGCTGCGGCCTTCCAGTCCGGCAGCTTTTCGCCCAGGAATGCGTGGAAGACCGTGCCGGAGGTGTAGAGGGTCTGAAGCTCGTCCTGAATGGCCAGGGCGTCAAAAATGTCGGCGGTGTACCCCACGGGCAGATGAGAGCTGTTGGTGTAATAGGGGGTATCCCCGGGATTCTTGGCGGCGGTGATGATATCGGGATAGAGCGCCACATCGTGCTTGGCCAACCGGTAGGTGGTGGACTCGGCAGGGGTGGCCTCCAGATTGTAGAGGTCCCCGTACTGCTCCTGATAATCGCTCAGGCGCTCGCGCATGTGGTTGAGGACATCCTTGGCAAAGGCCTGGGTCTCGGGATGGGTCAGATCCTTGCGCAGCCATTTGGCGTTGAGGCCCACTTCGTTCATGCCGATCAGGCCGATGGTGGAGAAATGGTTGGCAAAGGTGCCCAGGTAGTGTTTGGTGTAAGGATACAGGCCGATATCCATCAGGCGGGTGATGACCGTGCGCTTGGTTTTCAAAGACCGGGCCGCCACATCCATGATGTGGTCCAGCCGCTCATAGAACTCCTCCGGCGTCTGGGAGAGGTAGGCGATCCGGGGCAGATTGATGGTCACCACACCCCCGGAGCCGGTGGATTCACCGGAACCGAAGTAGCCGCCGGACTTCTTGCGCAGCTCCCGCAGGTCCAGACGCAGGCGGCAGCACATACTGCGCACGTCGGAAGGCTCCATATCCGAGTTGATGTAGTTGGAGAAATAAGGCGTGCCGTATTTGGCGGTCATCTCAAAGAGCAGGCGGTTGTTCTCCGTTTCACTCCAGTCAAAGTCCTTGGTAATGGAGTAGGTGGGAATGGGGTACTGGAAGCCCCGGCCGTCGGCGTCGCCCTCGGTCATGATCTCGATGAACGCCTTGTTCACCATGTCCATTTCCTTTTTGCACTCGCCGTAGGTGAAATCCTGCTCCTTACCGCCCACAATGGCCGGAAGGTGTTCCAGATCCTTGGGAACCGTCCAGTCCAGGGTGATGTTGGAAAACGGTGCCTGGGTGCCCCAGCGGGAAGGGGTGTTCACACCGTAGACAAAGGACTGGATGCACTGCTTGACCTCTTTTTGCGTGAGGTGATCCGTGCGTACAAAAGGCGCCAGATAGGTATCAAAGGAAGAGAATGCCTGCGCACCGGCCCACTCGTTTTGCATGATGCCCAGGAAATTGACCATCTGGTTGCACAGTGTGGACAGATGGCTGGCCGGGGAGGAGTTGATCTTTCCGGGAATGCCCAGACCCTGCTGAATCAGCTGCTTGAGGCTCCATCCGGCACAGTAGCCGGTGAGCATGGACAGGTCGTGGATATGCATGTCGCCGCTTTTGTGGGCTTCGGCAACCTCAGGATCGTAGATTTCGCTGAGCCAGTAGTTGGCGGTAATGGCGCCGGAGTTGGAGAGAATCAATCCGCCCACCGAATAGGTAACCGTGGAGTTTTCCTTCACCCGCCAGTCGTTGACTTTGACATAGTTGTCCACCAGTTCCTTGTAGTCCAGCATGGTGGATTTCAGGTTGCGGATCTTCTCCCGCTGTTTTCTGTACAGAATGTAGGCCTTGGCTACATCGGCGTAGCCCGCTTTGCTGAGAATGTCCTCCACACTGTCCTGAATGTCTTCCACGGAGATCTGATCATTTTGGATTTTGTCCTGATAGTCCGCGGTGACTTTCAGTGCCAACAGGTCGATGATGTCGGGATTGTATGCCTTTTTGGTGGCTTCAAAGGCTTTGGTGATGGCAACCGAGATTTTCGAAATATCAAACGGAGCGATGGTTCCGTCCCGTTTCACAACCTGATACATGCGCGTCCCTGCTTTCTCTTATAATCAGATGGTGCGGCGGCTTACAGCAAGCCGCCGCACCATCTATTCTATGCGGGTCAGTCGGGGAAGTCAATGCAAGAAGCTACAAGATATTGTGAAAAAATTCAGCA
>ENA-UEYL01002346-UEYL01002346.1-human-gut-metagenome-genome-assembly--contig:-NODE-2346-length-14271-cov-5.126391_pt1 | contig 14271 bp, 14 predicted proteins | sample MGYA00242941_ERZ507946 | MGnify/ENA primary metagenome ERZ507946 (study PRJEB26167, sample SAMN06115482) | human gut metagenome | host: Homo sapiens | place: China:Guizhou | collected 2015-03-11...
AGAAGTCTATTTATAGGTTAAATTTAAGAGAGAATTTATGAAAAGAAAATTGATGTTCTTTATGACCTTCCTTTTTTTGGGTATAGGTCTGGTGACAGCGCAGACGTCCCGAGTTACCGGTGTGGTAACCGCCGAGGAAGATGGCCTGCCTGTTGTAGGTGCTTCGGTATTAGTGAATGGCACTACTCTTGGTACTATCACGGATATTGATGGTAAGTTTACAATCACGAATGTACCAAGTTCTTCTAAGACTTATTGATATTTTAAAGCCTCTCTTTTTCCTCCTTTTTTATTCTATCTTATTGTAAATCAGAATATAAGTGCTTCTTTCCGCAACTTGGCTTCCCGGCTCACTTACTATAATCGCAACCTTTTCCCTTTCTTTTTCGATCTCAGTCATCTTTTTCGGGCAGGTACTTGGCTTGTTTTCAGGGGGCGGATGCTTAGGTTCTACCTTTATTTGAGGCTTTCTATGAGCGATAGGGGCAGACCGGTCTTTTCGGCAATGAGTTGATTGTCAATTCCTTGCTTTTTCATGTCGATGGCTGTCTGAAAGATGTTCAAGGCTTCTTCGCGACCTTTCTTCAGGCCTTTCTTCAGGCCTTCCTCAAGTCCTTCTTCAAGTCCTTTCTTTAGCCCTTCTTCCATCCCTTTCTTTATTCCTTCCTTTTCCGCTGCATCCATTGTCACCAAATAATCCCGGTACACTTTGACGCTATTGTCGTATAGCTCTCTCTCCTTTGGAGACATAGAAGCCACATCAGCGATCTCTTCGAGTTTTTCGAAGACGGCTTTTCGTGCCTTGAATGGCAGGCGTTTTAAAGTTTCCATATTATTTAATATATAAATCCAACGTTCAAAATTCGTTTCGCATTCCTCTTCGTTTTTGTTGAAGAGAGGGAGGGCGATAAAGATTTCCCGGAACTTATCCGAGAAGAGTTCTCCTGTTTCCCTGTCACTTAGAATAACATCTGTGCGGAGTTTTATGTTCTTGTCGATAATGAAATTCATCAAGAAAACTCCGTATACGGCTTTTATTTCAAACTTCCATTCATTGCCTACCCTTCCTTGATTGATGATGGCACGCGATAAATAATAAATCGAGCGTTCTTTGAAGTTGCTTTGCATACGGTTCTGCATTTCAACGATGATTTTTTCGCCTGTGTCCGTGGTGCAATATACATCATAGATAATACCTCGTCCTTCCGGATAGAGCGGCAATTGCTCATTATTCAAAAACTGTAAGTCCGTTATCACTCGTTCACCTTCGAGCAGGTCGTTCAGAAATTCGATTAGTAAATCCTTAGACACTTCTCTGCCGAATATTAGTTTGAATCCGTAGTCGGTGAACGGATTGATAAATTTGCTCATTGTTTTGGTTGTTTCTCTTTTATGTTGTAAAGAGATGTTTCTCTTCGCATGTATAGTGAAGAGGCTTTTCTTTATTCTACAAAGATAGGATAAATTATTGTTTTATGATGCGTTTGGCGGGAGAAATAAATGACGTGGGTGCTCAAAAATGTTCATCTCCCTCTTAAAAATGTTCATCTTCCCCTAACTCGCTTTTTGAGGATGCCGTTGTAGGTGTCTTCAAATTCTGCCGAGTGGTTGAGTGCCCAGAGGATGTAGTCGCCCGGCTCGTTCTTTTTGAGCAGGGTGGAGCGGTATTCGGAGCTGAGGACTTTCCATAAGGTGCCGCAGGGACCACCCAGCTTTCTGCGTCGGGCGAGGGCGAGGATGGCTTTCACGGTTGGTTCGTTCCGGATGCCGATGGCGTCCATGTTGAGGCGTAGCAGGGATTCGGAGAATCCTCCGGAAGCAGTGCTTTCGTTCGGGGCTTCTTCCTGCTGACTTCTTTCGTATTGAGTTCCGTTGTGCTTGGCTTCTTCCTGCTGGTTTCTTTCGTATTGGGTTCCGTTGTGCTTGGCTTCTTCCTGCTGGTTTCTTTCGTATTGAGTTCCGTTGTGCTTGGCTTCTTCCTGCTGACTTCTTTCGTATTGAGTTCCGTTGTGCTTGGCTTCTTCCTGCTGACTTCTTTCGTATTGGGTTCCGTTGTACTTGGCTTCTTCTAGCTGGTTTCTTTCGTATTGAATTCCGTTATATCTAGTTTCTCCCTTCTGATCTATTTCTTCATTTCTTCTTTCTTCCTTATTTTCCTCCCCTCTTTTTCCGGACGAGATTTCTAAAGACAAACCTTTGACAGCAACAGGCGCAGCCTGAAAAACGCCGTTTGACGGAACGGGCGGCTGCTCTCTATCCTTCTCCCATTCATTTTCGGTTTTGCTTTGTCTTTCCCTTTCTTTGTCTCTTTCTCTTTCTCTTTCCGGTTTGCTTTTAATCTCAGTATCTGTTTCCGATTTACTTTCGATTTCTGTATCCGTTTCCTGTTTTGTTTGTGGGATTGTTGCTGCAATTTCTCGGTTTTTTGCAGCATTAATTTTCATAGCTGATTCGTCGGTCACTGTTTTTGTAGCATTGATTCCTGTGCCTGCTGCATGGATATTTGTGCCTGTCGTGTCGATTCCTGTCTTTGTTTTAGTAACTTCTGTAGCTGTGATATTGATTCCTGTTTTTATTGCGTTGACTTCTGCGCCTACTATATGGCTTTCCGCTTCATCCACTTCTGTACCTTTTGAATTTATATTATTTCTTATTTCTGCGGAATTATTTTCCGTTCCATCCTCTCCTTCCTTGATGAGCCAAAACTGTTCCAGCGGAAGTTTGTATTTCCTTCGGCTGTCGGTAATGATTTTGTGGTATTGCTCTTGGATGGCTTGCGAAGTCAGAATCCCGTACTCCTTATATATATAGGTGTCGAACAGTCCGACGGACAGGCAGTCGTCGATGATGGCCTGCATCTCCTCCTCCTCGCAACACACTTCCTGCGAAATGTCGAACAAGGTATCTTGATTCCATGCGATGTAAAATCCCTTTTCTTTGTAGATGAGGCAGAGCAGGGAAGTGAGTGCGGCAATTCCTGCTGCATGATGACGGTTGGAAATGCGGCGTACCTTCCTGTCTTGGAAGAAGTTGACATCGAGCGGGAAATAATCTAATCCGGGTTTGGAAATACGGGCCATCTTTTTGAATATTTAGAGTGATATTGAATGATAAATAATGAATAAGGCGAATCGGTAATTTTAATTTAGCTCATTTCAGTATGGTGATAAGCTACTTGATAGTCAGTTCTGTCTCTCAACTGAGGGTAACTAAAAAGTCGATTCTATCTCAATTGGGGGTGACTAGAAAGTCGATTCTATCTCTATTCTCCTCCTTCGGGAAGGAGGAGTGGTCGCAGACCGAGGTGGTAGGAGAAATAATGTTTATACCTATTTCTTTGTAAATGATAGGATTATGCATTCACCTACCACCTCCCCCTACGGGTACTCCTCCTTCCCGAAGGAGGAGAATAGAGTTACTATTGCGTACAACTACTCCCTAGAACTCCTTTTTCACATCGAAGCAGGGACAGGCTTTCATGTATTCATTGGGTGAGATGATGCCGTCTCCGTTGAGGTCGGGGCTTGTGTCCCGGTGTCCGATGACCTGTTTCACGTTGGGGAAGGCCAGTTGCAGAGATTTCACCAGTCGGATGAGGGCAGTGCGTTGTGCATCTGTCCGTGTGTCGGCGGGGCGGCCTTCCTTGTCCAGTCCGCCGACGTAGCAGATGCCGATGGAACGCTGGTTCCAGCCCATACAATGCGCCCCGTCGAGGGTGACGTCTCGTCCCGGTTCGATGGTGCCGTCGAGGCGGATGACGTAATGATAGCCGATGGACCAGAAGCCACGGGCACGGTGCCAGCAGTCGATATCGGCAGCGGTGATGTCCTGTCCCGCACGGGTGGCGGAACAGTGGATGATGATGGTGTCTTTCATTGCAGAAACTCCTTTCTTTGTCCTCTTTCTCTGGGCAATATATAAGTGTTGAAACCAAAAATGGCGGATTCTTCGGGAGACAGGCGGCGGTAATAGTGTTGCGTCATTGAATGGTGTGCGGGAACAAAGAGAGAAATAAGAGGAAGAGGCGATGAAACAAGGGGAGAAGAAACTGACTGCACACATACATTGCCTGCTTCGGACTTCCCGATTGAATTACTCGATCTGCCTGTTCCGAGCAGATTGCCTGCTTCGGACTCTCCGACTGAATTGCTCGATCTGCCTGTTCCGAGCAGATTGCCTGCTTCGGACTTCCCGATTGAATTGCTTGATTTGCCTGTTCCGAGCAGATTGCCTGCTTCGAACTCCCCGATTGAATCAGCTTTGACGGTCAGCACAGGTATTTCGGGTGCTATCAGAAAGCATTCTTCCGAACCGCTTCTTTCGGCTCTTGGCTTTTTCTTCATGGCCGATTGCTTCAGTCTTTCGGGGTGTAATAAATGCAGCACCAGCCAATTACGTTGTTTAGGGTTCATTTGTTCCCCTTTTACCAGTGCGTTCATGGATGGATAGGCTTGCAGGATATTTCCTGCCTCGTCCGTTGTGGCACAGGGGACGGGGGAGAGGGCGGGTGACGACGGACGCAGACCGGTCCGGATGGCGTGCATGACATTGTCGTAGGCATCGCACCATTCGAGGTTGGCGACGTGGTTGTTGAGCTTGTTTCCGTCGAGGTGGTTCACTTGGGGGAGACGCTTCGGGTTGGGGATAAAAGCTGTTGCCACTAAGCGGTGTACAGAGTAGCCGACGTATATCCCCTTTTGGCGGATGGCCACGTACTCATAACCTTTTGCGGTAATGCTGCTGCTGATTATCAACTTCGATTTGCCTTTGAAACTCAATATCCGCCCGTGGTCTGAAACCATATAATCGGAATTTGCTTCGATAAATCTCCAATTTTCCATACTTTATTCTTTATATTGTTAATAAAATTATACTTCGTTAAAAAGAAATCCCTTTTCCGAAACCACCGGGGATAAACGGCGCAGCCTGCATGGTAGAAACGGCGCAGCCTGCATGGTAGAAACGGCGTAGCCTGCAAGGTAGAAACGGCATAAACAAGGACTGTTAAACGGCGTAGCCTCCTCGCTGACATGAGGCGGTTCCGCCCGCTTACTCCGGTCTTTGACCTTTCTCATTCCTCCTCTGCACGGGGTTCGAGCCGTTCGGCACAGCGAACGAGAAACTCCAGCTCCTCCCGACACCCTTGAATGGCTTCATACAAAGAGTCCACATGATACATTCTGCAAAGCGTTTCCCATTCTTTTCGTTCTTCTGAAGTCATTTGTTCTCCGAAATTCATTTGCTGTCCAAAACTTATCTGCTGCCCGAAACTCATTTCAAAACTTATCTGCTGCCCGAAACTCATTTGCTCTCCGAATCTCATCTGCTCTTCGAAACTCATTCGACGCAAAGGAAATTTTCGGCATGAAACGTGCGCCACCCTTTGGCTTCGAGATCGTAGTAGACTACAAACGTATTTTCCGGTCGTGGCATATAGGGGCGGTGAAAACTGTGTTGATATCCGGTGAGCGTGCCGACAGCGTGGCGCACGGTTCCGTCCTGCTTGGTGTAGCAGAATTTCACGTTCTCCCTGTGCATTTTCCGTATCAGTCCACCGATTCGGTGGGCGATGATGAGCGCATCACGCCGGTTCATGTCATTGTTGCGACGGATGACGGCGGCCCGCCTCATGAGCCGTACCCGTGGGAGGGAATGTTGTTTTTTCATTTCAGTCATATGATTCAATTGTTTTTTATTGATTTCGGGGCAAAAGTAGATTATGGGTAGAATAAAAACCGTTCACGCTTGACTAAAATGAAAAAATATGTAGAAAGAGTCACGCGTGACCCAAAATGTTAAAGGTAAATCCCGAATTTTGTCGGATTAATTTAAATATAATTAGTAATGAACAAAAAAGAAAACTGCCAGAACAGTAGTGAAAGAGAACAACACATTGAAGTAAAAAGGACTGTAAATCAGAAAAGTACAAGTCAGAAAAAAGTAAATCAGAAAAGCATGAGTCAGGAAAAAGCAAATCAGAAAAGCATGAGTCAGAAAAAAGCAAATCAGAGTGGCGAAAAGTCCGTGTATGACGAGAACAGGGATGCCCTTCAGGAAAGAGTCGAAGAGAAGCAATGGAAGAAAAAGCAATGTAATGGCTTGCAGCACAGTGATGACGAAGAAAAACAGAAAGTCATCGATTCGATTATGAAAGTCAGCCGGGATAACGGCTTTGACGACGCTTATCTTCAGCAGCATTCGGACTGTTCGGCATCGTCGATCAAGCGCTTCCACTCGGCCTGGATGGGAAAGAGAATGTCCAATTGGACGACGATTTTTAATTTAGCGCACTGCGTGTCCGTCAATTGTGTCTTTGCCGAAAATCTGGTCGGGATGCTGGTTGTCATTATTATGTTCTTGATTAGAGATGCCGGAATTGTGAGTTACCATATCGACTCGCCCAAGAAAGTGGTGATAGAAATAAATTTCGGTAAAGATAAATTATTGCGCATGAAAGACGAGGAAAAGAACGAAAAAGGAAAAGAAGGTAAAGACGACGAACACCTTTGAGCGACGACAATGATCGGGACAAAGGAAAGAACAACTGACGGAATGAGGTAAGTCCTGTAAGAACTTGGTAGTCTGTATTCGTAAAAAAACGATTCGATATCAGCGATGGATTTCCATTTTATTCCCTTGTTATAATGTCACCACAAATGTAATCATATTATTGAGAAAACCATGCAGAAACGCTTTTATTCTGAAAAATAAGTTTTATTGTTCACTCAGATTTCATATTCGATGTTGACATCCTACGTTTTCTCTTTTAGATATTTATTTGTTTTCCTTTGTCGGTTTCTACCGTATTGCACGTTCGTCATTATTTACAAATTCTAATTATTGCATTCTCAGTTCGGGTAAAACGAATCCGTTTTCCGAGCTGAGAATGCAGATGACGGCTTTTAATAAGTCTGTTTGTTTTTATTTCTTTAGTAATATATTATAAACTGGCAGATAAGTCGCTCTACCAAGTTCTTACAGAACTTACCTTTTTGTATAGTAATATTTAAAGATTTAATAGCAATATTTTAAGATATTCAGTGATCGGTTCCGCAAACAATCAAAACAATCACTATTTATGGAAGCGCGGATAACTCGAAAAACAGCGGCACTTGCAATCTTTCTGATCAGTGCATTTCAGACTTACATTTATGCCGGCCGCCCCTCTTCTTGTCAACTATTAATCATCAATTCTTATACCGAAAACTGTCTGTGGAGCGATGACTTTATGGCCCCTGTCTATAAAGAGTTTCGCGTCCAGAACAGCCCGGTTGACATATGTGCCGAGCACATGGAACTGATGGCGACCGTTGTCCCGGATATGCGCAAACAGGTCTTCATGTCCGACAGGCGCTGGATCAGCGCGCAATGCAGGAAAGAAGCGGAGGAAGTGATGCCTTTCCTGTTGATCGGCGGCTATTTCTGGACAGACAGTGAAATAAAGAAACATCTGCTCCCGGTGATCAAAAGCCGCCTGGACGGAGCGTCGCATCCGCACAGAGTGGAAACGACAGCGATGGGGACGCCCCCATCCGTCATCAATTATGCCGACTACGTAGAGAGCGGACTGTTGCTCGGCCTGTGTCCCGACGACACTGTTTTTGGTATGAAGCCCCCCACTTTTTTCGAGCGGAACAAATATTATCTGGCCCTGTTTTTCTCTTTGATGGCACTGGCCGTCATCTATGTGATATGGCTCCGGAGGGCGCTGCATGAGAGGAGCAGGCGGCTGGAGATCATGAGGAGCTATAGCAGTCTGGTCGAAAACATGCCCGTTCTCTATGCCCGTGTCGAGCTCATATTCGACCCCGGTGCCCGGATTATCGACTATGTCTACCGGGAAGTGAATCCCACTTTCGAGAAATACATCCTGCCCAAAGAAAAAATACTGGGAAAGAAATACAGCGAACTCAATCCGGATTATTCGCCGGAACTGCCCGACAGGTACAGCGAACTGAATGACAACAGGCAAATAACCTTTCAGTATTATCTGGAGAAGACGAAAACTCATCTGACCGTCATCTCCATACATTCCAAAACGAAAGGCTGCGTCGATGTCTTTGGTGTGGACAATACCGAACTGGTGCTGACGCAGCAAATGCTGAAATCCACCAACCATAAGTTGTCCGCCGCCCTCGACGCTGCCGACATGACCCCTTGGAAATGGGATTTGCAGACCGGCCTCCTCTCGTGCAACGTCAGCCACGACTTGTACGTCACCGAAGAGGAGGTGACGCATGACGGCAACCTGATTATCGTGCCCACCTCCGCCTGTTTCGCGAAAATCTGCGATGAAGACCGCGAACGCGTGCGGGACGCCTTCGAGCGCCTCGCCAATGGCGAAACGCAGAAAATGCGCGAGGAATATCGGGTAGGCAGACAGTGGCTTCCTTCCCCGCAACAGAATGAATGGGTAGAAGTGCGCGCAGCCGTGGACGAGCGCGACGCTAACGGAAAACCGCTGAGCCTTATCGGTACTTCGATGACCGTCACCCAACGAAAGGAAATGGAGGAAGCGCTCGTACAGGCAAAGGTGAAAGCCGAGGAGGCGAACACGCTCAAATCTTCTTTCCTCGCCAACATCAGCCACGAAATACGCACTCCCCTCAACGCCATTGTCGGCTTTTCCTCGCTGCTGGTGTCGGCGGAAAGGGGGATTTCGGAAGAGAAACAGGAATATATCAACATCATTGAAAACAACAACACACTCCTGTTGCAGCTTATCAGCGATGTGCTCGACCTTTCGAAGATCGAAGCCGGAACGATGGAGTCCGACTACGCCCCGATAGATGTGCACGGCCTGTTTATCGAACTCGAAGATACGTTCCGGTTGAGGAATAAAAAGTCCGGCATCTGTATCTGCTATCACCGCCGGACGACCGAATGTGTCGTAAAGGCGGACCGTAACCGTCTGGTACAGGTGATGATGAATCTGATGAATAATGCTGTGAAGTTTACCGGGGAAGGCAGCATTGAGTTCGGGTTTGATGTGCGCGAAGACGGTTTCCTGCATTTCTATGTCACCGACACCGGTTGCGGGATACCGGAGGAACGGTTGGAAGAAATCTTCGGGAATTTTGTCAAACTCAACAGCTTTGTGCAGGGCACGGGACTCGGACTCACCATTTGCCGGGCAATCGTCGAAAGGATGGGAGGAAAGATCGGTGCTGTCTCACGGCTGGGTCAGGGGAGTACTTTTTGGTTCACGCTGCCTTATACGGCCAACGAAGAGAAGATTTGAAAAGGACGTGGCGTGACGGAAATATACTTGCTTCCCGAAGAATGGGGCTTGACTAAAAAGTCAGCCCCTTCCCGAAGGGAGGGGAAGCCATGCGGATAGTCAGCTCGAATCAAGGCTCCCCCAAGAAACGGAAGATGAGCCCTACTTGCGCCGGAGTGAGCAGGATGGCTTTCTCGGAATATCCCGTGCGGGCGAGTTCGTTTTGTAGTGCCGTGTTCTTGGCGATCCAGCTGCGGAGAGTGCGGCGTGCGGAGGCGGGCTGTATGTGGGGCAGGTAGAGAGTGGCCAGTTGGCTTTTGCTGTATGCCTGTATGCGGGGCAGGGTTGCATTTTCTTCGGAAGTTGGTTTCATGATTTTTGCTTTCATTGTCTTTTGATACTGCTTTTACTATCTTTTCTATATTTCTTTCTTTCATTTTCGTTGCCAATGTAAAGGTACGCCTTTTTTAGTCGTTTGGTGTTGCTTTGTACAGAAGTCCTTGGAGGCAGTATTTGTGCGAAGCCGTGCCGACTGGTGCTCTTCAGTTACAAGTCGTTACATCGTGTATCCGGACTTTTTTGCCATCGCCTACTTTTGTCACCGTAATCGATTGCACATAGAAAACTTACATCAACCATTAAAAAAAGAAAGGAAAACAACCTTATGCCATTAATTTACAAACCTTACCAGGCGAATATCGCCAACAAAGCGGGACAGAAACTGTATTACCCCCGCCTCGTGAAATTCTCGAAAATGGTCAACACGCAGAAGATGGCGGAGCTGATCGCCGAGAAGGCTTCTCTGACACCGGGTGATGTCCACAACGTGATTCGAAACTTGATGTCCGTGATGCGTGAACAGTTGCTCAACAGCCGCACGGTACGTCTCGAAGGCTTGGGCACATTTACGATGATCGCCAAAGCCGGAGGAAAGGGAGTCGTGTTGGAAAGTAAAGTCAGCAGTTCGCAGATCGTTTCGCTGCGCTGTCAGTTTACTCCCGAATATACCCGTTCTGCCGATGGCGTCACTACCCGTGCACTGACTTCCGGAGTAGAATTTGTCCACGTCAAGGACGTAGCGGGCGGCTTTGTGGACGACGATGATAAAAATCATTCGGGAGGCGGAGACAACCCCGGCGGAGGAAGCACTCCCGGAGGCGACGACGATGAGGCTCCGGACCCAACCGTTTAATGAGGCTGAATCGCTGACTCACTAATGCATGATCGGTTCCCTTATTAAATTGCTCCATTCACTCTGTTTTTTAACTCTAAAGAAGGAAGCTATGAAATTATTTTTAGAAAAGTTATTGGATATTTTGGAAGCACTCTTGCGCTTCCGTCGTCGGAAAGCTAAAAAGACGGGAGATTCATAAACCGACCTCCTCTCTTAAAAACTAGAGAATCCCCTTTTATTTAAAACCGTATCTGTCTATGATATGGGGTTGAATAAAGGGGATTTTTGTATGGGAAAGTAATAGGTAATTGTATAGTAATAGGTAGTGGAATTTAATTCATTTCATTTCTTGTGCGAAATGATTCATACCTGCTCTGAGATGTAGGATTTATGGAAAAGTGTATTATCAAAAAATGGGGTCACCTATACCCCTGTTTGCTACATTATGTTTTTTGAGCCCGATAATGCGGTAGTTGGAGAATTTTGACATCTATAAAAGAATATCCCGGCAGATTGGATAACAGTCAACCGCCCAACCATAAAAAGGGCTGCCCCAATTCTGCTTGGGAGCAGCCCTTCTTGCTTTTTCCGGTTTATCTCTAATGCATTTTATTTAATCAGATAGACTTTTTGAAGATAAACCCTTTTGTTGTGTGCTTTTGGGGGATGAGCCACCTTACGGCATTTCTGTTTCCATCTGGAATTTCCGGCTTACCTTCATCAGGTTAATGATGTAAGTCACTACATTTTGAGCTTCCTGCACCATGGTCAGATAAACCATACTTACCCGGATACTGCCCGACTGGCTTTGGATACGCTGCAACTCTTTGCGTTTCAGTTGCGATAGCTGTCCGTTGAGGTCGTTGGCACGGCGGATTTCCTCTTCCATATTCTGATAATCGTTGTTTTCCAACTTCTTGCGGCATTGCTGAATCAGATAAGTGATGTCCTCGGTCACGTCGCTGAATTCACCTTTCTGAATGGCGTCGAGCGGGTTGAAGTTGTTGTCGATGTGTTCAAGACACGGTTCGCAGAGGCGCGAGATGCTGTACACCAGTTCGCTGGCGAAGTCGTTGCCTTGATAGTAGTAGAGTCCTTTTTCGAGCACGGTGTTGTTGTCGAGGCGGCACATGGCAACGGTTCCGGTGCGTTTCATCTGCTTGATGAGCTGCTTTTCGAATTTCGTGGAACCCATGGCACGACGCAGTCCGCGCAGGTTTTCGTGTATAAAGGAGGTGACGGTCAGTTCGAAATTCGTTTCGGCGTACTCCAGCACTTTGGCGAGTTCTTCGCGGGTATGTTTACGCATCAGTTGCAGCGCTTCTTCGCTGTCGGCGGTCTGCATGAGTTGTTTCAGCGTTTCGTTGCCTTTCTCTTTTGCCTTGCGTTTCTTATACATCACCTGGCTGCGGATGAGGATGAAAATCGCTATTCCGATCAGTGCGATGATGGAGATGTTGCCGCCGTAGTGCAGCACGAGGGCTACGAAGAAGCAGATGGTGAAGGCGGCTCCGGCAGTGATGAACCAGCCGCCGATGACGCTTAGAACGCCTGTGATGCGGTAGACGGCGGAGTCACGTCCCCATGCACGGTCGGCGAGCGACGTACCCATTGCTACCATGAAGGTGACGTAGGTGGTAGAGAGCGGCAGTTTCAGCGACGTTCCCAAGGCGATGAGCAGCCCGGCGAGGACGAGGTTGACAGAGGCGCGGACGAGGTCGAAAGCGGCTCCGTCGGCTATGATGGCTTCGTTTTTGCGGAAACGGGAGTTGATCCACTGCTTCGTGCTTTCGGGCATGATGCGGGAGGTGCCGTTGGCAAGTGTCATGCTGAAACGTACCAGTGTGCGTGCCATCGGGGTGCTTCCGAAGTTCTCTTCTCCTTCATCCTGACGGGAGAGGTCTACCGAGGTCTTGATGACGGCGTGCGCCTTTTTGGAGGTGCAGAGGGCGTAGACCATGATGGCGCCGGCACCGATAAGGAAGTACCACGGTGTCTTGGCGGGGCCTAGCAGCGAGGTCATCAGGAAGCTGTCCGGACTTGCTCCGGCTCCGTTGGTGGTGTAGTCTATGAAGGAGGAGTAGCCTGCGAGGGGGACTCCGATGAAGTTGACGAGGTCGTTGCCGGCGAAGGCGAGGGCGAGAGCAAAGGTGCCCATCAGCACCACTACTTTGAAAACGTTGACTTTGAGCCAGTGCAGCACTTGCATCAGTGCCGTGAAGAAGACGAAGAAGCTGGCGATGAGCAGCAGCGTGTTGTCCTGTATCCACTGTTTGTTTTCGGGGGTCATGAAGGAGCTGTCTTTCAACCCTTTGATCAGCATGAAGTAGATGATGGAGGTGGCGGCGATCCCACCGAAAAGGCCGATGCTGTATTTGATGTTTTTCGTGTAATTGAACGTGAAAACGATGCGGGCGAGCCACTGTACTAACATACCGAAGAAGAAGGCGATGGCCACGGACACGAAAATGGCCATGATCACGGAAAGCGCTTTGTCGGTGTTGATCAGATCGCCCAACGCAAGGGTGGCGTCATTGTTTACTTTGATCAGGGAGAGGGCGAAAGTTCCTCCGAGCAGCTCGAAGACCAGTGAGACGGTCGTGGAGGTGGGCATGCCCATAGAGTTGAAGACGTCCAGAAGGACTACGTCGGTCAGCATGACGGCGAGCAGTATACACATGATTTCGGCAAAGTAGAAATGCTCGGGCTGATAGATTCCGTGACGGGCTATATCCATCATGCCATTGGACAGGGATGCGCCAATGAAAATACCGATCCCGGCTATGAAAAGAATGGTTTTGAACGAAGCGGCCTTGGCGCCTACCGCCGAATTCAGAAAGTTGACTGCATCATTACTGACTCCGACGATGAGATCGAACACGGCCAGCACGAACAGGAAAATGATAATGCATAAGTAAATTGTCTCCATAAAGAAAGTTGTGTATGTTTATTTATGGAGGCAAAGAACGGAGTTTAACGTTGCGGAAAAATGTCATACGTGTTACATTTCTGTTACAATGTCTTTTTTGAGCCATTCATAAAAATCGTATTGGGCACGGACAGCAGGGGTGCCGGATGCTCTTTTTTTGAATACGTTTTGCAGTTTGTCGTCTACCCAACAGGCTTTTTGGTTGTCAGCGAGCTGGATATGGAGCATTTCGATCAGACTGGCGCGCAGGTCAGGGTCGAGGATGGGGGTGACGGCTTCGATACGGCGGTAGAGGTTGCGGCGCATCCAGTCGGGCGAGCCCATGTATACTTTGGGGTGCCCTTCGTTGCCGAAATACCAGATGCGGGCGTGCTCCAGAAAACTGTCGACAATGCGGGTGACACGGATGTTACGGCTGTATGACTGCTCCGGTATGAGGCAGCAGATGCCGCGGACGATGAGGTCGATCTGCACGCCGTGTTCGGAGGCCTCGTAGAGTCGGTCGATCATTGCGGGGTCTTGGAGGGCGTTCATTTTGAGGATGATACGTCCGCCTTTGCCTTGGTCGGCAAGGGATATTTCACGGTCGATGAGGCGGTTCAGTTCCGGTATGAGGTTGAAGCGGGCGACGAGGAGAGTGGTGAATTTCGGATCTTCCTTGCCTTGCAGGGTGCGGAAGAGGTTGTAAAGGTCGTTCACTATTTCCTTGCGGCAGGTGAAAAGTCCACAGTCAGCGTATAGGGTGGCGGTCTTTTCGTTGAAGTTGCCCGTGCTGATGTAGGCGTAGCTGGGGATTTTCTCTCCATTCAGTCCGCGGCGACGGACGAGGGCCACTTTGGCGTGTACTTTTAGTCCGGGGATGCTGTAAATGATTTTGATGCCGGCGGCTTGCATCATTTCGGCGGTGGCGAGGTTGTTCTCTTCGTCGAAACGGGCTTTCAGTTCTAC
>ENA-UEYL01002350-UEYL01002350.1-human-gut-metagenome-genome-assembly--contig:-NODE-2350-length-14262-cov-3.336200_pt1 | contig 14262 bp, 9 predicted proteins | sample MGYA00242941_ERZ507946 | MGnify/ENA primary metagenome ERZ507946 (study PRJEB26167, sample SAMN06115482) | human gut metagenome | host: Homo sapiens | place: China:Guizhou | collected 2015-03-11...
CCATAAAAAGATCAATTCAAATAAAAATATTTTATTTAGTTCCATTATTTCAAATATTGTTTAATAATATAATCAAGGATTTTCGTGTCGTAATAATCCAACAAATAGTTATCAAGATTTCCATTGATTTCATCTTTTATCTCAGTCACTTCTATACGGTATAAGTTTATATCACAGTCCGTGAATTTCAAACCTATATTCCCATAGGTTATAGGTTCTTTGGTATCTGAGCCTTTTATGACGCTTTCGCCATCCCACAAGACTTCGTAATCCTTATCCATTACACGAATCCTAAGTTCGTGCATGCTTCCGTCGTTATACGAATCTACTTTCACCTTTTGGAGCGGCTCTATAGTATTCCCACCCGACTTGTATTTATTCAGAATGATTTCATTACCGTTCTTCAGGCTTACCCCGTAATATTTCAGCATTTTTGAATACATTGCTATATTCTGGTAACGCATCTGCACTGAAAATTCAGAAGTACTCATAGCCGGCTCCGGAAAAGAGAGCCGGACGGCAACTTCATAATCAGCCCATTTCTTGTCGCCTAAATAGTATATACCATCGCCACGTTTTCTCCAATATCTGCTGCCGTCTTCTGCATAAGGCAATTCTGCAAATTTGATACCGTTCCAGACCGGATTCACAACACTTGCAGGTACATTAGATAAACTACCATCTGCAAAATTCTCTCTCAAAAGAGTATTCGGCGCAATCGGCTCCTTGTCGACAAAATTATTTTCCGCAGGGATAAAATTATCGCTGTTTTCAATAGTCCAATCCCTGAATGTCACCTGCATTTTACGAGAAGAATCCACATCGTAGCCTATTTGATTGTCATTTCCGGAGCAGGCATAAAAACCGGACAAATGCGTTTCTCCAAGATCGACAAAAACAGCAGGGCCTTTAATCCACTCATCAGCGGCATTTTTATAATGACTCAAAAAAGAATTCCCTTGTCTCGTAAGCCTTATCTCAACAGGAAAACCGATATACCCCACTCGTCTGTAAGAGGTACTACCTCCTTCCTGCTGCCTAAAAAAAACGAATAAATCTCCGGTAGCAGTCGCTTCAAGATGTACATTCGCCGAACTTTGACTATCAGTGGATCTCATCATAATACCGGCAGAACCTTTCTTAATATCGTCAATTTTCACCGTTATCACAGACTTTGAACAATCGTCATGCAAAAACGGCTGTTCCTTATATGCAAAACTGTATTCATCAGATTCAAAGAAGGCATTTTTTGTGTTCTCTGTCTTAATTGTCAGAGTGTTGGAATCCATAGTAACAGATCCCTTAGCAGCTTTTCCATAGCTTGCGAATCGCCATTCATCCTGTCCGGTCTTATCCGCTGCATGCAGAGTTCCGACAAAGATTAAGACTGTGAGCAAAACAAGCAGTTTCCATGTAATTCTAATCAACGTCATTTTGGGGTTTAATTATTAATGGTTGGTTATATATTATGTCTTTCGCACTCACTGAGCACGTACAAATATATGTTCATAAGTATCAACACACAAGCATTTTATAGTATAAATCATCGCAAACGTTCCCGGGAACGTTTTAACACGTGAAGAACAGAAATATGTTGATTTACAAATAAGCGGAATCCAGTCGTGTCCGACTAGATTCCGCTTACATTCAACGTGGAACATTTTTTAGTGGTTCAATATGAATTTAATAATAGGAGCTGGTGCGTCAAGACTGTGAGGATGATGATCGCAACCTTTTTTGATGATTACCTCAATCTCTCCCCGAAGTTTTTTATAACGTGCCGCCAAAATTTCAAGATTCTCATCATAAGGCACAGTTTTATCGCTGTCCCCTGCTACAGCTATAATCGGAATCTTCGCTTTTGCCAAAGGTTTCAGATTGTCGATAGGATTACCCTTGAAATTTTTCATATCCTCTTCCTTGATATTCCACTCCTGCAGAAATTCCTGCCATAAGTCAGTCCTTTCACGACTGGGCCAGCTCGTAATATCGCACACCGGAGCATCAAGATAGATACACGATACTTTCTCCGGATTTGCTGCTGCCCAATCAACTGCAAAGAGTCCGCCTCTACTAAATCCTTCAAGGACAACTTTTTCCGAAAAGCCGTAATACTTAATCATGGCATTGTAAAACAGGGTTCCGAGTTCCTGAGATCTCGGGCTTCCATAAAGGAATGCCAAGTCATAATGCACTACATGGTAACCCAATGCTAGCATTGCGATATCTACAGCAGGAAAAGCCCCGAAAAAAGCAGGCCTCCAAATCCAAGGCTTACCGGGAAGAGGCTTGGCAGGGGCTACTATATTAGCCTTTCTCCCGTTGAACTCGAAATCATATTTATCATAACCCCTCCATTTAGTCTTGACCCCGGGGAAATCCTGAAGCTGGAATTCTTTGGAATTTCCGGTCATCGCCCTATACGCACATTTTGCCATCTCCAAAGATGCCACCCTGTCCGGATGCAGTTTATCAGGGAAATGTTCTCGCATTCCGGAAGTCGCAGCATGCATGTCGACTATTTCAAGGCGGTTTTTCTCTGCAACCTCCCTAATGCGAGGGATTACACCATGAACTATAACGCTATCTTTAATCGAACCTTTTTCAATATAGCATGTAGCCGGGAGACACAAATAAATTTTAGGTTTAGAATCCATACCCGAGAACACGTCAATCATAGCCTGCATGTCTCCTTTAAATTCATCCTTATGCTTCCAATTACCACCTTTTGAATCATTGGTACCGAATTTAATAAATATTATATCTGGTTGAAAATCAAATACCTGTTTATACACACGAGTATTTATATAGGGACTGTCCCCGGAAGAAAGCACAGTGGTGCCACTAACTCCGAAGTTTCTCACGTCATAACCGGAACCGAGCATCTGCCCAAGCACCGCAGGATAGCTGTCCCTTGCCTGATTGGATAAACCTGCACCGAAAGTGATGCTGTTGCCAATACAGGCAACCTTGATTTTTTCTTTTTCCACAGCAAGGCTGGCAGGAGCAAGCATAAACATAAGCCAAACTGCCAATAACAGAGTTCTAATCATATTATAAAATTTAGTTGTTCTGTTCTGCAATCCACCTCAGAACAGTAGTTTTGAATTCATTGAAATAAGGGAAAGGAGCCCCCTCGATAAAACCCCAACCATGTCTTCCTTTCGGATAGACATGCATTTCAGCAGGAACAGCATTCCTCAGTAATGCCTGATAGAACACGATGGAATTTTCCGGTTTTACCGCCGGATCATCTGAACAGTGAAAAAGAATGGTCGCAGGGGTATCCTCAGCAACTTGCTCTTCCGTAGAGAATTTAATTACAGTATCTTCAGATGGACTTTTCCCCATAAGGTTAAATCTTGAGAACTGGTGGGTAATATTCTTTTTCATAGATATTACCGGATAAACCAAAATACCGAAATCTGGCTTCAATTCACCCTTCAACGTCACAAGCCCCGTTGCCGCAAGATGCCCTCCTGCAGAAAATCCCATCAGACCAATTCTACAAGAATCAAGATTCCATTTATCCGCATTGGCCATCACGATTTCAAAAGCCCTTGTCAAATCTTCGACAGGCACCTCTTGCCTTCCTGCCGGCATCCTGTATTTGACGACAAAGGCTGCAATGCCGTTCTGATTTAGCCATTTTGCCACAGAGACTCCCTCCGAACCGAAAGAGAGTCCCTTGTATCCACCACCGGGACAAACCACGACTGCTTGACTACTCGGTTTATCCGTAAGGTACACATGCAATTCAGGCATTTCATCATCAAGGGAAGCAATCTTCTCAAATTCAGCCTTACCATATAGTGGTAGAACTAAGTTCTGTGCATTGACAAGCACAGAACCCAGCGTTATTAAAATGATTAAAAATAAATTTCGCATATTATTTGATTTCAACACTAACTACATATTTGATATCATCAGAAGCAGCTGCTATACTTATGTCATATCTACCCTTTTCCAAATTCCATCCACCCAACTGTTCATCCCAAAATGCCCAGTCATCAACAGGAAGTTCCACTTCAACCACTTTGGACTCACCTGATTTCAAAGAAGTGCGTGCAAACCCTTTAAGTTCTTTTACAGGCCGTTCGGAAGACGGGTTGATTTGAGAAACATAAACCTGAGATATTTCGTCACCGTCACGTGTTCCCGTGTTCTTCACACTGAACGACACCTTTACCTTGTCACCAGGACTGTAGACGAAGCTATCGGTCCCTGCATCCGAATATTCATAGGAAGTATAGCTCAAACCATGTCCGAAAGCATACATAGGGGTAATATTCTTAGAATCGAACCATCTGTATCCGACATAGATATCTTCTGAATATGTCACGGTTTCATTAACTCCCGGATATGTTTCGGGTCCAAACGCATGGGCTCCGCAATCTTCAAGGGTTGCAGGAAATGAGATAGGTAGTTTGCCTGACGGATTGACATCTCCGGACAACACGGAAGCTATAGCATGTCCAGACTCGGAACCGCAGTACCATGCCTGCACAATGGATGGGACATCTTCAGCAAAACGCAAATCCACGGCATTTCCGGAAACAAGAACCAGTACGACATTGCTGTTCACTTCGAGAATTCTACGTATGAGTTCCGGCTGTCCATAAGGAAGGTTGTACGATTCTCTGTCATATCCTTCGCTGTCCTGCCTCCAGTTATGATTAAGACCTCCCACAAATATCACAAGATCACTTTCCCTAGCAAGTTTTACCGCTTCTACCGCCAACTGTATATTGTCATAAGCCGGAGAAGCGATCCTTCCGTCTATCATTGGAGTATAAGCACTATATCCCCTTGCAAAAGACACTTCCACTTCTTTTCCAAAACGCGATTCGATACCCGCAAGCGGAGTAATTTCATATCTTGGTTTAAGAGCAGCAGCACCTCCATTACTGGCATGAGTTCTGACAGCATTTTCCCCTATTACAGCTATTTTCCTGCATTTTTTAGTATCTACCGGAAGAATATTATCGCGATTTTTCAACAATACTATCCCTTGCTCTGCGATATGGCGTGCCAAGTCAGTATGCTCTTTCGTATTAAAACTTCCCCAAGGGCGATTGCGGTTCATTGCCGTTCTTAGATTAAGTTTAAGAACACGTCTGACCTTATCGTCAAGTTTTTCCATAGGTACTTTGCCATTACGAACAAAATACAGGAGAGAATCAGCCATATAATACTCATTATATGGTTTTAATGTTCCCATTTCTATATCAAGTCCGTTCATTGCAGCCTCATACGCATTCTTTGTTCCGCTCCAGTCCGAGATGACTGCTCCGTCAAATTTCCACTCCCCTTTAAGAATATCATTGATGAGATAGTTATTGTGGCAGCAGTATTGTCCTCTGAATTTATTATATGCCCCCATTACAGACCATGCCCCAGCCTCTGTTACAGCAGCTTTAAAGGCAGGAAGATAAATCTCTCGCAGTGCCCTTTCAGACACCTCTACATTAACGGTATCTCTCTGATACTCCTGATTATTAAGTGCAAAGTGCTTTACACATACAGCAATACCGTTATCTTGAATGGCTTTGATATACGGAACAGCAATTTTCGAAACTAAAAAAGGATCTTCACCCATATACTCGAAGTTTCTTCCGTTAAGAGGTGTCCTTGCGATATTTACTCCCGGAGCAAGCTGAACGTCTTTCTCCCGATAGTTCGCCTCTTCACTGAGAGCTTGACCGTATTGAGACGCAAGTTCCATATTCCAGCTGGATGCAAGAACCGTAAGAGCCGGAAATGCCGTACAGGAATCATTGGTAGTTTCCGCTTTTGTCCAACTGTTGTAAAGGACTTCGCTTCTTACACCGAACGGTCCGTCATTCATCCACAACTCAGGAATGCCGAGTCGTTGCACTCCGGGAGAACTGAATTTGGACTGAGCATGACATAATGCCACCTTTTCTTCCAGCGTAAGACGTGGAATAATATCTTCTACTCTCTCGTCTATCGTTTTGGATTCATCAAGATAAACGGGCAATTGTCTGTTAGTTCCTGTTTTGGATCCTGATGTACACGCGGATATCAAAATAAGGACAGACAATACAGTCATCGTAATTCTACTCATAACTAATTTAATTTTAAATTTCATTTACAATATTCAACCACCGGAAGCGTCGTCATTCTTATCCTTGTACATCCGGACGGTACCATTTCTATCTCTTCACATTCTGACGAAACCTGAATTTTCTCTTCAGGTAGCCCAGGGGTCGTATCACCCAAAAGTCGCCATTCAGGAATTTCAAATGCAGTTACTTTAAGCTTGACAGGTGTTGAATCTGGTGTCCACGGGAATCCTTTCTTCCCTGTGTTCACCACTGTTATTTTAGGGTTTTCAGGCAGACCGAAATTCCACTTAGAAGCAGGGGTCACGTTATATGCAGGAAAAGCTACAGATGTCTTGAACTGGTCCTTTATGATCTCAACATTCTCATCAATATCTACAGAATACAGCAATGGCCCCATATATACATTAATTCCGGCATCAGTTCTTTTCTCTGCCCTCGGCTTCATATCGATGTCCAACTCTACGACATCCCCATCCTTAAATCGTCTTTCTATCGTACTGAACCCTCCTGCATGATATTCTTTCGGCTGTTCTGCATTGACTGTCAACTTTGCATTCTCTACCCATGATGGAATCCTCATGGTAAACGGTATTCTGACAGGAGCACCATCGAGAGCAAACCTGAATGTTATTTTCCCGGAGAAAGGATAAGAAGTATCTTCCGTTATACATACTTTTGTGCCATTAATTTCTGTCCTATATTCCGACGGACCGTACAAAGCGGCAACTATCTCATGCTCGTCACCATTCATCCACATCCTTGAAATATAATTCGGAAACATCCTGTGGACATTGCCGGAACAACATTCAACATCAAAACCCGGTCTGTAAGCCTGACGTGACAAGCCCTCTTCACCATACGGAGCCATGGAACTTTTTTCAGTTGCCAATAACTGATTCGGAGATGAGAAGTACTGCAAAGCCTTGAAATCTTTATTAATAGCTCCCAAGGCTGCATTATACACAGCTGATTCCATCTTATCCGCCCACTTAACATCTCCGGTTGCCATCAGCATGTAACCGTAACTCCATATAAAGTCACTGATATCACAGGTCTCATGCAGCGCTTCCGCATGCTTAGGAAACAAGCTTTCATATGAAGCCGGTATCCCATCTGGAAGTTCGTTTTCCCGTTCCACGGAAGAATAGAAACCAAGCGCGGCATCGAGATATTCCTGCCTACCGGTATAAAGATACAGAATCAACGGCTGTTTGGAAACTTCAGCAGCCGTCACACCATGTACGTCAATCGGCTTTGAAGAGACCATATCTCCATGGATGAACACTTCATTGTCTTTTGTTCCCCCGTTCATACTGAACAGATCCCAAATATGCCCGGCTTTCTGCAAGATTTCCTTGTCGCCCGTATATGAATACATTTTGCACATACTTTCTATGATACAAGTCTGCCTGTTGGTCAAAGTATCATTCAAGGCAGAAAAATGTTTTTTCAGCAGAACCGGAATCCTGTCGTCTTCGGTATAGTCGTAATATGCAAGCAACGTCCGTGCGAATACAGAAAATGCCCACTGGTTCTCACCAAGGGTTTCCGGACCTAGCATTCCGTTCGCCCGGGGATGGGATAAGACATATCCGACATTGTCGGAACCGAGCTGCATAAGTACGCTGTCTCTCAGGAATATTCCACACCTATACAGACCGTCAATCATATATCCCGACTGTTCATAAGGCCACCAACCTTTCGCTATCGGATTCCCTCCCTCCGGGATTATTCCATTCCACAGACATGTGTTATAAGGATAACCAGACTCCTTGCGATTAAGCCCGAGGCCGTCTCTCTGTCTCTGTAATATTTCTCTTAACCACGAAGACGGCCTTATATTTTCTATATTCGCTTCCTTATATACTCCATAATATTCAGGAGTGTCAGTCACATCAGCACATGAGCCAACCCCCAAGACAAGACCGACCGCAATAAACAATCTAATCAACTTCTTTTTCATGATTATCGGTTTTCAATATTTTATTTTTTCTCATCCATTCTACCAGTTCGACAGTCCAGTCATGTCCATAACCATCGACAGTAATTTCAAAAGCTCCGTGTCCCCCATCATCGACAGTCTTCCAATCCAATGGAACTCCGGCCTCCAAGAGTTTTTCCCTGACACTAAGTGCAAAACCGTAACCGCTGTCATTAGTCGCATGACGCATAAAAAAAGGAGGAGTCTCAGCATCAAATCTGAACGGCCATTTCTGTTTCCCGTAATACCAACTCGTTAATGGAATCACATAGTCAGGGCGCGAAAAGGCGTCTGGGCAATCGGCTGAAGCCAGCCTCAATACAATCAGCGCACCTGCCGACTGTCCTGCTACTCCGATTGCATTTTCATCTATATTCCACTCGGAGGCTTTCTCTCTGACTGTCCTTACGGCTTGTCTTGCATCTTCCAAAGCCACGTCAAGTCCACGTTTCACCCTGTATTTTACACCGATTACCGCTACTCCATATGGCCTCAACAGCTCTGCCGCCTCACGCGCATTTCTGATAAAGCCGGTATAACTCAATCCTCCTCCCGGGAAAAAGATTACCACCGGAGACTTCTCTGACTGACGGGGAAGGAAAACTTCCAATTCCGGTTCGGAAATCCTGTCGATACGCGCTATTGAATTGATATATTCCGGCCCGGAATATTCATAATCGGGAATTTCGCCCTGCCATACAGGCAGCCTTTCAATACCTCTATTTCCTTCTGCCATACCGGTCCACCATTGAGACACGGCATCTGCGATATATGATATACACCGCTTCCAGTCATAACTTTTCTGATTGGTACAAAAGCCCTCATAATCAGCAAAATCACAATTACAGGAAACAATTTGAGCCGTATCGGATGTCATCCATAATATGTCGGTATTTTGCCTAGCAGCCATCAAGCGGATTTTACAGAAAGTATTCTCATTAGTATTCAAATCTCTGCATTGTATGACAAATACCCTATATCTTCCTGTCTTTTCCGTAGATATGATCTCCGCGGCTTCCTTTATTCCCCTTACACAGCGGTATGTTACTTCCGGGTTGTCTGTCAAATCCAGTATTTTCAGCCCGGAAGCAATTTGGTTTTCAATATAGGTGGCACTTTCTTCAGGGAAATCCACTCCAAGAAACAGCACGGACGGAACATCCGGGAGTTTTCCGGCACTAGGCCACACCGGACAGAAAGTCATCGCAAACAAAATAACAAAGAAAAAAAGCTTCATCTCAAAATGGAATCAATAATTCGGAACACTCTATTTAATCTTCAATTTAAAACCCCAAACCAAATCGCAAGGAGGATTCTTTCTGACAGACTCCGGTATGATTATTTCTATTCCGTCTCCAGTTTTTTTCCATTTGAGGGGACGATTATGCCCCATCAGAAATACCGATTTGGCAGAAACCGGAACGAATGATCTGATTTTCACCACAGACGGCATATATTCATCCTTGCCATTCAAGTAAAAGGCATATACGTTGTTATCTTTTGAAGTAAACGCTATTCTGTCCTCTTTGTAAGGAGCAATTGCTTTCGTTCCATGGATACCCTCTGAGTTAACCTGCATCCAGTCACCGATTTCCTTAAGTCGCTGATATGCCTCCGGAGCAAGTTCTCCGTCAGGACCCGGTCCGACATTCAGTAGAAAGTTTCCTCCACGTGAAACTATCTGTACAAGGGTAGTCAGAATGTCATGCGTGGATTTGTAACTATCATCTGGTTTGTATGACCATTGAGTAGCCATAGTCATACAAGCCTCCCAAGGATAGTCCAAGGCACGATCCGGTATTTTCTGTTCCGGAGTCCTGTAATTTTCATAGATGGTATTCGTATGTCTTGCCACCATCATGATTCCAGGCTGATTGGTTCTTACCGTCTTTGCGAATCTTTCCCACTGCGGATGCCTGTCAGGAGAAGCATCGCACAAGTCGAACCACAGCATGCCGAGGTTACCGTACTTTCCTCCGGTCAGTTCATTCAACTGATTGTTGATAAAGTCATTTAAGCGCTGCCATTTTTCCGGGAACATTTCAGGAGGATAATTTATATTCCTGTCTTTGGGAGGGAAATAATCCCACCAATAGTCATTATTGTTCCAATCTGCTATGGAATAATAAGCACCTGCCATCATACCTTTGCCACGAAATGCATCGAAAATTCTCTTTGCAATGTCAGCATTCGCATCTGTGTGGAACGGACATTCGACATCGGTTATTTTATAGTCGCTGTACTGAGTATCGTACATATTGAATCCGTCATGATGCTTAGTTGTGAAGACCACATATTTCATTCCAGCATACTCCGCCGCTCCAGCCCATTTTTCAGGATTGAATTTTACAGGATTGAATGTCTTTTTCAAATCTTCATACTTCCGGACATAGTCAAAATAGTTCATTCCTTCCGGCCTCACCATACAGAATTTATATGCTTCCGGACAAATGGACCAGGACTCTACTATACCCCATTGGCTGTATGTTCCCCAATGGATAAACATACCGAATTTCATATCCTGCCACTTTTCTATATTTTCCCTTACAATGCTTTCCTCCGGATAGATATAAGGAGGTTTACTGTCAGTATTCTTTTTGTCCACCATCGGATCCTGTGCAAATACTGCAATTCCTCCGATAAACATGGCAAAAAGCGATGCTATTACTTTTTTCTACATTTTCCTCATTTTATTTAGAATCAATACTTCTTGCTTCGTAAATCTGGCGGGCTATAGTTTCCCCGATAAGATTATATGCGTATTGGCTGTAATGGATGTCATCCGTCATCATATTCATCTGTGGAAAAAGCCAAGGATCCGCAGCTACAAGATGAACTCCATGCATTTTTTCAGACAGTCTGCGTTGTGCCGCACGAACCTGATGATAGCCCTCTTGCGGACGGTCGACATATTGTCCTGTGAGGACTATATAGAAAGGAAGGTCGGCATCATGAAGATGCTTTCTGAACCGGAGTATAAGATTGCGAAGCGCCGCCTCATAATCCTCACCGTCCATTTTCCCATCATTGATAGCATTTGCGTCACGTTCTCCTTGAAGCCAGATCACCCCACTGAATTTCAATCCTGTAACGGCAATCGCAGAATTACATTTAGCCATCGCTGCATCGAACAAAGGCAAGACACCCTTTTCCGCCCAAGTACCGTAGATTGTCTCTCCTGTAGTGGAGCATGCACTTCCTCCCCTCGCCGCAGATACCACTACAACCGAATCACCTGTCATTTTATTAAGGTTCCACGCGAACGAAGGACTGATGCTGCCGCTGTTCGCCTTGCCGAAATACTTGCCGTTCTCACCTACTGGGTCCTGCAGTATTTTCAACGAATCTCCGGATTGTACATAGTCGAAACACTCTTTGCTATAGTATTTCATCGAAGTTCTTCTATCACCCATTCCGGAAGCATTACTCTGTCCAGCTATGAGCCACATACTCTTTTGGGCAACTCCCGAAACGGACAGCCCCGCTAAAATCAACAATATAAAAAATCGTTCCATAAAATCGTTTATAGTGAAATTTCAATGACATTCATACCCCATGGAGCAAAATCAAGATTGATCTGCCCTTTCTTTCCCGCCGATCTAATAATTTTACCCTGAAGAGCCTTAGCAGAACGGAAACCTGTCTTATTCGCAACTAACTGCGACAAATCCAGAGTTACAGTGCATGACTGACTGTCATTAGACTGACACATTGCAATCAAGTATAACTTCGTGCCGTTCTCTGACAAAGCGGTAAGGAATTCAATCTCCGGGTTATCGCAACCGACCATATCCGGTCTGAACAGAAGATCCGCTTTCTTACCGTAAATATTACCGGGTGCAAATCCATATGTGACATGTGGGCCAACCTTAGGAGTCATGTAGCCATATGGAAACGAAATATTACTGTCCGAACGCAAACCAGCCTCCGCAATCAGATAATCCACAATCCAGCCAATCTGCCAGTACGCATGCCACGGGAACATTGTGGAATATTTTTTCAACTCATTCATTCCGTGCCAGTAATAGACTGCGCATCCGCTTTTCTGATCGACAAAAGCATTTCTTCCGATTGACGCAGCTCTTGCCATAGTAAGGAAAACCGGTTCCTCCGTCCATTCATACATTTTCACAAACAAACCTGCATAACTTGATATCAAAATCGGTCCGTTTACTGCCGTACCTCGTATATGCTCCACACCAAGACCAGTCTGATTCAGCTCCCAATCTTTATATGCTTGCTCGCCGATGTATTTCGTTTCATCAGTCATTACCGGATTGGTGAATATAGACGTCGCGTAAATCATGGCGGCATCTATAGACGCCTGTTTATATGCCTTGTTACCCGTTATTTCATACAAGTCCATATAGGCACGAGATGTCTGTGCCGTACAGAAATCCCAGATATTGCGTCCATCACCGCATACTCCGAGATAATATCCTTTATCCACTCCGTTTTCCTGCTGCCAGTCTGCACCTTTGCAGGCTGCGTCAAGGTATTTCTTGTCTTTCAAGTGCTTATATGCTATGTACAATCCATACCAGGTTGGCCTGTAATCCTTAAGATCCGGGAAAGACGGTTTCATAGAAAATCTGTCATAGCCGACCTCAAAACTTCCATCATCTTTCTGCCATGCAAGCAATCTGTCACCTGCCATCCTCAACCTTTCAAGCAATTCCTTGTCATCAGGATTGAATAGAAGCATATTTCCGAAATCGACCATAGTATAGTAGGTCGTATGCAAAGGTTCTATCCAATTGCCCCTTTCCGACTCCACACCGTCTATATCCGCATATTCTCCGAGAGCGGCACCGCAGAAATACCCCGGTTCTGTCTGCTGCTGAATCATTTTATAATTCCTCACATAGTGAAGACGGCTGCTCATTACGGAATCCTGCCCGTTTCGTGCAATCATAAACATGGTACCAGCGTCAGCAATCTTGGAGCCATTAGCACCTATTGTCTCACCTCTGCTCTGCCATGTTTTCCAGCTCGACTCTTTATCTTTACGCAGGAATTTCTGAAGCCGGCTCACGCGCTCGGACAAAGACACCTTGTTGGTAAGCAAATCCAAGGATGATGGTAAGGCGAAAACATCGTTCACTGCATGCTGGAATACATCGAACCAGCCCGAGTTCTTCAAGGTATAACGGAATCCAAATACCACTTCATCTCCGGCTTTGTGCTTAGCTCCCACCTGTCCGAGTACCGGATGATAAACCACGGGAGTAAGTTCATTATGCCTGTTCGCTAAACTCAATCCCAAGGAATTAGGACTCTTATCCGGAGCTTTGCCGGCTATCGGGTCGGTTTCCGTCCCCGGATCTGGAATAACAGCTAAGGTATAGCCATCCTTCGACGAATACAGCGGACACAGAGTCATCGTATTACGTTCTTGGGCAAGCATCGGAACACAAGGAATGCCCATGCTGTAAGTTTTTGCCATATTCAGATTATACTGGATTTCATTGCCATACCAATTACCCGGAATCATCGCCCATGATATATTGTTCTCTTCGAAGACGGTAATCGTAGGGGTGGCGATGGATACGGAACCGTTCGTCGACAGTCTGACCTTCATATCGACCTTTATATCAGACGGAAATAATGGATCTACCTTCCATATTGCTTCAACGTCTCCGAAACGGAGACTGTGAGAAAATTTCAGAGTACCATCGGGAAGCATTTCTGCTTTTGACGGATAGAACGTAAAATCCTTTCCCTCAAGATCCTGATCGACCAAATCCTTTGCCGGATTACGATCTATATACAAAACCGTGTAATATCCCTTGGGGGCAGGAATCTGCTTCCCGTCGATTTTAATACACGAGATATGCCAGCCATCCTCCTCCTGTTGCCATTCAAAATCAATACTGCCCGTATTAAGATTCAGTTTGGGCTGAGCGGACATCAAGACACTCACACAAGCAATGAGTAACGTAGAAAACAAATATTTCATAAATGTATTTTTCAGAAAATTATTTTTCAACTATTTCTATTTCTATATTTTGCACAGATTCTTCAGTTCCAAAAGCGGTAGCATTACGCGACACTACGGTCACCGTAAACTTACCCGGTTTGTAATATGTGTAATCATAGAACCCCGGAACAACCTCGCTGTATGACTTAATAAGCGTACCATAATCAGGAATCACCTGGCTCGGATCGACAGGAGAAGTAATTACCCAGCTT
>ENA-UEYL01002351-UEYL01002351.1-human-gut-metagenome-genome-assembly--contig:-NODE-2351-length-14260-cov-3.388916_pt1 | contig 14260 bp, 12 predicted proteins | sample MGYA00242941_ERZ507946 | MGnify/ENA primary metagenome ERZ507946 (study PRJEB26167, sample SAMN06115482) | human gut metagenome | host: Homo sapiens | place: China:Guizhou | collected 2015-03-11...
ATACTGAAATTAGAATACAAAAACAGTCATCATCCATCAACGGTGAAAGTTGAATTAGACAATGACTGCAAAAAATGTGTTATTTAAAAATCAACACTGAAAATTGAATAGCCATAATATCTTGCCCAAGAATTGTTTTTCCACACAGCACCATTATTTGTTGTTTGATTTTGATAGGTATTGCAGTGTTTGCCGTCCATATAGAGCAAACGTTCATTTATATCATTAACAGCAGGAATTGAAATTATGGCTTGACGATTGCAAACAGGACTATTTGAAGCATAAATACTACAACGAGCTATCTCATCAAAATACAAATATTTTTTACTTATATTTATCTTAGTATTTGATGAGATCTCATATCCATTAGGATCAGTGAGTTCAAAATAAGTTGCATTAAGGGCACATGTACCATAATATGAACCTGATCCATCAGAATAATTAAATGTATATGGATCATAATTTCTTCCCAATAATGTCGAGGCGAGCATGCCGAAATTTTTACAGTTGTTTGCTGTCACTGTCACACTGTCAAAGCTAACCTTATTTATGCTCCAATAACCTGTTGTGGAAAGTACACCGCCTATCTCATTACTATCGGATGTTATCTTAGAATTAGATACAGTTATTTCATCCAGCGTTACTTCAACATTATACCAGTTGTGACCAATAAACCCACCGCTTGTGCTTCCGCTGATTTTAGTGGAAGTTTTTATATTAAGAGTATTTACACTAACACTTTGTATTTTCACAATATTAGGAGATGATGATATAGTCGAACCTATCTCGGCAATAAGTCCACCAACCCTGGCATTAGCACTGCCTGTTATAGGACCTGTGTGTTTGTCAGTTATATTTCCGCCAACAGTGACATTATCAAACTTAATAACGGGTGCAGGCGTTGATGTAACAGCTCCTACCATTCCGATAACTCCGCCAAGACAAGTACAATCTACCTTTGTTGTGCTATTATCGTATGTAAGATTTGCTGTTACCTTAGAATCAGTGAATGAAACTTCGCTTGTGGCGTCAGCAACATATCCAACCAGACCTCCGACAAAATTAGTATACGCACCACTTGGGGCTGCGGTCACATCAGCGGTCACGCTGTCAATAGTCAAAGCTCCGCTGTTGTATGCAGATACAGAACCAATATAACAAGCATCACCGCCAGAAACATTATCACCGACAATATTAAAGTTTGAAACAAGCTTTAAATTGCTTATTTTTGCACCGCTTGTCTTTGCAAAAAGTCCATTATGAGTATGGAAAACTATCTTAGCGTCTTTGCCTACGCTCATAGTAATTGTATGACTAGTGCCATTCAGAGTGCCTGTGAATTTATCCTCACCATTATCACGCATAAAGCCGGTTAGACCTGTGTCGCTTATATCAACATCTGCACTAAGGCTGATATTTGCCGCAAGCATATCTGCCCTGCTAGCACCGCTATACTTAACAAAATCATTGCTATCATGCTGCATTATCAAAGCCGCACGGGCAAAATCTGCCCTATCGCTTATGGTTATATTTTTATTAGGAAATCCATTTATTGTAACAGTATGCCCCGATCCATCAAAAGACAGAACACCATTAGCACTCTCAAGCAGATCGGAATTGTTAAGTCGAAGCACTCCGCCCCAATCCATATCGTCTATGACTTTTGAAGATGTCCTTGTAAATGACCAGCCGCTTAAGCTATAGATCAAAGCATTGCCTCTATTTCCTACTATCTGACATCTGTTTTTGTTAGGGTCTTTAGGATAAAAGTCTGAAAGGTCTGTTTCACCGCCAAGCCTTACAACGCCATTTTTATTAAATTTGCCAACAATGCCACCTACGCTCTGGTTTGCAGAAACATTATTTGCAGTAACTGTGACTTTGCCGCCAACATCTATAAAAGCCTGATCTGCATAGCCCACAAGTCCGCCATAATTATTTTGTGATGATGTGGGATTATTAATACTTATAGTGGTATTCTTGACGCTTACATAAGCCTTGCTGTTATCACCTATCTTACCAATAAGGCCGCCAAAATCAAGGGCATTGCATGAGCCAGTCACATTTACGATGACATCACTTAGTGCTAGTTCAGAGCTAAGAGCATTGGCAGAATATCTTCCGACAATACCACCATAAAAGCCTGCCCTGACAGTGCCATTGAAGTTTGAAGTAATAGTATCATTAGCGGTGCCCGTGATACTAATTTTTACACTATCTGCGCTGTTTGTCAGCAGTCCGAAAACAGAGCCAACAGCCGCACTGTCAGCGGTATCTCCTGATGAACAAGCAAGTGCCATTTTCATGCCACTGAATTTTGAAATGTCAAATGTCTTTTCGTTGGCTTTACTGTATGTATAAGAGCCGAAAAGACCGCCCGCAGTTACAGAGCCTGTAACGCTTCCGGTCATGGTAAGGGTGACGCCTTCGCCGACATTTATTTCTGCATTCTCTGCACTACCCACAAGTCCGCCTGCATTGTTTGCGGATACATTTACATCTGTCAAGGCATCGCACTTGTCAATGTTCAGTGTTGCACCAGTACTCATTTTCCCGACAAATACACCTGCGTTCGATTTACCAGAAATGTCAAGCAAATTACTTGACAAGCCTACGGCAAGACTTGTGTTTTCGCCCATAGTGCCACAAGCAAGACCTGCATTATCCCCGCCTGATACTTCCACCTGGACACCATTACTTAGAGTGATATCCAGATCGACCGTTGCTCCATTTTTCATATTTCCTATAACAGACGTGAAGGATTTATAAATTGTAGCACCTGAATCATCTACAGGATCAGCTTTTATTTTCCACTTATTAGCTGAAGCCACATCACCGTGTATAACATTCTCAGCAAGCAAAGCTGAATTTTTTTTCTTCCGGTCTGACAAAAATAATAGTATCTAAATTTGCACTGTCACTAAGATATTCAAACAGAGCAAAATTAATAGGAAGATTAATAGCTGAACCCTCATTTGCTTTGACTGTTCCCATGAAAGGATAATTTTCATTGCCAAGTCCTTTTTCTATTCCTGTAAAATCAGAAGCCTTAAACTGAGATTGGTTGTTTGAAAACAATACTGTGATTTTCTGATAGACAGCAGGATCTGCATTAAGAAGCTTTTTAAAATCGTCTGCATTCTGTATCGTAAAAACGCCATTTTTGATATCGTTAGTTATGTCAGTATATGTATCTGCCGCCATAGCCGTAATAGCATTGGTGACAGTTGATACCATTTTAGACACAACACCTGAAACGTCTGCAAGCGGCATACTCGTGACAAGCAATACGGCAGCGGTAACTAAAGAAATAACATTCTTGCGATACTTGCTGTAAAGCTTGTGGCATATTCTATTAATTTTCTGATTTCTATTAGCTTTCACTTTCAACTGCCTCCGTGCAAAGTTAATATTCTTATCTATACGTTTAGTTCAACAAGGATATATTGCACCTTTGTACCTATCTTTTCGTCAGCGTCATTATACATGGAGCTTAGTGATGATAACTGTGCTGTGCTGTATTTATCACCATTAAGTATTTTCTCAATAACTGTTTTATTTTGTTCTTTATCAGCATCACCTGACAAGAACAAGCTTAAATTACCCTTCATATATTCCGCAAAATTCAAACGTTCTTTACTGTTATCATCAAACAGCACATTTTTCTCTGTCAGATTTTCATCTGTGCTTTTCATTAGTATCTGACCAAGCGTGTTCGGCCACACCCAATATACGTTCACTTCCTGCGGAACGCCTACTTTACAATCTTTAAACGTCCTTGTAAATGTTTCATCATGAAGAAAATCGGAATATGTGTGATTGTTCTCATCATATTTCTCAAAAAACATGATATGTCCATTCATAAATCTAGTTACTTCTTCTTCAGTAACCTTTTCATAAGAAACAGCGTCTTCGTTTTTATTCTCTGCATACCCCGTGATACTCAACTTGAACTGTATCTCCATTTCCCCCGACTGGTTCGGGATAACATAAAAAGTAAGCTTTCCATGACTACCAGGATTAATACCATTCGTCATACCGCTTTCTTCATCAAGAAGCCAGTAGATCTTGTTGTTCTCGTCAGAAGTGATGTTGCTCCCATCAGACACCTTAGAGTAGTCATTGCTGTCAAGTATCTCAGCTTTAAGCACATTGGCACTGCCTACTGTTTTCAGTTCAAATGGCGAATCTACGCTTTTCATTCCAAATGAATCAAGATCAAGGGCTTTATCAATGGTAAACCAAGCCAGACTGACCGCAATAAGTATAAATGCCAGCACTGCAACTGGTATTATTTTCATAATAAGCAGTTTGCGTTTCTTCTTTTCTTCCTCGCTGTCTGCTTTCTCTATCACTTTATGCTCAGCCACTTTGGCGACCTCCATTATTTCATCGAGTCAAGCTCTTTCTGCAATTCTATCATGTGGTTTCTGCAAGCGGTTATCTCGCCTGTGTATTTGTTGAACCACTCAACGTCCATTTCGTTAGGCTCTTCCTGCAAAAGAATAGCCTGAACCAGCGCTGATTGTGAACGTGATCTCTTACGCTCTATTTCCTCAATAGTAAGTCTGCATTTCTTTATTTCTCTTTTAAGCTGCCCTTTACTGCTCACGTTATTGTCCTCCTTGCATTAATTTCCCATTTTATCAACCGAATCAACTATCTCGTTGACTTCCCTATAGCCTTTGTCAAGATTTTCGGTGATATGGTCAAGTGCTTTTTCTACGTCCTCAAGCTTGCCCTGCAGAATTGTCTGCCCGGCGCGGTGCAGATCCTCCAGCAGGGTGCATTTGTTCGGGATACTTCACAAAGCAATAATGAAGCTCATTTATAGCCTTCTGCTCCTCCGTATAATCGTCGATAAGAAACACCAGCGACCTTGCCGCACCCATGTCAGAAAGTATCATGTTATATCTCGTTTGAAGATCCTTGCCGCTTTCAAGATAAGTGTCTATCTCCTCAGAGGCGGCAGACAGATTTTCCATATACTTAGCAATGTAAGTCTTTCTGACTTCCTCGGACTTGTCCATATAAAGCCCGATAAAAACGAACAGCCCTGCAAGTGCCGCAATACAAATAACGATAGCCGTTATCATTTTAGCCTTCATTATCTTTTCCTGATTCAAAGCTGTTCGCCTCCTTTTTCTCGTTTTCCTGCATTTTCAGCCGCTGAACTTCCTTTTCAACAGCCTCACGCATAAGCTTTTCCTTTTCTTCCTCAGCCGCTTTCAAAGCTTCCTCACGGTTTGAATATATTTTTATCTCAGCGATAGTTTTTACCTCATACACCGCCATGCAAACTGTTGGGATTATCACAAACAGTATGAGGAGCTTCTTTGTTGATGCAAATGACCCAAGCCACTTGAAAAATCTGAGCTTTCCATAGTATTTTCCAATAATGCTGACTTTTTGCACCGTCACGCTGTCCTCTATTTTGTTAGCATCGCCTTTAGTAACAAAAGTGCCGTCGCTCAAAACCTCAGATATCCTGTGAGTATTTATCTCGCCTTTAATACTATCATCTTGAGAGTAGAACGAAATGATATCCCCTGCCTTTAAGCTGTCAGTATCCGTCCTTTTGATGTAAATATAGTCACCCTCATGTATAGACGGCTCCATACTTCCGCTCACGACTTTCAGTACGCTGTAACCAAAAATGCTTGCTGTTTTGCCGATACAGCCGCAGACCATTATGTACACCGTCACACTCAGCAGTGCCGCAAACACAGCAGAGCCAAGTATTGTCAAAGCTATTTTTACTATCCTCAACGCCTTGCCGATGATAACGACTCTCCCTCCGTGTTATTGTTTTCTATATTTCTCTTTCAAATGCCTTGCCATTCTGCCAACTGCTGAAACATGATACTCCTTATAGAGTCGTTTCATTTCAGTGTCGATAGCTTTCTGCTCCTCAGCGGTGCGCTGTGGCGGAATATATGGTCTTGGCGGTCTGTTCTTTCGCTCAAGACGTTTTCTCTTTTTAAACTGCCTGTTTTTGATATGCCTCTTTACATCATATTTCAGATACGGAGCATATTTTTCATAGATGATCTCAATTTCACGCTCTGCACGTTTTCTCTCTGCCTCAGCCAGTTCTTTTTCCTTCTTGACTTTGAGCATCCTGATATAGTCTGGATTATCCGTCACAACAGGTATGATCCCAAATGCGTGAGCCAGAACATATGTTATGCCACGTTTTGCCATGTAATATGGATTCTTGGAATATTCTTTAAATATCTCATTGATATTTTTATTTTCAAAGCTTTCACGTTCAGCTTTAAGACGCTCAGCACGTTCACGCTCACGGCGTTCCTGCTCACGCTGCTGTTGTGCTTCTTTCGCCTTTTTTGCAGCGATCTCAGGGGACTCATATTCTGACACAAAGCTTGAAGACACGGCTTCTTCATTCGTGCTGATCTGCTGATCCATAGCAGATCCAAGGCTGCTGCGGACGAGCTTTTTCTCCTCTCGGATCCTAGCTCTTTCCTCACGGACACGCTGCTCCTCTTCACGGCGCTTACGCTCTTCCATTTGCCTTTTGCGTCTTGCGATATGCTTGATCTCTTCCTCTTTTTCACGGCGTTCACGTTCCTCACGCTCCGCCTTTTCTCTTGCAGCCTGCTCCGCCTGCTGTTTTTGGATAAGCTCCAATCTTCTGCGTTCAGCTTCCTCATGCTCCAGCCTTATGCGCTCTTCTTCCTCACGCCGCTGACGCTCAAGTTCCTCCTGCTCGGCACGCTTTCTTTCAGCTTCTGCAGCCGCAAGCTCCTCAGCCCTCTTACGGTCTTCCTCATCTTTGAGAAACTGCTTTTCTATCTCAACTATACGGTCAAGCTCTGCCGTAAGGTTTCCTGCCTCTTCGGCAGTCATACCCATATCTGTCTTACTTGCACTACTTTGTTCACCCTCGCCAACTATGACATCATATTTATCAGACGTCTGCTTATCAAAACGCCTGACAACCTTTGGTGCGAGGGTCTTGCTCTTTATAGTTTTAAGCTCCTCCGACTTGTCTGCCCCATGGGTATATGAGCGGAAAAGCATATAGTTCATTGCGGTCAGACCATATATATCCTCGATATAAGAATCATCAGGTCTTTGTGCAGTATCGGAAACGTTGACCTCGTAGCCTGCCTTATCGTAGCTTTCGATAAACTGCCAAAGGGTAAGACACGCCATAAGGTCCACATTTTTAGTGATAGCGTTTGTTCTCATAACAGGCGGTCTGATAAAAGCGTTGCCAAGAGTGGTACAAAGCACTGAGCCTTTATAGCCCTCGATAGCCTTTTTGACCCTTTCAAGCCTCGTCCAAACGTCAGTATCATTGCTGCCGCCGACAAGACTGTCAACAGTTTCTATCTTAAAACTAATGTTGACCTTTCTGCCGTCGCCGCTGTCAGCCACGGTATCGTAATTAAAAGAATAAGCCTCCTGCGCCTCTGCGGTCTGGACAAGCTTATTGTATCTTATATTTATAAAAATGTATAGCCTGTCGATAAGGGTATTTACAAATCTATTTTCATATGTATCGAGAGTTTCCTCTTTATGAATGTTGAGTATTTTTGACGGAGTTATCTTTCCAGTCTTTTTGTCGATATCCTGAATAAGATCGGTGTGCTGTCCCAGATGTTTTATGGACTCTACCGTTATCTTCCTTGACATAGCGATAGGCACGATCTCTTCCACTTCTTTAATGGTGTTTCTTGGATTTCTTATTACCGTATCAATATGTGGCAAAGCTTTTTCTATCTCTTTGAGCCAGGACGAATCTATATTCTTCTCGATTATCTTACGATTAAAAGATACAGTTTTTTCGCCCGAAAGAAGCAAGGCACGGGCTGCCGCAAAGCTGTTATTGCCCTCAAACGTCTTTACAGCTTTATCAAAAGCTGCACGCTGTTCGTTGTATTCGCTCATGCCCGTCCCTCCTCTCAATTATCAGTACAAATTTTAGTACAGTTTTTGCAATCTTTCAAGATATGCTATAGACTCTTTCATAGTGTTTCTGCCAAAAAGCTTCAGCATATAGGTGCAAAGCTCTTTCAGCTCTTCTCTTAGCATTGCCAAGTTAAGCGACTCAAATTTTCTGAATATCTTAGTTGCCAGCACATAATCGATGCCGTCAAGTTCCTCGCCGCCGCAGGCAACATATACAGGAACAAACAAGTTCATCTGTTTAAGTATACGGTTACCGAAAGCCACTCTCAGCTTTTCAATTACCCACAGGTCAAGCTGCTGGATCTTTTTCAGACTGTCCTGTGAAACAGGATACATTTGAAAAGCTTCCTTGAAGAGTGTATCAAGATGTTCAAAGCTTAAATTCATAGGCGGCGTGTCAGGTGCGTCAAAGGCAACTCCCTTTGCGTCAAGATTGATAGGCTGTGCACGGTCGTATACCTTATCTGAGATAGTGAACGTGGAATCGTCGTTGTTGGCAGTACCGATATACCAAATGTTCTGCGGAATACGCAGTTTGCCCTTATCAAGGCGAACAGGGTCGGTACTCCACACGTTAGGAACAAGATCAAGCTCCCACTCGGCAGGATCAGGCATTTCAAGAATCGAGAGCATTTCTGCAAAGTAATATTCTACTCTCGCAATGTTCATCTCGTCGAGAAGTATGAAGTTTACATCGTCATTGTATTCAGAAGAATAAATTCTTTTGAGGACTTCTGTTTCATTAAAGTTCTTCGTGAACTCGTTGAAGTAGCCGAAAAGCTCAGTTCTGTCACGCCATGACGGCTGAACAGAAGCAATAGTGGTATCTTTCTGCAAGAACTTACCGAAAGAATATGGCAATGATGTTTTACCTGTACCAGAGATGCCTTGCAGGATAATGAGCTTTGTTGAAGCCATGCCTGCAATGAAAAGTCGGATAGTTTTTATGTCATAATAAAGGTGCATTCTTGAGCAGGCAAAGTTTCTGTATGCTTCGCAGATACCGCTAAGGGTGATGTCATTATTGTAAGCAGGCGGCTCGTATGTCTTGTAGAAATTGTCCACCTCGATAAGCTTTGAAAAACGGCAGTCTGCTGTCTGAACAACGCCGTCCACAGTGGTTTGAACTTCGCCCTGTGCAGGCATCTGCTCACCCTCTGCAAGCTTTGTTTCACCCTCTGCAAGAGCCGTGTTGTCATATACGCCAAGCTGTGCCACCTTCATTGCCATGATCTCATCTTTTTCCTTAGTCATTTTGACCACCTGACGCTGCAGGTCAGATATCTCTTCGATAAGATCCTCGTTGCTGACGATAGAGTGTCTGAATCTTATGTACTTTCTCACAGCAAGCACTATCATAAAAATAATAAGCACAAAAATAGCCACAACAACGATAATTGCAAGCACAGAAAGTATCCAGCCCAGCGCACCAAAGTCTGCCGAGTAGGTCTTGAATATCCTTATGTAGTTTTTTATATTAAAGATCTGTTTTATGCCATTCCACAGACCCTTGAAGATCTGCCCAAAGCCTGCAAGCATTGACGACATGAAAACAAAAAACCATTTCAGAAATCCATTCATAATGTATCACCCAAGCAGCAGTTATTTGTCATTTTTCTCCTGCTGTGCATTTTCCTCTTCCTTTTCCTTCTGCTGTGCAAGGTATTCCTCAACTGCACGTCTTTTTATTTCTTCCTCATCGTCCTCTGTGATAGCAGGACGCTTTACCTCGATTATGGTTGCGATAAGCTTATAAAGCTCAAAGAGGAAAAACAGTGCTATCGGCAAAAGTATGCAAATGAAAAATCCCGTTTTTGTTCTGAGAAAATCCATTACCTTGCCGAAACCGCCTATTTTTGCACCTTCCCACTGTCCGATTATATCACCTGCATAAACAGTGTATGTATCATCTACGTTATTAGCATCGCCTCGTGTGATAAAGCCTACAGAGCCGTTATCATTGAGTACCTCTGCGATACGGTGGGTATTCTTCACCTTTTTGCCCTCTATAAGAGTCCAGAAAGTGATAACGTCGCCCTTTTTCAGAGAATTGATATCGTCTATTTCCTTTGAGATAATAAGGTCGCCTTTTTTGAAAGTTGGCTTCATTGAGTCAGATTCAACTGTGAGTGGGATATATCCCAGCAGACTTGCCGTACCATTATTCTTATCAGACGAGAACACTAGAATTGTTATAAGCAGTGCAAAGATAAGCACCACCCATGCGATAACATTAAAAACGATCTTCAAAGCTTTTTTCATAATTCAAAACCTCGGAACCCCGAGGCTTCCTCCCTTCTAATTTTTTAAGTTGTTTCAACGATCTTGAAATTCATACCAAGCTTCATTGTGCCACCGATTATTTTGTCAACACAATCAGGGTCATTTCCCTCAAGCCATATGACCACTGTATACTTGTCTTTCTCACCAGGACCAAGCTTTTCACGTCGGTCCTTCATGACCTCAGTAGAGGAGGCGAACTCCTTGTCGCAATCGCTTTCCTTACCGCTACCGTCAGACTTTGTTTTACCATAAACAGTTTTCTCTCCATTCACGAAAAGCTCCACTCTGACAGCTTCATCAACACCGTTCGTGACGTTCTCGATAGTCATTTCGCTGTCATAGCTAAGTGTATCTTTACCGGAATTTATGAGATAGAAAGTATAAGCTATATACCCCTCGCCATTATGGCTGCCGTTTATCTTGTCGATATTATCAGGGAGATCTTCGCCACTGATATTTGTCATATCATAGAGGATATCCGCATTGAGCCTTGAATTGCTCGTGGTATAGTCAGGAGTTTCCGAAAGAGTAAGCCCCTGATTTATCATGTCATACTTGCTTATCTTAACTGTAAAGCTACCGTACTTGTCGTAAAAATAAGACACCGCATAAGCCGCCGCCACAATAGCGATAAGTATAATGGCAAGTATTTTAAGCAATCTCATCAATACCACATAGCGTTTAGCTTCCTTGGCGGTCCTGCGAAGTGCAAGGGTATCGACTACTCTTGTATTTTTATCTGTATTTTTACCGTCCAAAACCGTATCACCCGTTTATTACTCATTTCTATTGCGAACGTATCTTTCCGCAATATATTTTCCTGCATTTTCTCCCGAATAGTAAAGGCACTGCATACCGCTGAGCTGTTTCACCTGCTTATCATCAGTAATGCCGTCAGCTATGACCTCAGCATTAAGGTCAAAAACGAAATTCAGCAGAGAGTTCACGCAGGTATCATACCTGTCGCTCTTACCAAGCACCTGAGCCGCTGAGCCGTCAAGCATGATATTATCCACCTTGAACTCAGCGGTCTTAAGCATCTTAAAGCCCTCAGTGCCGAAGCCTGTGAGCAGAAAATGAAAGCCCTGTCTTCTCATAAGAGCCACGTTATCTGCCGCTGTGCTGTCAGCTTCATCAAGCACATCAGACGACAACTCGAAGCAGACACGCTCATACTTCACGCCAAACTTATCGCAATAATCTGCCACAACTCTCGGAGCTTCCGTCTGCCTTAAAAATCTTGCAGGCATGAACACGCTTGCCCAATCAATGTCAACTTCCCTTTCGTGAAACTTGCCCAAAGCCTGCAAAAGCTGAACGAAAGCAAGCTTGAAAATGCTAACACATCGGTCGGAAAGCTGAGCCACAGGGAGATAATCCGCAGGCATGAGCGTACCCATAGCAGGAGAATTGAGCCTTGTTTGCGACTGCAAAAAAGTGACCCTGCCGCTGTCGGTATTTTTTATAGGTCTATAGAAAAGCTCCACGGCACGAACACCGTCAACTGTTGAATTACCGTTCAAAGCAAGTCACTTCCTTTCCTGTTCCAATGTATCATTATAGCATATTTTCGACAAAAAGTAAAGAAAAGTTGGGGGATTTCCCCAAATATGGAAAATTATTTTTTATGCCCATTTACCAAAAAACGCCGAATTTCTTCGGCGTCTTTTTTGTTTTATTGATTAAGATTATTCTGTTTTTTCAGCACCAGTAAAGTCGAGCTGAATGTTCCAATCCTGTGCAGCAGTAGCATCGTTACAATACTGGCTTTCACCCTCAAGCCATACTCTGACAACAAAACCCTGTACGGAATAGCTATCCTTAGCAGCACCATCAAGATCAAATACAACCTTTGTAGTTGCAGTTGTCGGTGTTGGTACCTCACTCTTTGCTACGGACTTACTATAGCTAATTGTCTGAATTGAATCAGCATATGTTCCAGTATCTTTTGTTTTCTCGGCACCAATTGCCTTATCAGTTGTGTAATTATCCTGATTAAGTGCAAAAACGGAGATGTTACTTACATCAGCAGCATAATTAGCACTCTCTGAAATAGCAGGGGATGTGCCTTTCATTGCAACATTAGTATCTTTACTTGCAGTAAGCGGAACAACAGCCACTCCAACAGCCTTTGTAAGCTCTGAACCCTGAACAGTGTCACCATTATCATTTATAATTACGTCACAAGTAACTGTCTGAGTTTTCTGCTGAGAAGTTCTGATCCAAACAGGTATATCGAGATAATAGCCATTGCTAGCATTATCAACCGTTGCCAAACCAGCTGAGTCACCTGTTTTTCTCACTGCAAGAGGAACTTCATTATCTGCTTTTGTTTTAGTAATAGCTGTTTTATCATCAACAGCTCTACCACCGGCATATACAGAATCATCATCAACATAATAAAGGTCGCTTGCATTAATTGAAGATGCAGGCTTGATCTTATTAATCTTGCTATAATAATCACTTACAGCTATTACGCTCTTCCATGATTTATTGTCCATTGCCGGAGAGGAAACCGTACTAGCACCTTCAGTAACGGTTGGCAATCCGTCTGTGCCAAGCTGTCCAAGCGAGATTTCAATTGAACCGCCAGCAGTTGCTGTCATTTCAAGACCTGTAACCTCAGCGTCCTTATTCATTGTAAACCAAGCGTAAGTAGCAGTAGAAAGCATTACAGCGGAAGTTGTGAGCATTGCAACTGCAGGTATAAGTTTCTTCTTAGCAGAAGTATTCTTCTTTTCATTAGTTTTCATATCTCTTCGTCCTTTTCATAATAATTTGTCGTTTTATACTGTCCGATACAGAGGGCGCTCGTTATAGCCGATTTGCGGTAACATGACCGCCAAGCACCTTTTGTTTATGTCAATCTTATACTAAATTCGACCCACTTTGTCAATAAGCTACCAGCTTAGTATACATTATATTTATCTTAATACTTATTAATATGACAGACACATTTTGCTATTTTCCGACATGATCATACTATGTAATAACAGCAGAAAGCACGGAATAACGTCATTTGTTATTCCGTGCTTTTTAAACCGATTATTCAATAAATTTTTTTGTTAAACTTCAAACGTTTTTGTACATATTAAGTTTATATATGTACACAAAAGTTATAATGCGTAAAATTTACAAAATATTTATATTCATTCAGCGCTGTCGAGCATTTTAACAGCCTTCATCATGATAGCACATTCAAGACGCTTCTTCTGTATCTGACATGACAGCTTGTGCGCATTGTGGATATCACCTGCGTAAATGTAGTTGTTTGCATTGCAACCGCCACTGCAATAGAACTTTGCCCAGCACTTTTTGCACTCAGGCTTGTTGTAAACGTGTGCGTGAGCAAACATATCTTTCATTTCCTCGTTAAATGTGCCGTCATAGAGATTGCCCATTTTGAACTCGGTGATACCAACGAACTGATGACATGGGTAAATATCGCCGTCAGGAGTAACAGAAACATACTCGTTTCCGCTTCCACAGCCCCTAAGTCTCTTTATCGCACAAGGACCCTGATCGAGGTCTATCATAAAGTGGAAGAAGTTTATGAACTTACCCTCGTCCCTTATCTTCTGTATCTTCTCAGAAAGTATCTCATACTCCTTGAAGATCCTCGGCAGGTCAGCCTCAGTGATAGCATAAGGCTCGCTAGGGTCAGCCATAACAGGCTCAACGGATATCTGGTCGAATCCAAGGTCATAAAGGTGCATTACATCGTTTGAGAAGTCAAGATTATACTTTGTGTAAGTGCCTCTTACATACCAATCCTTGTTCTTAGGACGTTTCTCAACAAGCTTCTTGAAGTTAGGGATAATCCTGTCATAGCTTCCTGAACCGTCCACACGCACTCTCATTCTGTCATTGACTTCTTTTCTTCCGTCAATAGACAGAACAACGTTGTACATTTCCTTGTTGATGAAGTCTATCATCTCGTCAGTGAGGTGTACACCATTTGTGGTAACAGTAAATCTGAACTTTTTATTGTGAGGCTCCTCCTGTGAACGTGCATACTCAACAAGCTTTTCTACCGTAC
>ENA-UEYL01002354-UEYL01002354.1-human-gut-metagenome-genome-assembly--contig:-NODE-2354-length-14237-cov-3.612994_pt1 | contig 14237 bp, 10 predicted proteins | sample MGYA00242941_ERZ507946 | MGnify/ENA primary metagenome ERZ507946 (study PRJEB26167, sample SAMN06115482) | human gut metagenome | host: Homo sapiens | place: China:Guizhou | collected 2015-03-11...
GGGAAGTTCAGGTTGACGTTATGCGGAGCAATCGGCTTCGTGAACCAGGTGTCATAAAGCTTCTTCATCTGACCGGACTTGATCATGCCGGTAACCGTGGCGTCAACCAGGGCCTTGAACTGCGGATCCTTGCGGAGCATCGGGGCGTAGGGCTCTTCCGAGATGGTCTCGTTCAGGAGCGTGTACGCGGCCGGGGTCTGGGAGTTCGCGATCTGGCCGGCAAGCAGAATATCGTCCATCACGTTAGCAACGACGCGGTTCTGGGCGAGCAGCTGGAAGGCTTCGGCGTGATCCTTCGCGGGAACCACACGGGTATTGATGCCTTTCTTGCGGAGATCCTTCAGCAGCGTGACAGAGGTCGTGCCGGCGGTGGTCGAAACGTTCTTGTTATTCAGATCCTTGAAGGACTTGATGCCGGAATTCTTCTTCACGGCAGCAGTAACGCCCACAGCAAAGTACGTGGTGCCGAAGTCGACGAGCTTCTGGCGCTCCTTCGAATTCGTGGTGGAGCCGCACTCAACGTCATAGGTGCCGTTCAGGAGCAGCGGAATGCGGTTGCCGGAGGTAATCGGCTGCCACTTGATCGTCAGCTTGCGGCCGACCTTCTTTTCAACAGCGGCGGCGATGTTCTTGCAGATTTCGTTGCCGTAGCCGATCGACTTGCCCTTGGCGTCGAGGTAGGAGAACGGAACGGACGCGTCGCGGTAGCCGATCGTGAAGATGCCGGTATCCTTCGCCTTCTTCAGGGTGCCGTCGAGCGCAGGGGCAGCGAAGGCGGAGCAGGCGATTGAGGCGCCGAGGACGGCGAGCAGAACATGAGAAACTTTCATTTAAGACTCCCTCTTGATTAAGTCTGATTGGCTTTTTAGCCGAAGCCCCTTTTTCCGGTGGCCTTTGCTTTCTATTACGCAAACGGCGTGCCAGTTTTTTATTTCGGGGTATTTTCCGCGCAACTGAATGAAAATACGGATGAAATTAAAAACGCTTAGGTTGTTCTACTTATCGCTATTTTACAGTTAATTCTACAGGAAAAATATTGTTTGCACCATAACAGTGCAAAATTGCACCAAATTGATGCAAGCGTGTGCTCCGGAATGGTGAATACGGGGCGGGGTACCCGCTGCGGTTTCGTGTTAGTCTCATCGTCGATTTCAAACAATTCAAGCGGTCGGCAAGCTGCTCCGCTCCCCCTTGGAGCAGGACCGCGACATATGGACAGTACGGAAGTGGTTCGGATTCTTCATACATCAGACTGGCACCTCGGCAAGGAAGTCATCCGCGAAAGCACGATCGATATGGATCGCAAGATGCTGGAGTGGATTCTCAGTCTCTGCCGGGAGCGTTCAGTCGACTGCCTTCTAATATCAGGCGACGTTTTTGATGTCGCGATGCCATCCAACGAGGCGCAGCGTCTCTATTACAGTTTCCTTTCGAGACTGCTTGAGGCTGGCTGCCGCCGTGTGGTGGTGACGCCGGGGAATCACGATTCCGCCAACTTCCTTCGCGCGCCGGCTGCCATGCTCTCTCAGCTTGGCATTGTGGTGCCTGGACCTGACCCTGATAGCGAAGCCGTTGTGATCCGGGATGACTCCGGAGTCCCGCTGCTCGGGATCGGTGCCGTTCCGTTCCTTCGGGAGAGCGAAGTGCGGCTGAGTCTCGAAGGCATGACAGACGGTGAACGCTGGGCGCTTTATGAAAAGGGAGTCCGGGCGCACTATGCCCGCGTCCGTGAGGCGCTTGACGCGCGGCTCGTCGGGGCGGCGGTGCCCCGTGTCGCTATGGGACACTTCTTCGCGCTCGGAACCTCCATTACGCCGGATCCGGAAACCGGTGAGGTCCCACAGACAGTCGGCACGCTCGGCGCGATTTCGCCGGATGTGGTGGGGGATGGCTGGGACTATGTGGCGCTTGGCCACATCCATCGGGCGCAGACTGTCGGACGGGAAAACATCCGTTACAGCGGCTCGCCGCAGCCGCTTTCCTTCCGTGAGGTGAAGAACGAGAACCAGGTCGTGATCGTGACACTGGAAGAAGGAAAGGCTCCTGATATCGAACCGGTATATGTTCCGCGATTCCAGCCGATGGAGCGCCTTGAAGGCGATGTGGACGGAATCTGCGCCGCTATGGAACGCGTGGCGCGCGAAGAGCCCGGAGCCTGGATTGAGGCGAACTATACGGGGGTGACTGAGCAGCCCGATCTGACGGAGAAGCTCCAGGAACTTGCTCTCGCCCGGGGACTTAAGCTCCTCGCGGTCCGCAATCAGGCCGCTTTCCGCTATGCGCTCTCGAAAACCGCGTTGTCGCAGTCTCTGGAAGAGATGGAACCTGAGGATGTTTTCCGTCAGCTGCTCACGGAGTGCCATAAGGAAGAGGCGGCCAGAAAGCGTCTCATGGAAACCTTCGAAGAGGCGCTTGCCATTGTTCGCGTGAATGAAGCCGGGAAAGACAGGGATGAGGACTCCTCTCCGTCTGATGTGAAGAACGGACCGGAGACTGCAGAATGAAGATTCAGACGATTGCTTTTGAGAATATCAATTCACTGGCCGGGAAGTGGAAGATCGACTTCACGGTGCCGGCCTATCAGGATGGAATATTCCTGATCACCGGACGAACCGGCGCAGGGAAGACCTCCATTTTTGACGCTGTGACGCTCGCGCTCTACGGCAAAACCGCGCGTCAGAAGAGTGACCGATCTACCGCTGAGCAGAAGAAAACTGATGACTGCCCCTATATGACGAAGGGCACCCGGGTCTGCTGGGCTGAGGCTGTGTTTGAATCCCGCGGCCGGCTCTGGAAATCCAGCTATCGCGTGACGCGTTCATCCAAGAAAGGCACGCTCCAGAAAACAGGAGAGCTCGCCGAACTGGTGAATGGTGTGTGGGTGCCGCGCACGGATAAGCTTGAAGAGTGGCGGGAAAAGACCGCGGAAGCGATCGGTCTCCGGTTTCAGGAGTTCCTCCGCTGCGTGCTTCTTGCCCAGGGGAGCTTCGCTGAGTTCCTTCGGGCGAAGGGCGATGACCGGGCAGTGATTCTTGAGGGAATCACGGGAACCGAAATTTATAAAGACATTTCCCGCCAGGTGCATGCGGAAAAGCGTGCCCGCGAAAAAGCGCTTGAGGAAGCCGAGGCTCAGGTGCAGGGGATCCGGCTTCTCAGCGCCGAGGACCTGAAGGCTCTGCGTGTGCGTCTCGCCGGGTTTGAGGAACGTGAGGAGGCCGCTGAAAAGGAAGCCGCGAGGCTGGATGAAGCGCTCAGCTGGCTTCATAAGAAGGCCGATCTTACGCATGAGCACGAGGAGTCGAAGAAGTCTCTGGAAGATGCCCGTGAGGCCGACAAGCGCTTTGCGGAAAACCGTCAGAGACTTGATCTTGCCCGAAAGGCGCGGGAGTTTGAGCCTCAGCTCGCGGCGATCAAGAGAAATGACGACGCCCTCAGCGAAACGCTGCAGAAACTGAAGGGGTATCAGGAGAGTGCGAAGGCGAAGACGCTGCTTCTCGAAGAGCTGAGCGCCCGGGCGACCGAGGCTGAACAGCGGGTTTCCGAAGCCCGTGCCGCTTCTGAGCAGCTTGAAGCCGTAGCGCCTCGTGTTCAGGCGCTTGATGAAGAGCGTGCTGTCCTGAAGGAGAAGCGCGACGCGGCTTCCGCCGCTGTTCAGAAGGCACTCGGCATCAAAACCGGACGTGAGGAAGAGCTCTCAAAGCTCGCCTCCGACCTGAAGCGGTCTGAGGCGGATGCTGAGGCAGCGGCGCTTCGCGTGGAAAAAACCGCGAAGGATGATGTGTTGCTCGAAAGCTTCTCCGGAATGCGCGAGCAGTCCCGCCAGGTGCGTCTCGCGGACGAACGCCTTGAGGCCGCTCAGTCTGAACTCACCCGGGCTTCCGCAGCGCTCGCGTCCGCAACAAACGCGGTGCGTGAGGCTGACAGACAGGCGGAAAAAGGCCGCGCACAGCTGCAGACGCTCCGCGAAAAAGCTGCTCAGGCGAAACTTCTATCGGATGCAGCCCGAGGGGGGCTCACTCAGTCCGGGCAGATTGCTGCGCTGATTTCTCTTGATGAGCAGATTGCTCTCACGAAGCTTCTTGATGCGGCGCAGAAAGAGATTGAACGCGTTTCGGTGCTTCAGGATAAAGCGGCAGCCGAGCTTACCGAGGCGGAGCGGGTCAGCCGCGAGAGCGATCAGAGAGCGATACAGGCAAAGCGCTCAGGTATCGAAATGGCGGTGAACTTTGCCCGAATCGCCGGTGAGAAAGCGGAGAAACTCCGCGCTCTGAAGCATGACCGTATTCCTTATCTCTCGGGGCTCCGGGTAACGCGCGAAACCAACCTAAAGCGGCTTGGCGCAGCGGACCCTAACCTCCTGAAGGAATTCCTTGCGGATCGGGTGGCACTCCTGAGACGCCTTACGGAAGCCCGTGAAGCGATTCAGAACTGGTCGCGAAAGACCGAAAACACGGCGAAGAGCGCTCAGGAAGCGGCAGCTGCGGCTGAAGAGGCGGCGGAAGCCTATGCGGGGTTCCAGGCGCAGCTCGCGGCCGCGAGGAGTCAGGAAGCCGCGGCTAAAGGCCGTACTGAGGCTGCCGAAAAGACAGTCGCTGATGAAAAGGAAACGAGCGCTTCTGTGAGAAACGCCTGGCTCGAACTCGTCCGCCCGTTTGGTTTCGGCGAAGGGTCGCTCTCGGTTGAAGAAACCATGAACCGCCTCTCCGAGCGGAGAAAGGCACGTTCCTCTGCCCTTAAGGATCGCGATGAGGCTGAAAAGGCTGCCGTAACGCAGCGGGCGCTGATCGCAAAGGCAGAAGAAGAGCGGGTGAAGGCGGCGGAAGCCGCTGAGGCTGCCGGCACTGCGCTGAAGTCAGCTTCTGAGGCCTTTGAAGCGAAAACCGCGGAGCGTCATGAACTCTTCGGTACGGCTGTGGTGTTTGAGGAGCGCCGGTCGATCCGGGCGCAGCTTGATAAAGCAACGGCCGCGAAGACCGCGGTTCAGCAGAAGATCGAAGAGGCGAGTGAGCAGAAGCATAAAGCCGAAGCCTGGATTGAGCAGTGCGAAAAACAGGCCGAGGAAGAACGCCAGAATTCGAAGACACTGGAGACGAATCTGGATATCTCGATTCACGGCTCCTTCAAGACGCGGGAAGAATTCCTCCGCGCCCGCCGTGAACCCGATGTGATCGCTGAGTGGGAGAAGGAGTCGCTCGAGGTCCAGAGCGCTCTCAGAGCGGCGGAATCCCGCGTGAAACACGCCGAGAAGGCTCTTCAGGATCATCTGATGAAGAGTGTTACGGCGGAAGCCCAGGAGGCAGTCCAGGCGAAGCGTGAGGCGGTCCAGGCGCAGCTTCTTGAAGCTGTCAGAGGCGCGACGCAGGCCGAAACCGAACTGAAGGCTGATGAGGAAAGCCGCAGGCAGTCGGACAACGCCCGCCGTGTCGCGGCGGCCGCTCGGGCGGAATTTGACCGCTGGAATGAGCTGAACGATCTGATCGGAAGTGAAGACGGGGCGAAGTTTGTCCGTTTCGCGCAGGCGCTGACATTCAGACGGCTGCTTCATTTCGCGAATGAGGAACTGGGGCAGCTCTCGCGCCGCTACGTGCTGGAACCGGCAGCGGGTGATCCGCTTGACTTCCAGGTGGTCGATAACTCGCTTAACTGCCTCAGCCGTTCAGCGACCAACCTCTCCGGCGGTGAGTCGTTCCTTGTGAGCCTCGCCCTCGCGCTCGGCCTCTCCCGGATGAGCAGCGGAGGATCCCGCCAGTCGCTTCAGGTCGATACGGTGTTCCTTGATGAAGGCTTTGGAACGCTGGACCTTGAGATGCTGGAGCGGGCGCTTTTTGCCCTTTCCGAACTCCGGAACCAGGGGAAGCTTGTCGGCGTGATTTCCCATATCGAAGAGGTGGGGCAGAAGATTCCCGTCCGGATTGAAGTGAAGTCCGGTTCCGCGGGCGGGCTGAATCAGATCGAAGGTCCGGGCGTTACCCGGGGCTGAAGCGGGAACTCATGAAACAGAAAAAGCTTTCAGGTGTCAGGCCTGAAAGCTTTTTTCTGCCCCCTAGCGGCGGTGGGGCGGGGGAGGCGGAGGAGGCGGAGGAGGCGGCGGACGGAATCTCGGTCCGGGTCCCATATACATCGGCCCCCAGCCCCAACCCCAGCCGCCCCAGCCCATATCCATCATGAGCTGCTCGTTCTCGAGCTGGGCTGCGCGTTCAGCTTCGCGCCTCGCCCGCTCCTGGGCGTTTTTCAGCGCGACCCGGAGGTCTGTTTCCAGCCCCGGCGCGTCCTTTGGCCGGCTGAAAGAGAATCGGAATACCTGATTCTTTCCCGATGTCATCGAACACATATCGAGAGGCGATGCGGTCGAGACCTTGGCTCCGGACTCCCAGATAAAGTCGTAGCCGTATGGCAGACGGTAGCAGCCAGGCGATGTAGCGTAGCGCGCCAGCGAGTCAGGATCCACGGAAACGCTGAAGGGCGTTGTGCCGAGAACGGAACCATTGCCGGAAGTCCGGACGACAGCGCCTTCGGGATCGGAGGCAAACTGCAGGGTCGCGGACGAACATCCGCTCAGAATCAGAGCGGCGAGTATCGCAGCAGGCAGAGTCTTCATTCGCGGGCACTCCTGAAGAATGGTTGACCGGAACTGCAGCAGGGTGTTTTGCACCGTCCGCTGCAGAAAAAAAGCCGCAGTCGCAGTGACTGCGGCTCTTCTCCTAATCTATCGCAAAAAAGGTTCTGCGGCGAGAAGGAGATGGGAATCCTCAGCCGATCCGCTCATGCTTCTCGAGATGCAGCGTGGCGAAGATCGTTGCGGCGATTTCTTCGATCGACTTCGTGGTGGAGGAGAGGTAGGAAATGCCTTCACGGTCCATCATCGCTTCGCAGGAAGAAATCTCATAGCGGCAGTTCTCGATCGACGCGTAGCGGGAGTTCGGGCGGCGCTCATTCCGGATTTCATGCAGACGTTCGGGGGAAATCGTGAGGCCGAAAAGCTTGTCATGCACCTTGGCGAGCGCCTCTGGCAGCGTTCCGCGGTCAAAGTCCTCAGGAATGAGCGGATAATTCGCGACCTTGATGCCGAACTGCATAGCCAGAAAAAGGGATGTGGGCGTTTTGCCGGAACGGGAAACACCGACGAGGATCACCTCGGCCTCATCAAGACCGAAGTCTGTCTGGCCGTCATCATGTGTCAGCGTGTAGTCGATGGCCGCGATGCGGCGGTCATAGTTTTCCTCATTCCGGATCCGGTGCGTCATGCCGACCTGATGCGAACTCTTCATGCCGAGTTCTTCTTCCAGCGGGTTCACGAAGCTGCGGAAAAGCTCGGAAACAAACCCTGTGCATTCGTCACAGAACGCGTTGCTGATTGATTTCCTTGAGAAAGTTGAAAAGACAAGCGGGCGCATACCGGTCTTTTCCTGAACGAGATTGATTCTGTCCGCCGTCGCTACGGCCTTCTCGACTGTGTCGACAAACGGAATGCGGCGCTGTTCATAGTTCAGGTTCGGGAACTGAGTGAGCACAGCCTGAGCCAGTGTTTCGGCCGTAATTGCGGTGCCATCAGAAACGATGAAAACCGGACGCGGAATGGTGCTGGAAGGAGGATTGAGGTCAGCCATAGTAAAACACCTTAGGTGGAGATTGGCGGAGTCTTCCCCCGCATTCGCTCGAATTGTTTAGAATGCGGTCAATTCTAAACATTCCCCACATCGGGGGTAGAGAGGAAATGGCATGCAGGGCAAGTACGTTATTCCGTTTAGCGAACTCAGATATACCGATGTTAACCGGGTGGGCGGCAAGAACGCCTCTCTTGGTGAACTGCTCTCCCAGCTGACGAGTGCGGGAATCCGTGTTCCTAACGGATTCGCAACGACTGCTGATGCTTTCAGGCTCTTTCTGAAGGAAAGCAACCTGAATGAGCGTATTAACAAGAGACTTGAAAGTCTCGACGTTGAAGATGTGAACGAGCTCGCAAAGGCGGGCGCCGAGATCCGTCAGTGGGTCGAGGAAGCCCCGTTCCCGGCTGAACTCGAAAAAGAGATCCGTGAGTATTACGACTGGCTGCGCGACGGCGCCGAGATTTCGGTGGCTGTCCGCTCTTCGGCGACTGCCGAAGATCTTCCGGACGCTTCGTTCGCCGGTCAGCAGGAAACCTACCTCAATGTGAACGGAATCGATCAGGTTCTCGCCCGCATGAAGGAAGTGTTCGCTTCGCTCTACAACGACCGCGCTATTTCCTATCGCGTTCTGAAGGGCTTCGATCACGCTGAAGTGGCGCTTTCCGCCGGCGTTCAGCGTATGTGCCGCTCCGATAAGGGCGCTGCCGGCGTGATGTTCACGCTCGACACGGAATCCGGTTTTGACCAGGTGGTCTTCATCACCGCTTCCTACGGTCTCGGCGAAACCGTGGTGCAGGGCGCTGTGAACCCGGACGAGTACTACGTTCATAAGCCCATCCTCGAACAGGGCAAGTTCCCGATCATCCGTAAGCAGCTGGGTTCCAAGCTGATCAAGATGGAGTTCAACACCGAACCTGGTGCCAAGGAATCCGTCCGCACGGTTGATACGACTGAAGAAGAACGCCACCAGTTCGCTCTGACTGACGAGAACGTGATTGAACTCGCTCAGTTCGGCCGCCTGATTGAAAAGCACTACGGCTGCCCGATGGATATCGAGTGGGGCAAGGACGGCATCGACGGCAAGATCTACATTCTGCAGGCCCGTCCGGAAACGGTTAAGAGCCGCCAGAACAAGGCTGACGTCCAGGAAAAGTTCACGATCAACAGCAAGGGCGCCAAGACCCTCGTGACCGGCCGTGCCATTGGTCAGAAGGTTGGCGCGGGTCCCGTCCGCATCGTTCTGTCCGCGAAGGAAATGGATCGCGTGCAGCCGGGTGACGTGCTCGTGACCGATATGACGGACCCCAACTGGGAACCCGTGATGCGCCGTGCCTCCGCCATCGTGACGAACCGCGGCGGCCGTACCTGCCACGCGGCTATTATTGCCCGTGAGCTCGGTATTCCGGCTGTGGTTGGCTGCGGCAACGCGACCGAACTCCTCGCTGAGAATCAGGAAGTGACGGTGTCCTGCGCCGAAGGCGATACGGGCCACGTCTACGAGGGCAAGCTTGACTTCAACATGGAAGAAGTGAAGCAGGGCGCTCTCCCCGAGATCCCCGTGAAGATCATGATGAACGTCGGCAATCCGCAGCTCGCTTTCGAGTTCCAGAAGATCCCGGCGAAGGGTGTTGGTCTTGCCCGTCTCGAGTTCATCATCAATAACAACATCGGTGTGCATCCGAAGGCCTGCCTTGAGTACCCGAACGTTCCGGGCGAGCTCCGTGACGCTGTCGAGCGTCTCTCTGCCGGCTACGCGAATCCGCGCGAGTTCTACATCAGCAAGATTGCTGAAGGCGTTGCGACCATTGCCGCTGCGTTCTATCCCCGCAAGGTGATCGTCCGCATGTCCGACTTCAAGAGCAACGAATACCGCAAGCTGATCGGCGGCAAGCTCTTCGAGCCGGTTGAAGAGAACCCGATGCTTGGCTTCCGCGGTGCTTCCCGCTACATCTCGAATTCGTTCGCCGAGTGCTTCGAGCTCGAATGCCTCGCTATGAAGCGCGTCCGTGATGAAATGGGCCTCACCAACGTTGAGCTGATGATCCCGTTCTGCCGTACGATCGATGAAGCGAAGAAGACTGTTGCGATCATGGCTTCCCATGGTCTGAAGCAGGGTGAGAATGGCCTGAAGATCAACATGATGTGCGAGATTCCGAGCAACGCGCTCCTCGCGGATCAGTTCCTCGACATTTTCGATGGCTTCTCGATTGGTTCCAACGATCTGACGCAGCTCACGCTGGGTCTCGACCGTGACTCCGGTCTGGTGGCTGCCTCGTTCGATGAACGCAACGAGGCCGTCAAGGCGCTCCTCTCGATGGCGATCGCCGCCTGCCGCCGCCGCGGCAAGTACTGCGGTATCTGCGGTCAGGGCCCCTCCGATCACGAGGATCTCGCCCGCTGGCTGATGGATCAGGGTATCGAATCGATGTCCCTCAATCCGGATACCGTTGTGAGCACCTGGCGTCGTCTCGCGAAGTAACCGCGCTTAACATCCATCCACTGCCGCTATAACCCGGTAGACTATGGATAAGAGGCTGCAGCAGCTGAAAAGCCGCTGCAGCTTTTTTTATAGGCAGTGCAGGGAGGTGCGGACGATGCCGGTTTGGATTTGGTTTGTTGCGGCTGGGGTGCTCGGAGTGGCAGAACTCCTGACGGGCACCTTCTACATGCTGATTCTGGCGGTGGCGGCCTGTTTTGGGGCCGCAGCGTCTCTCCTTGGCTTCGGGGCCACGATCCAGGTCGTCGTGGCCGCTGTCGCCGCATCGCTTGGCTGCGGGTACCTCTGGCGCCGTCATAAGGCCGGGCGGCTTGCTGAGAAGCCTGGTGACAACTCCTTCGATATCGGGCAGCCGGTCGAGGTGAAAGCCTGGGCTGAAGACCGCACGGCACGTGTACAGTACCGGGGGGCGGAATGGCTTGCGGAGGCAGTGCCAGGAGCGGAACTGGTGCCGGGACGCTGGGTGATTGAGCGGACAGAGGGGCCGCGGCTTGTCATTGCACCGTCACGCAAAAACGGGTAAGTTTTACGGGAACAGCTTTTCTGCGGGCTTCTTAGAGAGGTGGGCGAGATTATGACTTCAGGCTTTATTTTTGCGTTGGTGCTCGCCGCGATTGTCGCGGTGGTGGCCTATAAAGGGATCTGCGTCGTGCCGCAGCAGACCGCATGGGTCGTGGAGCGTCTGGGACGGTTTCACGCTGTGCTGAATCCAGGGCTGAACCTCGTGATCCCGTTTATTGACCGGATCGCCTATCGTCATTCCCTTAAGGAAGTGCCGCTTGATACACCGCAGCAGATCTGCATCACGAAGGATAACACGCAGCTCTCCGTGGACGGCGTTCTTTTCTTCCAGGTTACGGATCCCCAGCGGGCGTCGTATGGCACAAGCAACTACGTGATCGCTATCACGCAGCTCGCTCAGACCACGCTCCGCTCTGTGATTGGCCGCATGGAGCTTGACCGGACCTTTGAAGAGCGCGATACGATCAACCACTCCGTGGTTTCGGCTATCGATGAGGCCGCTCTTAACTGGGGCGTGAAGGTGCTCCGCTACGAAATCAAGGATCTCACGCCGCCGAACGTGATTCTGCAGGCCATGCAGCGCCAGATCACGGCAGAGCGTGAGAAGCGCGCCGTCGTGGCCACCTCTGAAGGCAAAAAGCAGGAAGCGATCAACCTCGCTGAAGGTGCCCGCGCTGCCGCTGTGGCGCGGTCCGAAGGCGAAAAGCAGTCGAAGATCAACATCGCAGAAGGTCAGGCTGCGGCTACAGTCGCGATCGCGAAGGCCACTGCTGAGGCCCTGCGCCAGGTGGCGTCCGCAACCGAGGAACCGGGCGGTATGACCGCCGTCAATCTGCAGGTTGCCCAGCGCTATGTGGATGCTTTCGCGAAGATTGCTGAGCAGAGCAACACGCTTGTTGTGCCCGCCAACATGGGAGATCTCGCCAGTCTGATCACCTCTTCCATGGCGATTGTGAAGGGCGGAAGCGCAAAACCTAACGCGGCAGGTGTAAAAAATCCGGTGCCGTAGTAGAATTTCGAATTACTTAGGCGCTTAGCCTGTCCGATGGCAATGTATGTTAGACAGCAAAGTGTCCTTTTGATTGAGGTTTAAGAAGAGATGCCAGATCAGGCAGCAGCAGGAAATTCTGAAGTTACGAATCAGCCGAACGACGAAGCGAAGCAGAAGCATTCGCTTTCGCTCGGGAACGCTGAAGACGTCTATCAGATCTGCTTTGCGTTTATTGAAAACGTGAGTGAAATCTTCGTTCGTGCGTCGACCGGGGAAATCACAAGCGAGCAGGCTGAGCAGCGCATGGAAAACGTGAATGAATGGCTCACAGAGGCGCTTCTCGGCGGCATCGATGGGGTGGAGGCGAAAGAAGGCTGGACCGGCGCGCCTCTCGCCCGCAGTCTGATCGCGGACCTCTCCGGGGATATATCGAAACTCCCGCGTCAGGCCCAGGAAATGCTCTCTTCAACCGACGGCGTCATCATGTTTGCGGCGATCCGCTTCATGCATGAGGTCCAGGAAATGGTGAGTGAAATCAACCACGTCCCGGAGACTGACGCGGACAAGGCAATTGAGAAACAGGGACGGCTTCTTCATGACCTTTGCGTCAAGTGGACGGACCGCTTTGTAGGGAAGGGGAAGCCCGACATCATCCTCCCCGGATCCCTTTAACTTTAGTTGATGTGTAGCAAGGAGATAGGAATGGCTGGAAACAAAGCTGACGAAAAGGCAAAGACTGAGGCCCCGAAGACTGCCGCCAAGGCAGCCCCGGCTCAGAAGTTTGTCCATATTCTTACGCTGGGCCATGGTGCTGCAACCCGCAATGTGCAGCTGATTACTGACTCCCCCAAGGCTCCGAAGGTCTTTGAGGAATTCATCACGGGCTTCTGTTCCGGTCGTACCGACCTGATCTGGACCCCGACGCCGAAGGATCCCGTTTTCGCCATCCGTATGAGCGCGATCGACTTCTATGAGTATCGTGTTCAGAAGGCCGTGGCGGCTCAGCCTGCGGTTCAGGCTCCGGTTGAGGAGACTGCTGAAAAGGCCCCTGCCAAGAAGTAATCCAGGGTTCGGTAAGTTCCCCTGTAAAAGCCGCTTCAGGTATGCTGGAGCGGCTTTTCGATTATCTGGAGTGTGTCAGGAGAGATGGAAGAAGAACTAAAACGTATCGGGCGCCAGGCCCGCCGCCGTCCCATCCGGCCGGTCAGGCTGCGGGGAAATTTCCCATCGCAGGTGGAGAGGCTGCCGGAGCTGACATCGCCCGCTGTGCTGGAAGAAATCTTTTCCGAGGCGTTCAGAAAAACAGCGGCGAGAGCCGAGGCTCTGAGAGCCGGAGCTCTGACGGAAGACGATATCAGGGCTGCGGATTCGCGGCTCGTGAACTGGCTCGAGGATACCCTCTCAGGCGGGAATCCGGCCTTTGGAACCACAGAGAACTGGAATCCGGAGAGGCTGGAGGCGTATCTCTGGAAGAATTTCAGCGGGCAGCTCGGTCTTGGGCCGCGGCCTGAAGCGAGCGCGATCCGGGCGGCGTCCGAACTCTTTGTACGGAGTCTCTGGCGGGAGATCCAGGCGTGCGGCGGTGTGGTGCCTCCTGAGAAGGCCTCGGATCTGATTTCGGGGTGGGCCGCGCTTTTCTCAGGCGCCCCGGTCAGCCGATAAAAAACGGCACCCGGAGGAGTGAGCCCCGGATGCCATTTCTTTCTGCGGTCCTCAAGAATTACAGAGGATCGCCGCAGCGCATAAGAAGCCGCGCGATTTCAGCGGCGTTATGAATCTCAAGCTTCCGGTAGGCCGAACCGCGGTGAACCTGAACGGTCTTTTCGGAAATGCCGAGTCCCTCAGCCACAGCCTTATTGGATGCGCCCTGGGCCACCATGCGGATCACTTCGCGTTCGCGCTGCGTGAGGGACTCAAGTTTCGTCTTGAAGCTTGAAATCTCGGCGTCAGCGCGGCGGGCGTTCAGATTCTTCAGCACCGCGTTGCTGATTGCGTCCAGCAGCTTCCGGTCATCCACCGGCTTCTGCAGGAAATCCACCGCGCCGCTCTTCAGGCCGCGGACCGCCATATCAATGTCGCCGTGTCCTGAAATAAAGATGATGGGGAGATCAACGCCCTTGTCCTTCAGGGCATTCTGAAGCTCAAGACCGCTCATTCGGGGCATTCTCACATCGAGCAGGAGGCAGCCCGGGCGGGAGAAATCGTTCGCAGCGAGAAATGCGAGCGCATTGGAGTATGTCACGACTTCCCAGCCTTCCCCTTCGATCAGGAAGGCCCAGGAACGCCGCATGGCGTAATCGTCATCGATCACGCGGATCAAAGGCTTGAGATTGTCCAATTTTGTCTCTTTATCGGAAGGAGACGTTATCTCGGGACCGTCTCCCATTTTCTTCTCATCTCCTGGGCCCGTTTCCGAGCGGGTACCCTGAGCATACTTTGTGAAATATTTTAGTCGCCATCAGGCATTCTGATTAAGGATTTAACCGCTTTTTTCTGAAACGGCTGTGGTGTCATCCGTGCCATTGCGCCTAAGAGCTACTCCTAAAGGGGGTTGAAAAAATCGAAAAATGCGTGAATAATGTTTTACGTAAAACAAATAAACCAAGTTATATACAAGAAA
>ENA-UEYL01002356-UEYL01002356.1-human-gut-metagenome-genome-assembly--contig:-NODE-2356-length-14222-cov-4.479675_pt1 | contig 14222 bp, 4 predicted proteins | sample MGYA00242941_ERZ507946 | MGnify/ENA primary metagenome ERZ507946 (study PRJEB26167, sample SAMN06115482) | human gut metagenome | host: Homo sapiens | place: China:Guizhou | collected 2015-03-11...
TAATACAAAGAAACGCCAAAACCGACATTTGCCGGAATTGGCGTTTCTTATATTAGGGACTTATTTTACAGCCCCTTGCACCTCGTAAGAGGTGTATGGGTTGAAATTTCTAGTGTAATTGGTATAGCATTTTGTTTCGCATGTTGCACCCCGCGCGGGGTGCAGGGATTGAAATAACATATTTCAAAAAACAAAGAAAAACTACTCTTGGCTTAAGCCCTTGAGTAGTTTTCTTTTGTGTTACAATATATTATTACATCAACAGCTATTATCCAAACAATTAATGTGTCTGGAGTGTATCATAGTCCCTACCTGAGTTAGTGATGCCATATACCGCAAGCAATGTCGGTATCGAGTTTGCCTTGCCTGGATATGTCGCACTGTCGACGAAATTATACGTTTTCCCGTTGGCTGCAGTAATCGATCCATTGTCCATAAGCTGTGAATATCTCAGGTTGTAGACCGCTCCGTATGCTGTGATACGTGCTGTTTCGAGGATCATGTATCGGTTCTCATCTCCATGTTCTTTGAGGTAATCTGGGTCATATTTCTGGTACGCATAAATCTTATCCCCGGTATCCTCGTCGGTAATCATATCGTAAGGATTGATATGCTGCTCTTTACCATCTTTATCCACGGTCACATCCGTAAATTTTGCAGAAGACGGCAGCCCGAGTGTTACGTGCCAGCGGGATGCACAGAAACTGTACTCATCCTCTGAAACCCCATTAGATCCAAGGTCATTTCCAATAGCATCAAATTCCTTGAAGAGCTCCTGGTCATCATCACCATTAATATCTTTATGGAGTGCTGTAACTTTACTGTTTCCAATAAAAGTACGGGTACGTCCATTCAGGTACAGGAACTGCGCGTTACCCTCGCGGTAGCCATCCCCCATCGGGATAGACAGCGGTGCAACAACCTCTTCTTCCATACCAGTTAATGGATTTTTTTGGGTCATCGGCATTCCATTTGCATCGAGTATTGTACGGCCGAGCACTTTCGATGCCGTTTCGGTCGCAGCCTTCTCTTCATCGCTGTAGTTCCGGCGTGCCTTCTCGTCATCCCAGTTCAGTAACATAGCATGGTCATAAATTTTGTCTTTCTGCTGATTAAAGTAGTCTGTTCCATACTTATCCATAAGACCAAACTCATTAACAAGCGTTACATCTTCATTCCGGCTGCCCCACACATCAACTGCCATGAGCTTGTCCTTCTTAGTATCGAGGATGTAATATTTCGGCTCGATCTGGACGTTTCCGTCCGCGAAATCCCGGCTTAATACCTGGATATCCCATAAGAGGTTGTATCCAAGCTGAAGCTGCTCACTCTTTCCCCGCAGTGCTGCGATGTTATTCTTTGCTGACTCAAGCGGGGTTGATACGCACCTGCTGGAGTCCTCTCCTACATCAGACCACTTTGCTGTATGCCATGTATTGTACCACTGGTTATATGCGGATACCTTTTCGCCCCGGATATCCGTTGCGGTATCTCCATTATTTTTATGCCATGACAGGTATGCGTTCTGTATACTCTTATCGACTGCATGAACAATACCATCTATATACCATTTATCATCATTTGTCTTACGTTTGAACAAATTGCTAAAGCGGAGGTCGGTACTATCCTGCACCGTGAGGTTGCCAATCCTTGATATTAAATCGACGAACGTTTGCTTATATGCTGAATGTTTTGCCGTCAGGTCAATTGCACGTTCTGCATTTGTAATGCTTGAGTTATCCTGAGAGCAATCAAGTGATAACGTTCCGTCACGGTCGTACGGATTTTCACTGCCGCTCGGGGAAGGCTGGTTGTTGATTGCTTCCACGGCATACTCAATGGTAGCCCCACTCATCTCATGGTTGTCAAGCTGGGCGTAGAACTGATACGTAAATCCATCATCACGCTCCGACAAGCTGGTCAGATCGTAACAGTTGTTTTTAACGTTGCGGTTCGTCACCTTGTCCGTAATTTCCAGCTGGAACCATTGACCCGCAGGGTGCTCCTCAAAGGTTCCGTTCCGATTATACAAAACAGAAAATGGGAATTTGATCCATTTTTCTCTGGTCCACTCCGTGCAGTCATAATTATTCGCATATCCTTTTCCCTTCCGCTGTTCGGTCTGGGCGATTCCATAATCATCTGACTCATAAAAATCGCCACTGTTTGGGAAGTAAATATAAAAATAGTTATCAAGCAGGACGAAATCTCCAAATTTCAGCGGCTTGGACGTTCCCGGTTTTCCTGCATTTGCCTGCTCTGCACCCTTTTTATGCAGCTCATCATTATGACATGCATCATAACAGATCTCATTGCCAGCATCGTAATGTCCAATCTTTCCGTTAACTGCCTTATGATGCGGTTCCTTGCACTGCAGGACATAAGTGGTCTTGCAGTGCTTCGTGCATACATGGCTGTCGTAGATGCACTGGCAGCTCCAAAACGGGTTTATGATGGTATGTCCATCTGTAGTGACACTGTTCGGAATCAGTGAATAATTATTTCCGGTTGCTTTCTTAACCAGGTCAAACACTTTGTCCGGATCATAGTCAGTGTGTGCTTCGATAACAGTGATCTTTGCGTACCCATTTCCGCTATGCTCTCCGGTTATACCGGATACATCTGTCAAAGAAGGGGAAGCAAATCCCGAACCACCGCCAGCACCAGCGTCGTCATCATCATTCCGCGAATAGCTTTCGTAGCTTCCGCCACCTCCATAGAGACCGCCGCCCCCGCCACAGGTATTCCAACCGGAATTCGATCCTCCTTTTCCAAATGATCCGCTGAAATAAGCATTTCCAGGTCCGCTGACAGTTGCGCCTTCCCCTTTCGTGCCACATCCGTTTCCACCGGTTGTACCACTCTGGTTTGCGCCGCCTCCGGCTCCACCAGCTCCGGAACTTCCTCCGGCTCCGCCTCCTGCTACAAGCAAGACACTGTTCTTATTATTTGATAATGCAGCTAATTCACCGTTTGCTGTTGCAAAATGTGTTGCACCGCCGCCATATCCATGGCATCCGATACCTCCACCATTATATGTACCTGCAGACTGTCCAGCTACAATGTATACGGTAGTTTCATTTGCAAATGTTACTGTTCCGGCTGAATATCCACCCTTTCCAGGGTTTCTGCCTCCACCGGATGCTCCCCATGCTTCCAGCTTATATTTACCAGCCGGGAGGGTAACACTTTTCACGGATCCGGAATAGTCATAGGTATAGGTCTTTCCTGCAGCTACGCTGCCTGCAGATCCGCCGCTGCCACTTCCATAGCAGTTCTTCAGCTGGTCCTTAATTTTACCCCATACCGCAGATCCAAGCATTTTTCCAAGGTCTGCAGTGTTTCCGTTGCTTGCTTCATCTACTGCAATCTTAAAACCTTCCGATGGCGTGTCCATGCATGCTTCTGTATGCACATGTCTGTTGTTTTCTGATGTCTGTTTCTGGTAGCCATCATCAAACTTGCGTGTCCAGTCAATCGTTCCGGCTGCAGTGATTTTTACAAGACCGTTTCCGCGGCGTACCCCGGACTTCATTTCTGTGTTTGTAAGACCGGATGCTGTATATCCCGAACCGCCGGCACCGCCGCCATTATTTGCATTAGTGACATATCCACCGTACCAGCCACCTCCGGCACCGCCAGAATCAGTTCCAAATGTTACAGATTCCCCAACACCCTGTTTGTATCCGCTGCTCTGGGTTCCTCCCATTCCGCAGCCACCCATATTCTGGTTGGCTGAGTTATAGTCACAGGATGCAGTTTCAGAGTCTATCCTCATCCGTGAAGAACCCCTTGCATGGAAACAGAATTCCCAGATAGTATATGGATTCTGTCCGGAATCTGCAGAAGTTCCGTCGGTATTTGTTGTAGATGTAAGTCCACTTGGTACGGTAAATGAATATCTGTATTCATTACTGTTTGCTGCTTCAACCGTATAATTTCTTGTCTGGTATCTTCCATAATTGGTATATACAACCGGATATCCATTTGTAAGATTATCACCTTTTACTGTTATCGTAACCTTTTGTCCCGGAAGATAGGTTTTATATGGGCCAAATACACCCTGTTCACTTCCATTCGTTACTGCACTGTTACCAGAAAGTGTTGTTCCGGTACGCAGTGATAAACCACTTGTTGGTGTCCATGTCGCATTTCCGGTAGATTTTATATTTTCAATGTATGCATTTTCACCATTCTTTCCACCGCCGTTTCCACCGCGTCCATCATCAGATCCACGGCTTCCCCCGCTGTTGTCTGCTCCGCCACCGCCGCCGGCAGCCAGAAGTGTCCCATCAGGTTTCCAGCTTGTTGTTGCGGGATTGTTTGTGGTGGAAATATGTGACATTCCTCCACCAGAACCGCTGTCAGCAACACCACCGTCACCACCGCCGTTGTAACCACCAGCTGGTCCTCCAAAGCGGTTTGTCCCGGCTCCATATTTTCCAGCGCCGCCAACAAAAACATAAATTTTCTGTCCTTTCTTTAAGCTGATATTTCCTTTGGAATATCCACCATTTCCAGCGACAGAACTTGTATTTCCCCTGTCAACACTGTTGTCATATCCATCACCACCAGAAGCTCCCCATGCTTCAAGGGTATAAACTCCATCTGCCGGGACAGTGAATACCTGCACATCACCCGTATAATCGTAAGTATACTGTACACTTTTATCACTTATGCCATTGTAATAGTCCTGTGTTGTTCTCGCGTGTTCTGTTACACCCGCAAAGCAGGATAAGGTATGCCTGTATGAAATACCATTTTCATCCTTTTCCGGTGCAAGCCTTGTAACTGCAAGATTATCCAATGAATAGCTGCAGTCATAAACGGAATTATAAGCTGTACCATCGGAAACTGCATCGTCCTGGTTACCGAACCAGATGCCGTCACCAATGTAATTCGTCATATCCCCGGAAGGATTCTTTGTTTTTGTAAAGGAAATTTCCTTTCCATCAACAATTACACCTGTATTAGCATCCACGGTATAAGAACCGCCTTTGTAGTCAACCTTCTTAGGGGATAACATCACGGAATCCATTCCAAAATGATACTGGATGGCATTCTTCCCATCCTTTGCCAGGAGGGAAGCCGCAGATGTATATTCGGATCCGTCTGCAAGCACAATCTTTAAGGAACCATCCGGCTCTGCAAGAAGCTTGGTTGCCCGGGTGGTAAACAGTGCTTTTTCTGAATCCAGTGCATTGTGGAAATTAAATACGCCCTGAAGTTCGTAAGTATCATTCTTTGCTTCTTCCGTATCTACCCCCATTGCGCTCCATGACATTGCAAGGGATGCGCTGCCGTTTCCGGAGAGGTAACGGTCCGGCTGGTTCTCATCATCTTCGGACGTGCCTTCGAATGCCTCAAGTCCGTCATAACGCTTGATGACAAAGCCACTGTCTGCGAGACTTACATCCATGTAAGTGCCGCCCGGGGCAAGGATATTACTGATAATGGAATCATAGCTGTGTACGACTCCATCATCGTCTTCCACATCACTGTGTTTTGCATTGTCAACATTAAATGCCGCCCTGCGCACCGGCTTTCCATACTGGCAGTTTAACAGCCGGTACTGGCATTCTTCTGCCGTTCCCGGACATGTTACGTCATCAGCTTCCTTATTCATCTCCGCTGCCCCGCTTTTATCATCGCCGAGCACACGCTGATCCATTTCCTTGTTTACCGTAAGGATATTTGCCCCCTGTACGGATACCGGGTCATGGACAACGATGTTGTTGACTTTCGTCTGTCCGTTTGTGTAGATGGAATCCATGGTATAACCGACTCTTCCGGCTACACTGTCATTCTTGTCTGTATACTTGAAAGTATAGTTTGTAATATCATGCGTTTCAGCATTTTTATCCGCACCAAAGTTCGTATATGTAACCAGCGGGATAAAGAACGCATGGGACTGTCCTGTGACATATTCCTGGTTCGGGTTCGTCGGGCACTGTGCAATACCGTCCTGCATAAGCACAAGTCCGGCATTACCAAACTGCGCCGGTTCCGGTGCATCCGTCTGTCCGTTCAAGGAAGGGAGAATCCGGTTAATCCAGCTGTATTTTCCCCATACATCCTGCTTGGTAGGTGCAGTATAAACATCCGCAGTATTTGTTCCCATCCGCGCTGATCCGCTGCCATAAGTATCATAGTTTGTTCCGCCATAAGTGTTTCCACATCCAGGGGAACAGATATTCCCGTCAATCGAATCCGATTTTGTCTGCATGATGGTTTTTACATCGTCCATCTGCTTCTGTTTTGTTTCAATCGTCCTTGCAGATGTTACTTTTGCAAGATCCAGGGTATTTCCATTCTCATCGGTATCTGTGATATGGTTATACTTCTCTTCATCTTTATCAAATGCGGTTTCTACAACTGCATTGCCTCCGGTGCCCTGGTACTTCGTGGATGTACTGCTGTAATTGCCGTTATAGCTTCCTACATTAAGGTTTGATGTCTTCTTAACCAGCGGGTTATTCGTCCACATCTTATCTTCCCACATCCATTTTGCCTTGCTGACATTCTCTTTTTTGAGATTATTCATGTCTGTCGGCTTGGAGTACCACAGGGTATCCTCATAATTTTCCTGGCACTCATGGTGTTTTGTTTCTGCAGTATCCTGATAGTAGACTATACTCTCATTGCCTGAGCTGGTCTGTAAAATCAGGAAATCTGAAATAACGGTTGCCTTGCAGTTTAACTTACGTCTCTTATCAAAACGTTTCCACTCAAACGTTGTCTTGTCCACTGCATCGGCTGTGTTATCGGTATATCCAGTCTTGGTCTTTGCTGCTTCCCCGGCTTCCCCTTTTCCTTCCCCGCTTGTCTTGGCATTGTCGTGTCTGTTGCGGAGGTTGCTGTATGTACTGTTTGTATACAGGCATCCCCTGCACCAGCTCTTTTTATGGCCGTTTGCCGTAACCACAACCGGGCTTCCCCCATGGGATGCAGTCTGTCCGTCACAGGAATCTGTACGGGTCAGCTTTTTATCACTATTGAACTCTGTCCATGTGACATCATCATCCTGCCCGGTCTGCAGGCTGTAGCGGATACGTCCGGCTTTTGAGGTATCTGCCTGTGCAATGTTATAAAAAATATTCGGGTCGTACCTTACGATCTTCGATTTTACAATATCAAGGTCATTTTCTGAGGTATCCGTCCAGGTTTCTTCCCCGTCTGCATCCGGGTCATCCCCTATATCCCCGGTCTCATAGTCCGGGACAATAAGATCGCCGTTTTCATCATACTCTTTATCGTTTGCAGCTTCCGTGCCTTCCACACCGGACAGGTCCGGGTCAACGACCTGAGTATTATCCTTATTATCTTCCTTCTCTTTCTTTACTGCATCTGCTTCTGCTTTTCCTGCTTCCCCTTCAATGCTGCTTCCGCTGCCATCGTCTGTCTTACGGATCTCCCCCATGCCTTCGGCATAGCCTTCCTGCAGCTTCCATACCTTAAGGTTCGTGAAACGGATGGTATCGAAACGCAGCTTCTGGATCCAGGTATCCTCGATTGCCGGGAGTACATGCTGGCAGCATGCGCCACAGAGGTCATGTGCCCCAAACTGGGTCAGGCCGCTTTTCTTTTCTACTTTCAGCCCGCTTTCCCCGGCATTGCCATCATAGTTCTTTGCCGTAATGCTTCCATCCCTGAAGGTTACTTCAATTTTGTACTGGATGCTGGAAGATTTCCCATCCACGGATCCCTTGTATCCGCTCCAGCTGGAGTGTCCGGTTACTTTTCCATGTTCATCCGTTGTGTGGGAGCCGGAAGCAGAGGCTATATTACCTTTGGTATAGCTCCATCCTGTTCCAAGGTCGGATGACGTATTTGTCCTCTTTGCACCTGATACAAGGTTTGATGACGTATAGGTTCCACCTCCATAAGACCGTGAGGAACCGGTATCATAGCTCTTTTCCCCTCCGGTCAGTGTTACATTGATCGTGGCAGTCCCTACGTGGTATACCCTTTTATATCCGTCAGAGTCATCAATACGGTAGACCGTGCCATCTGCACTTTTACCGATTTGTTCCATCTTCTTCGCCCAGTTTGCAGCCTGCCCCAATGCTGTATTGTAGGCAGAAACATCCCAGTTTGCCGGGGTCGGGGACATGCTGTATACTTCACCGGCATTTCCGCCCTCACATGGTTTTCCGGACGGGCTTACATTCGACCCGCTCTGTGACCACCGGGAAGTATTGTTCCCGATCGTCCCTGTCCATGTCGCATGGAATTTGGTTGTGCTGTCGTGTCCGTTTACGGTCGTGTTATAACCGGCAGCGCCCTGCGGGTTTACGGCACTGTTCTTTTCTGCAGTGACCGATTTTTCCTGTTTCCTGTCATTGGCATCCGCAACAAAAGTCTCTTCTTTTGTATTCCCTGCGGTAAGTGATTTTAAAGTATCACCTTTCTTGTACTCACAGTCCATGCTGTTGAAAACACTCTTGTATCGTCTTGTGGAACGGTAGCTGTTTTTACTTCCACCTGAAATTTCCTTGAGGTAGTAATCTTCATAGACTGCCTGCATGTTGACAATGAATTCTGACCCGCCGGTTGCAAAGTACAGGGACCGTGTGCTCGGCACACCTGCCATTGCTTCAAATGTCTCATTATAAATGGACCCTTCCTTTAATTCTGCATATGCTTCCGGAATGGATTCATAGGTGCTGGAAAGATTTACGTCCTCTGTATCATCTTTACGGTAAATATACTGTGCAATGACATTGTTTGTTGTTGCACAGCCACCTGCCTTAAGGTCAGACATGGATGGTTTTGTCTTTGTGACCGAACTTCCATTTATCACGCTTGTCCATTTTGTCTTCGCACCACTGCCGGATTTCTGCATGATATACACTTTTGCTTTCCAGTTCACATAATAACTGCCGGTGCCGGAAATCTTAAACCCTTTGGTACGCACATCTGCATTGGAAATGCGCCAGATCAGGCTCCGGTTTGCCTGCAGGTCTTTACCACCAATCTGTTTTGCAGACACAAGCTTGTTGTAATTCTGTTCATCTCCCTTTTCACTTCCCTTGTTGGTGGAATCGTATGCGTTGAGCGCCTTATAATAGGTAACTTCTTTTTTTGCATCATATTTGGTTCCTGTTTCCGGATCCGTTACCTGCTGGACACTTTTTACAATTTTCGGATCGAGCAGGCTCGCAGCGGTTGTCCCGTCTGCATTTTCAAACACAATCTTTACATGGTATTTATCCGATGCAAGCACCTTATCGAAAAGTTTCTTGGATTCCTGGTCTTTCCCCGGCGACAGTTTTACATACAGGTTGTCCTTAATGGTTGTTGTCTGTGTTTTCCCCACCATGCTGTAAGACTGGAAGGTATCCTTAATGTCTTTTCCATTCTGGGCCGGTTCCTTACCGTTCACATCCTTGCTGTAAATGGTAAGGTTCAATTTCACATCCGGGGTCTCTTCCGGCTGTGTGGAAGTCCAGTAAAAACCGTCAACTGCGTAAGTACCATACTGCCATGCTATATTTTTTGCCGTTCCCTTAAACACGTTAATACCCTGCTGGGACCCGACTGTTTGAAGCAGTTCGACCGTGGCCAGCCTGTTGTATACCCTTGCATTCGGCTTCCCGTTTTTATTGGGCATGCTGTAATAAGCCTTTGTCGTACGCATGATGACCATGCGGCTGTACCAGTCTTTGCCGCTGCCCGTGACGGATTTTGTATTCTGCACTGCCTTTGAAAGCCTGTCATAATACGTGCCATAGCCAGCATCTTTATACTTTGATTTGCTAACAACGCCTTTTTTCGTCGCGACCTCTCCATTGTGCGCCTGATAATTCTGTCCGGATTTATCATCAGATGCCGCAAAACCAATAAACCCCTTGTTCAGGCTCTTGGCATTTACACCCTTTGACGATGCAAAGGCGTCTGCTTTGCCGGAAAAGTTGTAATGCTTATTAATGACACTGCCGCAGGAGGCATAGGTGACCTCTTTGCTCGTGGCATAGGCCATTCCCATATCAAGACGGATGACAACGTTTTCCAGGCTGCTGCTTCCGCTCTTTCCATTACTTCCATCTGCCGCTGTTTTCGCATATGTTGTTACAGCTTTCAGCCATTCGTTTGCTGCTTTTTTGTCACCGCTTGACTGGGCGAGGGCGTAACCGCTTACCAAAAGGTCCAGGTAATGCGTGTTGTACTCATCATTCAGGACACGTTTTTTTACCTCGTCCATTTCCCTGGTGGCACCCGGGGCAAGCACCTTTTTAAAACGGGAATTGCTCTGGTAAATACTTCTTAATACCTGGGATCCGACCATGTTTTTGTTTGCTGCATCCCTTACCCCTTTCTGGGTACCATATAATCCCTCTTTTGTTCCGTTTTTGGAGAACATTTCCGTGCCATAGGATTTACTGCTGAGTCCGGCAGCTGTCGTATACCGGAGGAAGATGTCTGCCATTTCCGGTGTTGTCGTATACTGCCCCTTGCTTGTTTCATTTACATTTGCGATGGAAGAATACAGTCTTCTGGCACGGGCAAGGTTTGTTTTCCCCTTGGATGAAAAACTTTTCCCGTTAAACCCGATAATCTTATTAATATCATCTTTACTCAGTTCCGAGAAATGTGCATAGTTGCACACTTCATACTTTTTCTTGGAGTCAACGGATGTGACTTCCACAAAAGATTTCTTGTTTTTTGATGATTTTTTCTCTTTGTTCTTGATATATTTCTTTAAATCGGCATAATAAATGCCTGCCTTATTCTTCCTGCTGCCGGCAACACCGTCCGTGACACCCTTTGAAGTTTTCTTGAAGCTCCCGGCATCCTTTTCCTCATACCATGGATCGAGGTCATAAAAAACGGACTTTTTACTCCCTTTCGCACGGCCGGTTACAACGGACTGTTTTTCGTTCATAAGCCACGCGTGGTGCTTGCTGCTCGCGATGACACGCGGGACGAATACCAGGGTACTGTCATCATATTCATACGAGTTCTGCATCGCGAGGATGTTGGACGTAATCGCATGATGCAGGGAGTTGCTGTATTTGTAGATTGTTTCCCCCTTATCCGTGGTTCCCATTTTGTCGATCCAGTATGGGTAATAATCCGGCTGGTTCTTGGGAGGTGTATACTTCTTTTTTGCCTCTTTTACATCCTCCGGGTCATTGGTGGACGCTACAGGGGAAGCTTTTTGTTTTTTATCTCCATATCCATATTCAAGTGTCCCTTTCTTGCTGACCTCATTGAGGTCATACGTGACCACCGATACCCCGATGACGCCGGGTTCATAAACGGTCGGGTTATTGCCACTCCCACCAATATAAGATGGGCTGGATGTATTGCCCTTGGTTCCGTAATCATTCGATGCTCCGTTACCCTTTGCTGCATAAATGATTGTAGCCTCGGCGCACCCAAGGATAGCTGAAACTGCAATCAATACCACGGCTGTCAGCACGGTCCCGTGTTTCCCCATCCATGCAGCAAGCTTTTTGAAAAACCTGCTTTTGTATCTGCTGTCTGAAATACCATTGTTCTTTCCCATGGTTTTCCTCCTTCATAAAAATGATATCTATTATAAAACCGCTCCTGCGGTAGCTTTTTTATATTTAATCTGCTACAATATAAATGTGAAATGCTGTTTTTGTAGCCTTATTTTTTTGTTGGATGCGGGATCGGAAACCGGGAAATGTGAAAACGTCAAAACAGGGAAATGTGTATAGGAAAAAATGTAAAAAGTTTTCCGTTTCTCCTTGACGTTTTTCAAAATGGCGCAATATATAAGGTGAAGGGAACAAAAGAAACCTTCAATTACTTATTCAAATATATTTACAAAATCCAAAGGAGGGTTTTATCATGAAGAAAAATGTTTTTAAGAAACTGATGTGTGCAGTTCTTGCTACTGCATGTGTTGCTACTGCTGTTGTACCTGCAATGGCTGATGATGTTGTTACCGCTGAAGCTGCCACAAGGAAAGTTACTTCTGCGTACAAGCACCATATCGATGGTTATGACAAAAAAGGATATCCTATAGATGGGTTTTCAAAAACCTCTTTTTACAAGGATTTAAACTCTCTGCCGTCTGTTAAAACGGGGAAAACAACTATTAACGTACCAGCTGTAACATCCTCAGTAAAGTCAGTATCAAAGGAAAAGGGAGAACCATGCTATGAATCATATGTGAAATTTAAGGCTCCAAAAACTGGAAAATATGTTGTTACTCTTAACAACTTGCAGGGTACAGATGATAAGTCTTTAAAAAGTCTCTCATGTTCACTTTGCGAAATTGCTAAGACCGGAAAAAAATACACGTTAAGTGGTTTCGAGCCTGATTGTAATACTGTCGGCAAATATGATACGCTTTACGAAAACAACTACCTTGCAAGACTCCGCACCATCCTAGATAATTACAAGGCAGAGCATCCGGAATATGCAGATGTAATCGAATATGATTACAACGATTATACAGATTTTGTAAACAAACGACCTGTTGACAAAATCAAGTTTACCACCCGGCTCAAGAAGGGGCAAACTTATGTATTCCTTATTAACAATGCATTAGGTAAAACTACATGTAAGCCTTATTTCACTACACACGGCAGCGATGAGCAGAGTTGTCTGTACAATACCAACTACCTGAAGGCATATTCATTCGACATGAATATTGAATACAGGAAATAAAATATTTACACAGGTGCACCCTCCGGGGCGCATGGATTGAAATATATTGAATGCAGGAAATAAGCTATTTGCGCAGGTACACCCTCCGGGGTGCATGGATTGAAATTTATATTGCACAGGTGAAGCTTGCCCGCCCCGCCCTAACACCACAAAAGGTCAACTGGGGCGGGGCTTCCTTTGAACTGCGACATGAATATTTGGAAGTCCTATCCCTTTCTTTTCCAATGTCCACACACACAAAAAAGGATCACCGCTATGGATGATCCTTAAATTCTGCTGCTTATTTGATTGACTGTGCAAGTGCTACTGTTTGAGCATCTACACCACTTGCGATAATCTGCTCTGCCGTTTCGCCATTCCTCAAACGGTTAACCACAGCCACAAGCAGGTTCTGGCCTTCTGCGCGGCCTTCTACAAGACCTTTTTCAATTCCTTTGCGTTCCAATCTTTCTGCTACATCGCACATACAACCAACCTCCTTTTTATTGTCAGATTGTAAAATTTCCTCGTATCTTCGATCTCCAGCCATTACTGCCAAGAGTTTTAACATGGCATCGACATGCGTGATGACGGTTTGATCGTCCGGTACATAGTCCGGATTTTTTCTTCTCTCAGAAAAGAATCGAGCAACAATCCCAAAATCACTTTTAAATCTAGCAATCTGCTCATCCGTAAGCCATGCGATCTCGAATACATGGATGTTGTAATCACTCACATATTCATCAAGTCCCGCTGGAATATCCAAAAGTTCCTTGATGCTTTTCGGTGCTGTCCAATGTTCATTGCCAAAATACAGCACTATGGTAATCACTGGGACGATTTTATTCTTCCGGTCCAGCAACTGGCTCCTGTATGCAGTTCCGTCATAACTGAACACTCGAAATGGCATAAACTTTTCGACTTTAGTCTGATTTTCCATGCCACATAAGGCGATCCGGACATTTCCATCCATCCAATATTTTGCGACATCACGCTCCAATTCATTTCATGAAGTTTTTGATCACTTGCTTTGTATTGAGAATGAACAGAACTGTTTCTCAGCGAATCCGGATGTACTACATCTTTCCCTTCAAATACAAAAGCATTTATGATATCTGCAAAAACATCATTGTAATCCTCAAGTATTTTTTCGGTTAAATCTTTTTCACCCATATTTTTTCCTCTCTTTCCCTGTTTATGCAAATTTTTTGTTTCTAATCAGGGAAAGCTTAGGCATCCCTGATTATTTCAAATCAGGGACCATCCCTTATCTGATTTTATTATAACACCCGCAATCGAAAAAATACAGTGGGAAAATGGTCAGATAGCCATGTGCTGCGTGCTCGCATGTTTCTTTTCTCCCATAAATCCTCACTCTCCTTTCGATACGTGTTTGTTATTTCAACTTTAATATGAAACAAGAAAAGTTCCCCACCCCGGCTTCCTGCCACCAGAACACGGGTAGCTGGCGGAGCGCGAACCTCGCCATTCTTGAATTGGATTCCGGGAAAGAGATCGCGGTGAAACCATCTGAGATTAAGATTTTGGAAGAATAGCATTTGAAGGGAATATGACAAGGAATTTTGTTTCTTGTC
>ENA-UEYL01002362-UEYL01002362.1-human-gut-metagenome-genome-assembly--contig:-NODE-2362-length-14193-cov-4.404435_pt1 | contig 14193 bp, 12 predicted proteins | sample MGYA00242941_ERZ507946 | MGnify/ENA primary metagenome ERZ507946 (study PRJEB26167, sample SAMN06115482) | human gut metagenome | host: Homo sapiens | place: China:Guizhou | collected 2015-03-11...
CACCCCTTCGGGCGAGGTGCCGTAACCGGTCAGCGCCCCCTTGTTGGGCGACGCAAGCGCTTCGAGGTGGCCGTTGGCATAGAAGTCGAGCGCCCCCGTCAGCGCGCTGCGGCCACCGAAATTGGGCACCGTGCTGAAAATCCAATCTTTGCCGAAGAACCCCGAGTAGTAGTCCCAGTTCATCTCCGACTGCCATACGTAATGGTTGAAATCGACCGCCAAGTCGATAATCATCATCTTGCCGTCGGGCGCACCGCTCAGCAGCGCGCGGCAGCTTTCGGGATCCCACAGATCGCGCTGATAGCCGAACATCCACCCCTGCATCACCCACACGGCGTCCGCATTGGCGGCGCTGAGCGAGCGGTAGATCGTCTCTCCGTAGCTCTTCAGCGTATCGAAACGCTCCTGACTGCCCTTCTCCCCGAAGGGAATGTCCATCTCGTTGAAACTGTCGATCAGGTAGTATTCACCCTTGCCGAACTCCTTCTCCCACGCGCGGATATAACGGTTGCCGATCTCGACGAAGAGGTCGTCCATCGGCGAGAGCATCCAGTTCTTCATCGTCGTCGCCCACTTGGTCTGCGTGAGATGAATCTCGGGGAAGTGCTCCTTCATGGCGGGCGGCACGAAACCCGCGAAACCCTGATAGACGGGCGTCATTCCCAACGCCTTCATCCGGTCGATGATCTTGTGTTGCAGGGCGATCTGGGCTTTGTGCCACGCGGCGGTCGGCGCACCGTCCAATCCGCTCATATTGCCCATGCGCATCCACGGCATATGGGCCGGTCCCGTGAAATAGACGTCGATCTCGTCGTCGCTCAATCCCATTTCGCGCCATACGCGGGCGAAAATCGCCTCGCCGGCGATGGGCGCCAACGGCATATCGAAACCGTGGAAGGCCATCCAGTCGATCTCGCGCTGCCACTCGTCCCACCCCCAGAAGGGCATCGTATACCCATAGGTGCAGACGTTATAGTAGAGATGATGTTCGAAGGGCGAAGTCACCTCGCGGCGTTCGGCGTCGGGAAAACGCGCCGGCAGATCGAAGCGGCTGCCCGACCAGTTGAAGACGCCGTACCCGTTCGTCGAAACATAGTCGTAGAAGCCGCGGCAGATCGCCACCGGCGAACTGCCTTCGATGCAGAGCACTCCGCCCCGAACGCTGGTGGCATACCGGCTGCTGCCCGACTCGTCGGCCGGCAGCGACTTGAGCACCACATTTTTCGGGAAACGTCCCAATACGCGTTCGATCGTCCGTCGCGCCTCCTTGGTCGGCTGGCCCTGTACCGCTCCGCACGAGAGGATGAGGGCCGCGACTGCGAACCAGAAAATTTTCTTCATATCCGTTCAAGTTGTAGTTAGTCGATTCTCCTATGCTTTGACCGCTATGGCGTCGATCTCGACACGTGCGCCCATCGGCAGACGCGCCACTTCATAACAGACGCGTGCCGGCAGCGCACCGGTAAAATAGGTGGCGTATACGCCGTTCATCGCGGCGAAATCCCCGATATCCTGCAACAGGACGGTGATCTTCACCACGTCCGACAGCGCATACCCCGCTTCGGAGAGGATGGCCGAAATGTTTTCGAGCGCTCGGCGCGTCTGCGCCTCGATGCCCTCGGCCATCAGACCGGTCGCAGCATCGATGGGCAGCTGTCCCGAGACATACAACGTAGCACCCGCAGCGATCGCCTGCGAATAGGGGCCGACCGCTTTAGGAGCGAGCGGCGAAGCAATGACTTTTTTCTGCATACTAATTCGGTTTACAATTACAATGGATACCTTCCGCGACGGGCGGAAGCCGCATGTTCGTCTTCCGTCGATCGAAAACATCCGCTATAATCAATTTACAATAGTCGTTCTGCGACAGGCGCTTTCCGCGCCCGACAAGCCCGCATGGAGCGATTTTCCGTCTGTGCAGGCCGAAAACAGGGAATGTCCGTATGCAAAGATAAAATATAATTACGTATATTTGCCAACCGAAAACAAAAAAACTCACCCGCTTTCTTCGTATGCAAAGCCGCAATCTCTTCCGTTCGATCTGTTTACTCGCCCTGCTGGCCTTGGCAGCGGCCTGCTGCCCCTGCCGGAAATACCAGAAACTCTACGGCGCGCCGCTCGTCGGCACCCGATGGCTGCTCATCCAACTCGACGGGCAGGAGGTCGCAAATCCCGACGGACGTTTCTACCTCCAGTTCGAAACGGCGAAACGACTGAGCGGGCGGGGCGGCTGCAACCGCTTCAGCGCCACCTGCGACGCGGAGGCCGGCGGGCACCTGCATGTCGGCGACATCGCCTCGACGCGGATGACCTGCCCCGAAGCCCGACGCGAACAGGCGTTTTTCACCATGCTGCGCAGCACCGTGCGTTACGAACTGGACGCTAAGATGCTCATTCTGAGCGACAGCATCGGAATCCGTGCGGTTTTTCAGGCCGGCAACACAGAGCAACACACTCAGGATCAACGATCTAATTAGTCCGTCGAGAAGCCTCGGAAACGGCAGTGTGCAACGGGTAAATCGCCCGTGCCCGTTTTTGTCTTTTTGTAAATAATTTGTGCATAAGTTTCACCGAAGCGAGGCACTTTCTTTAAGAAAAAAGAAGACCTTTGTAAAAGTGCGCCCTCCCCGCACTGAACCGAAGTCAAAAAATAACAATATAAGGTATGTCAGAAAAAAGCACCCCTAAAAAAGGGCTGAAAGAGGTGACCTATAACGATGCCGTAGCACAGTCGAAGGCGTACTTCGCCGGCGACGAACTGGCGGCGACGGTATGGGTTTCGAAATACGCCCTCAAAGATTCGTTCGGCCATATTTACGAAAGCTCGCCCGAGGATATGCACCGCCGTATCGCCGCCGAGATCGGACGCATCGAGAAGAACTACCCCAACCCCTTGTCGCACGAGGAGATTTTTTCGCTGCTCGACCACTTCCGCTACGTCATTCCGCAGGGCGGCCCCATGACCGGCATCGGCAACAACCTGCAAATCGCGTCGCTGTCGAACTGCTTCGTCATCGGCCACAAGAAGCCCGCCGACTCCTACGGCGGTATCATCCGCATGGACGAGGAGCAGGTGCAGATCATGAAACGGCGCGGCGGCGTGGGGCACGACCTCTCGCACCTGCGTCCCACAGGCAGCCCCGTGCTGAATTCGGCCCTCACGTCGACGGGAATCGTCCCCTTCCTGGAGCGTTACTCCAACTCGACGCGTGAGGTGGCGCAGGACGGCCGCCGCGGCGCGCTGATGCTGACCATCTCGATCAAGCATCCCGACGCCGAACGGTTCATCGACGCCAAGGTCGACACGTCGAAGGTGACGGGCGCCAACGTCTCGGTCAAACTCGACGACGAATTCATGCGCGCCGCCATCGCAGGCAAGCCCTACCACCAGCAGTTCCCCATCGACGGAGGGAAGCCGATGTACGAGCAGGATATCGACGCGGCGGCGCTGTGGAAAAAGATCATCCACAACGCATGGAAATCGGCCGAGCCGGGCGTACTGTTCTGGGATACGATCCTGCGCGAGAGCGTCCCCGACTGCTACGCCGACGAAGGGTTCAACACCGTCTCGACCAACCCGTGCGGCGAGATTCCGCTCTGTCCCTACGACTCGTGCCGTCTGCTGGCGCTGAATCTTTACAGCTATGTCGACAAACCCTTCACGAAGGAGGCGTCGTTCGATTTCGAGAAGTTCCGCGACCACGTGGGCAAGGCGATGCGTATGATGGACGACATCATCGATCTGGAACTGGAGAAGGTCGAGCAGATCATCGCCAAGATCGAGGCCGATCCCGAAGAGGCCGACATCCGCTACGTGGAGAGCAACCTCTGGAAGAAGGTGCGCGAAATGGCGCTCAAAGGCCGCCGCACCGGTTTGGGCATCACCGCCGAGGGCGACATGATCGCTGCGCTGGGGATGCGCTACGGCTCGGACGAAGCGGTCGATTTCGCCGTCAAGGTACACCGGACCCTCGCACTGGCCGCTTACGGCGCATCGGTGGTCATGGCCGAGGAGCGCGGCGCTTTCCCGCTCTACGACGCCGCACGCGAACTCAACAACCCGATGATCCTCCGCATCCGCGAGGCCGATCCGGCGCTCTACGACCGGATGGTCAAATCGGGCCGCCGCAATATCGCCATGCTGACGATCGCCCCCACGGGAACCACGTCGCTCATGAGTCAGACCACGTCGGGTATCGAACCGGTCTTCCGTCCCGTCTATAAACGCCGCCGCAAGATCAATCCCTCGGATCACAACGTCAAGGTCGCCTTCGTGGATGACACGGGCGAGAAGTTCGAGGAGTTCTATGTCTTCCACCATAATTTCGTGGAGTGGGCGCGCGTGAACGGCTACGACACCTCGACGCTCGCCACGATCTCCGACGCCGAGCTGGAAAAACTCGTCGCCGCGTCGCCCTACCACAAGGCGACGGCCAACGACATCGACTGGGTGGCCAAGGTCAAGATGCAGGGCGCCATCCAGAAGTGGGTCGACCACTCGATTTCAGTCACGGTCAACCTGCCCAACGAGGTGAGCGAGGAGTTGGTCGCCGAGGTCTACCGTACGGCATGGGAATACGGCTGCAAGGGCGTTACGGTCTACCGCGACGGCTGCCGCGAGGGCGTACTGCTGGACAAGAAGCAGAAAGCCAAATCGTGCGACAAAGGCTCGGCCGGCGGGTCGCTCAAGCGCCCGAAGTCGCTGCCGGCGGACATTGTGCGGTTCAAGAACGGCTCGGAGGAGTGGATCGCCTTCGTGGGTCTGATGGACGGCCGCCCCTATGAAGTCTTCACCGGTAAGCTCGAAGAGGATGCGCTCTACATTCCGCGCAAAATCACCAAGGGCCAGATCATCAAGGTACGCGAAGCCGACGGCAAGAAACGTTACGACTTCCAGTACACCGACCGCTACGGCTATACCAACACCGTGGGCGGTATCTCGCGTCTGTTCGACGAAGAGTTCTGGAACTACGCCAAACTCATTTCGGGCGTATTGCGCCACGGCATGCCGATCGAGAAGACCGTTTCGCTCATCGAGTCGCTCCATCTGGACAGCGAGTCGATCAACACGTGGAAAACGGGCGTCTGCCGTGCGCTGAAGCAATATATCGTGGACGGCACCAAGTCGAAAGGCAAGTGTCCGAGCTGCGGACAGGAGAATATGGCCTACCAGAACGGCTGTCTGACCTGCATGTCGTGCGGTTATTCGAAATGCGGCTGATCTGAAAAGATTTGATATTGAGATTAAAAGGCTGGAAACGTATGTTTTCGGCCTTTTTTAGTCGCTTTCGGCTCTGTTTTTGCGTTTCATGCTGTTGATGAATGGATTTTGAAAAATTAATTTATAATTTTACAACTGGGAATAACTAATGTTAGCTATGAAAAAACTTATTCTAATTCTTGCGGTCGTGGCATTCGCGACGACGGCATGGGCGCAGGAGACGCCCAAAAAACCGAGCTTTGCAGGTTTTGTGTCCAATGGATTTTGGGATAATTGGGAGATGTCGCTGGGCGGCGGTGTAGGTACGGCCCTGACGAACGGCTCCAATTCGGGGTCCTTCGGAAAACGCCTCGGATTCGAAGCGAACTTTTCGCTTGTAAAATGGGTGCATCCGGTGGTAGGTATGCGTCTGCAGCTGCAGGGCGGTCAGTTTGCCAACTACGACGCCGATCTGGGCAAACTCAAGTGGCCTTACCTCTTCGTGCATTCCGACTTTATGCTTAACTTCTCGAACTGGGCGGGCGGTTACCGCGACGACCGGGCCTATTATCTGGTGCCGTTCGTAGGCTTCGGTTATCTGGCTACGAACTTCACGGACAAGAGCCAAGAGGACAATATGACCGGTACGCATCAGGCTTTCGCATTCTCTTACGGTCTGCTCAACAAATTCCGCTTGTCGCGTTCGTTCGACTTCAATATCGAGCTGAAAGGCATGCTGGCGCCTTCGCGCGTATGCCCCGCGAAGACGGACGGTTCCTACCTGTTCGGCTTCAGCGCTACGGCGGGCTTCACCTACCGCTTTAACAAGCGCGGCTGGCAGCGCGGCGTAGCGGGCTATACGGCCGCCGACATTCAGGCGTTCCAAGACGCCGTTGCTGCAAGCATGGCCGCTGTCGAAGCCGCCGAGCTTGAGAACGCCCAGCTGGCCCAGCAGCTCGCCGCCGCTCAGGCGCAGGCTGCCGCCGCTCAGAACGCCGCCGCCGATGCCGCGGCAGCTGCTGCCGTCGCAACGGTTGTCGCCGCCGACGAAGCCGCTCTGGCCGACACTTCGATCATTCTCTTCGATTACAGCATGTCGGTGCTGACGCCGCAGGAGAAGACGCGTCTGGAGCTGATCGCCGAGCAGATCAAGAGCGGCTCGAAGGATGCCGTTTACCAGATCGTGGGCCACGCCGACCAGCAGACGGGTACCGCCGCCGGCAACAAGCGCGTCGCCGAGCACCGCGCCAAGCGGGTTTACGACTTCCTCGTATCGAAGGGCGTGAATCCCAAACAGTTGAATTACGAGGGCAAGGGCAACTCCCCCGATCCCTTCAAGAAGGTTCAGGCCGCCAACCGCGCCGCGATTATCCAGTAATCCCCGCGGGACGGAATGACCGGTTCGCCCGGTCGGCCCGGCCGGATAAAAAAAGGATGCGCCCTCATCAGGCGCATCTTTTTTTTGTGTGATCCGGAGCGGGGCGGAAAGTATGCCCCGGCATTTTCCGTGTTTCTCAGGCAGTCAGTTTGTTTCAGTTTGTTTCAGTCTCAGTTTGTGTCTCTGTCTCTGCCCCAGCCTTTTCGTGTGTCCCGTATTTTGTCGTATCTCCTGTATTTTCCGTGCCTGCCGTGTTCTTATCTCTCTTATTTGCCGTTGCTCCAGTATTTTTCCGCACCTCCCGTGTCACCCGCATCTCCCGTGTTACCCGTGTTTACCTGTGTCATCTGTGTCGCCCGCACCTTCCGGGAGTCTACCGGATAATCACCGCATTGACGATCCGGACGCCGGAACGCCGGTTCAGCTCCTCCTTGAGCGCTTCGCGCTGGTAGAAGAGTTCCGAACGAAGCACGCTCGACTGGATGCGGGCATAGAGAATGTGGTTTTCCAGCTTCAGTTCCGTGGTGAAGTCCGCGGCGCGGTCGCCCACGACGGCGCGCCATGTGTCGGGCAGCTTCCCTTCGGCGACTTTGGCCGCGACATAGGGGCGTTTGAAAAACTCTTCCAGCAGGTCGCCCATCAGCATCGTCTTGGTCCGTCTCATCGCGCTCCCTCCTTTCCGCCGGATGCCGTGTCTGCCGTATCTGTTCCGCAGGCGTCCTGTCCGCCGGATTTTTCGCCTGCGGCCGCTGCGTTGCGTAAATCCTCCGAAGCTTCGCCTTGCACCGCTGCCGTCCGGATTCCTTCCGCAGACCCAGCCTCCTGCGGCCCGGCATGCCGCGTTTGGTCTGCTGCTTCCTCCGCGCGCTCTTCGGCCGGAAACTGCCCGCCGCAAGCCGGCGCTCCGGCCGTTGCGGTCTCCTGCCCGATGCCGCCGTTTTCGACCGTGAAGAGGGAGTACGCTCCGCCGGCCTTGTCCAGAATCCGGCGCAGACGGGTGGGGTTGCAGTCCGTAATGACGATCTGCCCGAACGAATCTTCCGACACCAGCCGTATGAGCTGTTCCACGCGCCCCGCGTCGAGCTTGTCGAACAGGTCGTCGAGCAGCAGGATCGGCTTCTCGCCTTTCTCCTGCGCGACTATTGTGTACTGGGCCAGTTTCAGGGCGATCAGGAACGACTTCTGCTGACCCTGCGAGCCGTATTTGCGCAAGGGGTAGCCGCCGATCCGGAGCACCAGATCGTCGCGATGAATGCCCGACGTGGTGAACTCGTTGACCAGATCCTTCTGCCGTGCGGCGAGGAGAATCTCACCGAACGGACGGTCGTTCAACTCCGATTTGTAGTGCAGTCCGACCTGCTCGCGGTCGCCCGAAAGTATGCGGTAATACTCCGCCGCGACGGGTTGCAGCCGCTCGGCGAACTCCCGCCTCCGGGCGTGAATCCGCTCGCCCTGTTCGACGAGCTGCATGTCGTAAATCTGCAGCATCGTCTCGTCGGGCATGTTCTTGAGCAGCCGGTTGCGCTCGGCCAGCACGGCGTTGTAGCGCATCACGGCGGCCAGATAGCTCCGGTCCAGCTGCGAGATGAAGGCGTTGAGGTAGCGGCGCCGTTCGTCCGCGGCGTCGCTGATCAGGGCGCTGTCCGCCGGCGATACGATCACGGCGGGGACAAGCCCCACGTGGTCCGAGAGCCGTTCGTACTCCTTGCCGTTGCGTTTGAGCACTTTGCCGCCTTTGCGCGAGAAGGAGCACACGATGTTTTCGCTCTTTCCCCCGTCGGTGAGATATTGCCCTTCGGCGAGGAAGAAGTCGGCGCCGTGGCGGATGCTCTGCCCGTCGGTCATGGGCAGCGACGACTTGCACATTGACAGGTAGTAGACCGCGTCGATGACGTTGGTCTTGCCGGCTCCGTTGTCGCCTACCAGACAGTTGACGCCCCGGCAGAGGGCAAGCTCCGCCTGCTCGATATTTTTGAAATTCAGCAGCGATATTTTCTTCAGAAACATAGCCCAAAGATAATGCAAGGTGAGTGCAAATGCAAACTTGTTTGCGATTTGCCGGACCGCCGCCCGTGCGGGGCGCCGTCTGTTTTTTGTAAAGATACAAAAAAAGCGGACAGCGCATTGCACATTCTGAATAGTTTTGTATCTTTGCAGACTAACATACCGAACTTTAACTAAAACAAGATATTTTTCATATGGCAAAGCAGCATGTAGCCGAGCAGGAGACCCTCGGCGAAGCAATGAACAGAACTGAGCTTTTCTTCGAGAAAAACGGCCGTAACATGGCGTATATTTTTCTGGGACTGCTGGTTCTTGCAGCCCTTATTTTCGGATACCGCGCACTGATCGTAGCCCCTCGCGCCACCAAAGCCGCCGAGCGGATCGCCGAGGCTCAGTACCGTTTCGAGGAGCAGAATCCGGATTATCAGCTCGCACTCGAAGGCGACGCCAACGGCGCCGGTTTCCTCGACGTGATCGAAGAGTACGGTTCGACGCCTTCGGGCAACCTCGCCAAGCACTATGCGGGTATCTGTTACCTGAAGACGGGCGATCTGGAGAACGCCGCCAAATATCTGGCGAAGTATTCGCCGGTCAAGGGTATCCCCGGAGCGCTCATCAACGCCCAGAATCTGGGCCTGCAGGGCGACATCGCCGTCGAGCAGCAGAACTACGCCAAGGCGGTGAAATTCTACGAGCAGGCCGTCAAGGCCGCCGACAACAACCTGACGGCACCGATGTACCTGCGCAAGGCGGGTCTGGCCGAGCAGGCTCAGGGCAACAACGAAAAGGCAGCCGCATTTTATGAGCAGATTCTGACCTCCTATCCCGCATCGACGGATGCGCGTGAGGCGGAGAAGCTCCTCGGCAGCGTGAAATAACCGGGACTATGGCGACCAAGAATCACAACCTTTCCAAATTCGACTCACCCCTGCCTTCGGCCGCGGACATGCGGTTCGGAATCGTCGTGGCCGAGTGGAACCGCGAGGTCACCGAAGCCCTGCTCGAAGGCGCCGTGCGGACGCTCCGCGCCGCCGGATGTCCCGACCTGAACATCCAGATCAAGTATGTTCCGGGGACGTTCGAACTGGCCCTCGGCGCGCAGTTCTTCGCCGAATATACCGACGTGGACGCCGTGATCGCGCTGGGCTGCGTCATTCAGGGAGATACCCGTCATTTCGACTTCATCTGTCAGGGCGTTACGCAGGGCATCACGCAGCTGCAAATCCAGTGGAACATGCCCATCGCCTTCGGCGTGCTGACCGTGAACGACATGCAGCAGGCTTTGGACCGCTGCGGAGGCCGTCACGGCAACAAGGGCGACGAAGCCGCCGCCACGGCCGTCAATATGGTCAAACTGCAAATCGAGATGGAAGCCGCTTCGCCGGACCACGAACCCGACCGGCGGAATATCAACTGATCGGCAGCGATGCAGATACATGAAAAACGGAGAGTTGTACGACTCTCCGTTTTTTTCGTTCTCAGGCGGCCGCATTCGCAGCGGCGGTCTGTGTATCTGTTTGCCGTCCGCCTTGTCTGCCTGCATCGGTCTTTGTTTACCGTCAGCCTTATTTGTCTGCGTCTGCCTTTGTCTGTGTCAGGTTTGTCTGTCCGCAGCACCTTGTCTGCGTCTGCCTTTGTCTGTGTCAGGTTTGTCTGTCCGCAGCACCTTGTCTGCGTGTCTGTCTGAGGTGGCTATCTGTGTGTCTGTTTGCCGTCTGCCTTTGTCTGTGTCAGGTTTGTCTGTCCGCAGCGCCTTGTCTGCGTGTCTGTTTGCCGTCCGCCTTGTCTGCCTGCGGCGGCCTGTCTTTTGTCCTATTCCTTTGTCGGGAGCGTTATGCGCTCCGAGTAGCGGCGGCCGGAACGGTCGGTGGCGACGACTTCGATCTCGCGGGCCGATGCCGAAGGGCGGGCCTTGAAGTAGAAGTGCGTCGTGCGCGGCCGCTGCGACTTGGATACCGTTTTCCCGGCGGCCTTCAGCGAGTCGATGTTGGCGATGTAGTCGGGATCGTTGCACCAGATGCGCTGCATGGAGCCGCGGTAGCGGCCGTCCTCATACCATACGACCGTCCAGTAGGAATCCCAGTTCCATACCTTGGCGATCACCGAAGCGGGGTAGTCCTCCGCCGTGCCGGGACCCCATACGCGCAGCTGCCGGGCTTCGGGCATCTCCAGACTCTGGTAGGTCCACGCGAAATCCCCGCCGCATTCGCGGAAAAGCTGCCAGCCTTTGGGCGTGCCGTCGCGGTTGATCGGGTCCCGCCAGAGGTTGCCGCATATCTGCGCCACGTTGTGTTCCATCGCGCCTTCGCGGATGTCGAAATTCGAGTTGATGTGCGTATGTCCCGATATGAAATGGATTTCATGGCCCGCAAAGGCGTCCATCAGGGTTTCGGCCGACTCCATGACGCGGCGTTCGTCGCGCCACGACTTCATGGCCGGAGCGTGCATCGCGAAGCAGACGCGCGAACCCGCCGGCAGGCGTTCGGCGTAGGCCGCCGCCCAGCGCAGCTGCATCGAGTCTATCTGCTCGTCGTATTTGCGGGCGCCGTGGTAGACGATGTCATCGAGAACGACGTAGTGGGTGCGGCCCATGTCGAAGGCGTAATACGTGGGGCCGAAATGCGATCGGTAGTTTTCGGTGGCTTCGCGGTCGGTGAATTTGTTCAGGTCGTGGTCGTGGTTGCCGATCACGCCGTAAACGGGGATTCCGAGCGATGCGAACTGCTCCCTGATTTTGGCGAACAACTGCGGCGAGTCCCATACGATGTCGCCCAGCAGAATGACGGCCTGATCGACTCCCTGCGCCTTTTTCGCGGCTGTTGCAGCCTGCAGCGGCGGGATTATCTCGGTGCGGAGCCGTTCGAAATGCTCGTCGGTCTTGGGTTGCGGGTCGGCGATGGCCAGCAGTTCGTAACATGCCGCGGTTCCGGGCCACGCCTGCAGCTCGAAGTCGAAGCGTTTGGCCGAAGGGGTGTAGGGGAGGAAAAACTGCGGGACGCCCTCTTTCAGCGGTGCGATGTACCCCGCCGGGGTCACGACGCTGATGAATAACGCCTCGTCGTCGGCGTCGAGGGCGAACGCTCCCTGCGCGTCGCTTTGCGCGAAGGTGTAGCCGTCGGTTACGGCGACTCCGGCGAGCGGTCTGCCGCCGCATTTGACGGTTCCCCGGATCGGACGGGCGGAAACTGCGGTGCAAAGCCCGCAGCAGATCAGCAGTAGAAGTAGCGGATGTTTCATGGTTCGGGTTGTTATTGGTTTCAGGTTTTGGTATTGCCGTCGGCCCGGCGTTAAAATACGCCGAGGTTGTCGAGGAAGATCAGCAGCAGCACGGCGGGGCAGACGTAGCGCAGCAGGAAGATGAAGACGCCGTAAATGCGGAATTTCAGCTCTCCGTTGTTGGTGATCTGGTCCCTGAGTATCTGCCGGTCGAGTTTCCAGCCGACGAAGACGCAGGTGAAGAAGCCGCCCGCGGGCAGCAGGATGTTGGCCGTCAGGAAGTCGAGCGAGTCGAAAAGCGAAAGTCCGCAGATAGTCCAGCCGCTCAGCACGCCCAGCGACAGCGACGCCAGCGATGCGAGCGCGGCCGTTGCGGCGGTCGTCAGCCATGCCGCGGTCTTGCGGCTCAGGTGCCACTCTTCATGCAGGTAGACCGTCACCACTTCGTGCAGCGAGATCGTCGAGGTGAGCGCCGCCACGACCAGCAGCAGGAAGAATACCGACGACCAGACCATGCTCAGGGGCATGTCGTTGAAGATGCTCGGCAGGGTGATGAACACCAGCGACGGACCCGACGAAGGCTCGATGCCCACGCTGAATACCGCCGGGAAGATCACCACGCCGGCCAGAACGGCTACCAGCGTGTCGAGGATCGTGACGTTGAGCGCCGTATGGCGCAGGTTGGTGTCGGGCTTGAAATACGAGGCGTAGGTGACCATCGTCCCGATGCCGATCGAGAGCGAGAAGAAGGCCTGCCCCAGCGCGACGAGCACCGTCGTGGGCGTCACTTTCGAGAAATCCGGAGCGAAAAGGAATTTCAGTCCCGCTTCGCCGCCCGGCATCAGCAGCGAGTGGACCGACAGGATGATCAGGATGACGAAGAGCAGCGGCATCAGAATCTTGGCCGAACGCTCGATGCCCTTCTGCACGCCGAGCGCGATCACGAAGTGGGTCGCCAGCACGAACAGACAGGTGTAGAGAACCGGCCGCCACGGATTGCTGATGAAGGTTTCGAAGAGGTTTTTGTACTCCTCGGCCGTAGAGTAGCGGGCGATCTCGCCCGTGGCGGAGTGCACCATGTATTCGGCCGTCCATCCCGAAACCACGAAGTAGAATCCCAGAATCAGAAATGCCGCCAGCACGCCGTTGTAGCCCAGAAAACTCCATCGGCGGTTCAGTTTCCGGTAGGCGCCCACCGCATTGAGGTGCGACGCCCGTCCCACGGAGAATTCCGCGATCATCAGCGGCAGCCCCAGCAGCAGTACGCAGAGGATGTAGATAATCAGAAAGGCTCCGCCGCCGTTGTCTCCGGCGACGTACGGAAACCGCCAGATATTGCCCAGCCCCACGGAGCTGCCCGCCGCGACGAGCACGGCGCTCAATTTGCCACCCAGCGTGGCGCGACTCTCCTTATGATGCATAACCTAACCTGTTTATTATCGGAAACGGGTGCGCGCATGGCGCACACCCGTCCTATTTCTCCAGCACGACACTCACTTTCTCAAGCTTTCCGCCCAGCGGCGGCGCCAGTTTCGATACGGTGCATTTTACATGCCGTACCTGCGCGAAGGCGGCGTAAATCGCTTCGATGATGTTCATCGCCACCCGTTCGATGGTGTGCTGCGTGATGCGCATCTGCATCCGCACCACTTCGTAGACCGTCAGGTAATTGACCGTCTTGCACACGTCGTCCTGCACGGCGGCGTCGCCCAGCTCTGCCGTCAGTTCCAGATCGACCGTGAAACGGTTGCCGACCTTGCGTTCCAGTTCGTAGCAGCCGTGCAGCGCCCGGAACTCCATCCGCGAGAGAACGATGCGGTACTCCATATTATTCGGCGATCAGGAGGAAGTAATTCTTCTTGCCCTTCTGCACCAGCAGGTACTTGCCGGCGATCAGGTCCGCTTCGGTCACCTCGCGCGCCGCGTCGGCGACCTTCTCCTTGTTGAGCGACACGCCGCCGCCCTGCACCATCTTGCGGCACTCGCCCTTCGAGGGGAAGACCTGCGCCTTCTCGGCGCAGAGATCCACGAACGGCAGCCCCAGCTCGGCGCGGGCGATGCGGAACTGCGGCACGCCCTCGAACACCTGCAGCAACGTCTCTTCGTCGAGTTTGCGCAGCGCCTCCGAGGTCGATCCGCCGAAGAGGATCGCCGAAGCCTCGACGGCCTTTTCGTACTCCTCCTTGGAGTGGATCATCGTGGTGATCTCCTGCGCCAGCCGCTTCTGCAGTATGCGCAGGTGGGGCGCCGCTTCATGTTCGGCGGTCAGCGCCTCGACGGTCTCGCGGTCCAGCAGCGTGAAGATGCGGATGTAGCGCTTGGCGTCCTCGTCGCTGACGTTGAGCCAGAACTGGTAGAACTTGTAGGGCGATGTGTAGCGCGGGTCGAGCCATAC
>ENA-UEYL01002364-UEYL01002364.1-human-gut-metagenome-genome-assembly--contig:-NODE-2364-length-14161-cov-9.711091_pt1 | contig 14161 bp, 8 predicted proteins | sample MGYA00242941_ERZ507946 | MGnify/ENA primary metagenome ERZ507946 (study PRJEB26167, sample SAMN06115482) | human gut metagenome | host: Homo sapiens | place: China:Guizhou | collected 2015-03-11...
GGAACAAAAATAAAAGATCGTGAAAATCTTGATAAAAAAGAAATACATGTATTTTTAATACCATTTCCTTCTGTGGATGAGTTTAGAAAATATTATCTTCAAACACTCTAATAATGTTAGCTGAGAAAATTTATAATTTAAATAGTTTCAGACGTCAATATGAAGCCTTGCTTACATTATCTGTTTGTGAAACTATTCCTAGGCTAGTTTGGAATAAAGATAAGTCTGACTTATTATCTCAGATAGATTGGAGTAATATGTTAAGTATTGCTTCGTTATTTAGCTATTGCGATGAAAGCAAATATTTGGATGCCGCACTTCGTATTGCTCAGACTTGTTTATCGCAAGATGTTACTAGTGAAAATCAGAAAAATGCTGCAGCGTTTATTTTAGATAACTTAACAAATAAACCTGCAATTAAAATAGCACTGGACAAACAGTATCTTAAAAATAATTTTAGAGATAATTATCCTTTTGCGTTAAGGGTTCAGCAAAGTAAATCGGATATTGAGCATACAATCATTATAAATGACAAAATTTTTCTTCTGAACAGATTTCAGAAGGAAGTTTATTCGGCATATAAGCATAACGAAACAATCAGTATTTCTGCTCCAACGTCTGCAGGTAAGTCATACATTCTTTGCACTCTTTTATTAGAAGAATTGACAGAGGGTAATAAGAATATTGTATATGTAGTACCTACTAGAGCGCTAATTAGTCAGGTGGAAACTGATTTAAGAGCATTATTGAAACAATATAATTTAGAGTCTCAAACTAATGTGACAACCGTTCCTCCGCAGGATGATGTTGATATAGAGAAATCGAATATCTTTGTATTTACCCAGGAACGTCTTCATTGGTTCTTGTATGGGAACTCAAATGTTCAAGTAGATATTCTTATTGTTGATGAGGCTCATAAAATTGAAGACGGTAATAGAGGGATTCTTCTTCAACAGAAAATTGAAGATGTTGTAAAAACAAATCCAAGAATAAAGGTGTTTTTCTCCAGTCCATTTACGTCCAATCCTGAAATTCTTTTGGAGAATGTAATTAATAATAGCAAAAAATGTAAGGTCAATACTCAATTTGTTGCTGTTAACCAGAACCTCTTATACGTTACTCAGGTGCCAAGGAAAATTAAGGAATGGCAGATTCAGTTGTGTACGATTGAAAAAAATATTTTGTTGGGCTATGTAATAATGGCTGATCGCCCAACATCAGAACGTCACAAAGTTGTTCATATTGCTTATCAAACCTTAAATAGAGGAGGCTGTTTAATTTATAGTAATGGAGCTGCAGATGCGGAAAATACAGCAAGTCTACTTTTTAATCTGCTCCCAAAACATAATGTGGATGCTGAAGTGGAGGAACTTATTGAGTTAGTGAAGAAAACAATTCATGCTCAATATGTTTTAGCTAGGGTTTTGTCGAAGGGTATTGCTTTTCATTATGGGAATATGCCTTTGCTTATAAGAAGTGAGATAGAACGGTTGTTTTCTGTCGGAAAGATTGAATATCTAATTTGTACCTCAACATTATTGGAAGGAGTCAATCTGCCCGCAAAATCGATTATTATAAGAAAGCCTTCAAGAGGGAAGGGGAATCCATTAAATCAAAATGATTTTTGGAATCTTGCGGGCCGTGCCGGCAGGTTGGGAAAAGAGTATAGCGGGAATATATTCTGTATTGAACCATCTAAATGGGACATTCAACCAGAGCCTAATAAAACGAAACAAGAAATAAAACGAGCATTAAATATTGTTGAAAGTAAGGGGGATGAATTGTTGGATTACATCCGACGAGGTGCTCCTAGACGAGAGGCTGTGGATCGCCCTGATCTAGATGCCGCTTTTGGATATTTCTATATTAGATATGTCTTGGAAAACGAAAAGGCTCTCTCAACTCCGTTTTATGATAGGCTGTTGCAGGAATTACAAGTGGTACAATCGCAAGTAACCTTGCCAAGCTCCATTGTAAAGAAAAATCCTGGTATATCACCTTTAGCTCAGCAAAGTCTCTATGATTATTTTACTGAACATATCGATGTAATTGATACATTAATACCCGTTTATCCAAATGATTCCAACGCATTCGAGGAATATAAAAGTCTTGTAGAAATAATAGGGCAAACCATATCTTATTACCCCCAGCAATTAAATGCTTCTAGGGCAATATTGTTAATTAATTGGATGTCAGGAAGACCTTTATCATATCTTATTCGTAAAAGTTATGACTCGTATATGAGGAAGCATTATCCTAAGAATTTATCTGAAGTTATTAGAGAGGTTATGGATAATGTGGAAAGTTTTGTGAGATATCAATTTGCCAAAGATTCGAGTTGCTATGTTGATATTTTACGATATGTTCTTGAGCTTAATGGTAAGCGAGCCTTACTTGAAAATATTCCTCAATTAAGCCTTTGGTTGGAGTTTGGTGTGTATCAAAAGGCTCACCTCTCATTATTGGCTTTGGGGTTAAGCCGAAATACGGTTCTTGAGTTGACAAGTTATATTAGATCTGCAGAAAAATCTCAAGAAGAATGGTTAGCTTGGTTGAGGTCGTTAAACCTTGATGAATTGGATTTATCTCCGATAATGATAGAAGATATTAGGAAGATTTTGTGACAAGGTGGTTTGGAATAAAACGGTTAGTTTGGACCCCATTACCATTTTTAGTAATTTAAATCGACTTGGTAACGGTATTATAGAAGCATAATCGGCTCCTGTTGGTATGTAAATTGACAATGCTATTCGTTAAGTGCTATTCCTCGTGTTCGCAACGGGCTCGGAGGTCGCTCAATAGCTCGCCTTTATAGGAGAAATACTTTGCGCCTTGATATGCTCCCGAAGCATTGCGACGCTCCTCGGGCATAAAGGTCCCCACGAATGGCGAAAGTTTGTAGAGGCGTCCTTCGTATTCGATGTGGTCGTCGTCCGCGACCGTTACTTCAATTCCGGTCGGCACGAAAACCAGAGTTGCGCCAATCGGAATGTGAACCATGCTGAACTTGAAGCGAGCTCGTTTCTTCCCGTTCTCGGTGGACTCCTCCGGCTCCGCTTTCTTATTCCTAAGATGAACTTCATCAATCTCGGCATCGTCGAGCGTGGTCGATATGTCGCGCAGGATGTCCAACGCTTTAGCAGGAGGCACGTTGAAAAACTCCCGATTCTGGCGAATCCGCAAATCTGTCAGCCGGTCGATGGTCTTGTGAATCAACTTCTCGACCTCTTCGTATTTCGAGGTTTTGAGTGTCGCATATATCTCGAACGGCATAGGCACGGCCGTATTGTCCAACTCTTTCGAGCGAACATCTACCGGGCGGGAACTCTTGCCGATTTTCACCCAATCCTCCTTAAAGCTCGGATTGGTCAGAATATATACGTATCCTGCTTCTTTTTTCATTGGGAGCGTGTTAATATACAAAGATAGTAATTTCGAATGGATTGGATGGATTTTTAGCCATAAATTCCTCCAGCCGCTATCTCTGTAAGAGTTCGGTTACTTGCGTGTGGATCTTGGCCTCCTCGTCGGTGCCCGTGGTTGAGAGGCGCAGCAGCGGAAGGCTGTAGCGGTCGAGGATGTGATCCTTCATCCGGTCGCGTTCGGATTGGCGGGTGCCTTGTTTGTGGAACTGGTAGCCGTCGGTCTCGACAGCCAGGACGGGGCGTTTGCTCACCCGGTTGTAGATCAGGAAGTCGAGGTGCGTGGCACCGTTCGAGGCATAGCGGCGCTCCTCGTCGTCGAGAAGCGCCCAGTCGCGGATCAACTGTCGCAGCGGTTGGTGACAGAGGACGCCCAGATGCCGCAATGCCGGGTCGGCCGCCAGCACCCGCTCCAGCAGGGCATAAGTCAGATTCTCGGAGTCGAACTCCGAGATCCGGCGGTGCCGCTTGAGGAACTCCCGCCGCGCCTCGGCATAGGGTTCGTAGAGCAAGTCGAAAACCGAATGGATGGCGCTTTCCGTAATCATGCCGCCGTTGTAGTCGATGTAGGCCAGCAGGTCGGCGATGTTGCGGCTGTCGGGCTGCTCGTTGCTCGAAGTGACGAGCGTAAATTGCCGCTTGGCCCGCGATACGGCGACGTTCAGCAGATTGGGATCATCCGTGAAGGCGGTAATCTGATCGTCGACGGTCGACAGGATGATGGCCTCCTTCTCCCGTCCCTGGAACTTGTGTACCGTGGCCACATCAACGCCTCCGCCCAGCTCACGATGGAGCGCATTGACCTGCTCGTTGTAGGGAGAGATAATGCCGATTTCGGTCTGCTCGCAGGGGAGTGACGGCAGCACCTCGCGCCGGATTGTCTCGATCTCGCGGGGATTGAACGCTCCCCGCGCATGATGTCCCGGGGCAGTCCGCCACGCCATGATGACGTCGGGTTCGCCGTGATCCTCGGTCATGATCAGCAGGCGCCCGCCGTAGAAGCGCTGGTTGCAGAAGTTGATGATCTTCGGGTGGCAGCGGTAGTGTTCGCGCAGCAGCGTCTGAGGCGCTTCGGGAAAGACCCGACAGACGGACTCCAGAAAACTCAGCGCGGCGCAGTCGTAGCGGGGATCGATCGCGTGTTTGGCGGCGATGGCCTGCATGCGGAGCCGGTCGGCATCCGTGATGACATTGGGCAGCTGCATCGAATCGCCGACAATCACCGCATTGTGGGCGCACATCAACGCCAATGCCCCTGTTTCGGACGACACCTGCGAGGCTTCGTCCATGATCACGTAGTCGAAGAGCGTCTCCGCCCGGAAATTCGATCGCGAGGAGAAGGTCGTGCTCAACACGACGGGGTACTCCATGAGCAGCTCGGGAGTGATATGTTGGAAAATGGGGCGTTTGTGTTCCTTGCCATAGCGGGCGGCCAGCCGGCTGCGCAGGTAGCGCATTGAGTCGTCGCTCAGCCGGGCCACCATCGCCGGAGCATCCGACGTGGCAAGTTGCTTTTCAATCCGTTCGATCTCCGTCGAGAGCTCCTCTTGTCGGACCTGGTAGTAAATGCGCTGGAGGAGGGGGATCAACCGCTGGAGATCCTGCCGCTCCGGGTGGCGGGGGAATCCCTCGAACAGGCGGCGGATCCGGCGTTTGAGCAAAAACCATCGGACCGCGTCGCGCCATCGGTCGAAGAGTCCGTTCGGCTGCCATTCGACGGCGGCCTGCAATTCGTTCCACAGCATCAGCAGCCGGGCCGACGGCAGCTGCCGGCGAAGTGTGACGGTGGAATCAATCGTCGTCTCCTGTTCGAAATGCAGTTGCTCGGTTTGGAGTCCCGACAGCTCCTGCCGGGCACGAGCCAGCCGCTCCTGTCGTTCGAAAATCGTCTGCAACGCTTCGGCCTCGGACTGGATGGTGCGGAGGAACTCCGGAGAGTCTGTTTCGGCCGAATACCACGAGTCGATCTCGGCCGGAATGGACTTCTCGATGGCCTGCGTTTCGACGAAGGCTGTCTTTCGCTCGCGGCTGCCCAGCAGGGCGGTGAGAAATCCCAGTCCCTGCTTCTCCAGTTTCTCGACTACGTTTTCGATGGCCGAGTTATTGTTCGAGACGACCAGCACGGTCTTCTCCTGCACCACAAGGTTGGCCACGATGTTGAGGATCGTCTGCGTCTTGCCGGTTCCCGGAGGACCCTGAATGATGCTGATCTGATTCCCGAAGGCTGCCTGGATGGCTCTCTGCTGGCTGGCGTTGCACCCGAAGGGGTAGATGAGCGGTGGCGCCGGGAATTGTCGGGGCGAGTCCTTGCCGGGATTCAGGTAGAGGGATGCCGCCGAACGGTCGGAGACGAAGTCGATCTTCTGATACTGCATCAGCAGCAGTTTCTGCCCGTCGTCGGTCTCCAGAGGGTTGAGCTCCGCCACGTCGCGCAGATAGGCAAAGCGATCCTGTGCGGGTGGTTCCTCCAGGCACGACCGAACGAGTTCAACCTCCGATCCCTTGTAGTGGGCTCCGGTGCCGTTGGCGTATTCCACATACCAGAATCGCCGCGAGCCTTGTTGGAAGGCGGCGATGTAGGAGAGGGGCTCTATCCGGCGGCCTTTGTGAAGCAGGTGGCAATGTTGCGGATCAAATACTACGGGATCCTTCAGCCACAACACTTTGCTCGGGACATAGGAGTAGGTCTTCGGGAAATTGCAGAAAATGACCTGGCAGCGGTTGGGCCTTGAGGTGTACCAACAGCGTTCGACGGAGTCGGTTTTGTCCTCTCCGTCGATGATAATCCGGTTTTCCCGAGGGTCGTACATCCTGAATAGCGGTAGGTCTAGCTATTTTAGTTTCTTGCCGCAGGAGAATGCCTTGTCGACCGTAGCCCCCAATTCGATATATTCGAGATGGATGGGGTCGAAGCTGATCGGGCGCAACTTGCGCAGGTCGATTTGCCCGTCGGTCAGAATGCTTTCGTCGGCCGAGATGTTGACGATACGTCCTGTCAGATGGCAGCTTGCGGGATCATAGGAGAGAAGTTCACACTCGAGTGTCATGGGCAGTTCGTCGATCATCGGGGCATTGACGTGTGCAGAAGGAGTGGCATGAAATCCCGCCCGGGCGAATTTGTCGGGGACTTTATTCCCGGAGACGATACCCGCATAGTCGCAGGCTGCCACTTGATCGACCGTAGCCATACTGACGGTGAAGGCACGTGTTGCAAGGATATTTTTCGTAGTTTTATGTCCGGCTGAGAGGCAGATTCCGATTGTCTCATCGGTAAACATGCCACCCCAAGCGGCATTCATGACATTGGGCACACCTTGTTCGTCGTAGGCTGCTACGATCAGTACGGGCATCGGATAGAGCCAACTCTTCGATCCAAAGTCTTTTTTCATATTGCTTCGTGAAATTAGTCCATAAATTTTACGAAAATTACAAGATTTTAACGACTCGACAAAATCCGAATCTCGATTTGAAATGGATCTCACGGTGTTGTTTCCCTGAAAATAGGTTGACCGCTCATGGATATTTATTGGCCGATATGTATTAAAAAGAAAGATGTCTGAAGTTATTTTGTCAAGGTCGTCGTCTCATTTGTTTTCGATGTAGTATCCAGATTCTGTTGATTATCAATAAAAGGATAGAAGCCTTAAAAGTTACTTGTTTTTCGCAGAAATCGATGATTTAAGTTTTTTCATCGTCTCTCTCTCCGAACAGAGGAAAAGAGGCAAAAACCCACTCATTTCTAGCTTCGATACCCCTCCCATTAGGTTATGCCGGGGGTATTTTGCTAAAATGGGCTGTAAATCTAAGATGGATTCACGGATATTTAAGGTATTGTGTGCATAATCGGAGTAATGTTAGGCATCTTTACACTTGGGGAAACTTATAAGTTTTACAGTCAAAAGATAAAATGTTTGGAGCCATTTAGTCTTGGTAAGCCATCTTTTTCCTTCCCTTATTTTGACTTTACATTGATATAACTGTATATGAATACGGGTATAAAGTTAAGTCGCTTTTTTAATATAGTATGCTTTTTCAAGCTGGTACAAAATGATGATGTAGGATAACGGAAAAATGTAGAAATAATGTTGTACAGAAAGATCCAATCATATAAGATGATCATCTCAGATTTAATAGGGACAAGCTTTTCCTTATTGCAAGAGCACAATAGAATAGATAGGCAAGTCTTACATCATAAGATGTAGGGGCAGAACTCTATGATAACTATGTAGAGATAAATTTCGTGGAAGACGATGTTGGCGACAAGATATTCAAGAATGTTCGCTCCACGGAAGAGTTTTACTTGAACTTAAGTATGGTTGCAGACTCCAAGCTGGACAGATGTGAAAATACATTGGTATTCATTGATGAGGTTTAGCATTATCCGTAATTTATGACTATGCTTATGTTTTTGGGGAAGAACACAGGTATTGGTTTTGTCTGCAGCGGAAGTCTGTTGTGAATTGCATTGAAAGAGACTGTTTCGGTTCTAGTTGAAAGTATTATTTTCAGAAAAATGTACCCGCTGGACTTTGATGAATTCCTGATTGCAAATGATTTCGGCAAGGATGTGATTAAGCATCTAAGGAAATCCTTTGAGCAGAAACAGCCTTTGTCTCAAAAAGTTCACGATAAAGTGTTAAGTCTTTTCAAAAGACCTGCTCGTAGGAGGTATGTCGAATGCGGAAATGACACTCATAAGTGTAAACTAAACTGTGAAAATCATCAGTAGGAATATAAACCACCCATTTATACCTATATACATCTGCTGTATTGTAATTATCTAGCTCTCCAACAGCTCACACAATCGGAATGCAGCAGATATTCCGCCTTGACTACTATCAATCTCTTTGCCGTGATAGTCTAACTAGTAGTATAATGGTATAATGGGCAGTAACTATACTTCGTGTAGATGAGTATTGTTATTGCCTTTCTGTTTTGTAATATATTCGAAAGAGCTTTTATTTCATTCTCTTTATCCTTTGTCCCCTGCCAATTTATGCTGGCTTTATGTAATCATATTTGCTTATGAGCACCTATAATTGCTAATAAGAGAGATTTTTCTTGTATTTTATATGACTTGTTTTTCTTGTATAAAATTCAAAACATCTTCCATAGAAGAAAATTTCTGGGAAAGCTTCTTATCTTGACCATATTCATCTTTAGTATTCCACTTGATTGTCCATGGTTCAGTTTCTTTATCACGAATCCAATGATAAACATAATAGTTGTTGACCTTGGTGTATGCATCATCCTCTTCTGATTTTACAGAAGAATAGCTAATGTCTATATCACCATTCTCAATTCGATCTTTATAAACTTGTTTTAACTTCTCATATAATGCAAGTGTTTCTAATTCAAAATGGTAGTGATTTCGTTGGCTGGCGCGATAAATTAAGATATTGTTATTGTCAAACGCAATGAACCCTTGTTTTGAGTGGCGCATGATGGATGTCCCATATTCCCCGAGCAAAATTTTTTTCCAATTAGAAGCACCTTGATATGCTTTTCCAATCGCTGTTAATGATCCAAGAGCCTTTTGTTCTGTTGAGATATTATATATAGGGTCATTAATGATTTCTTTTAAGCATTTGAATGCTTCCATATTAGGCTTTTCATCTACTCGGAAAAGCCGTTTCCAAGAATAATCTCTGTGTCCGGGGCGATTATAAAAATTCTTTCTATAACTGGATAGCCATGGCATATAATCTCCCTTAGCGAGCATAGCCTTTACCATAGCATATTGTTTGACAACCTCAGAGTCTGCATTACCTATATAGGTAAAAAGATGCAAATTCTTTTCTAGCCAATCGCTATATTCCTTAGCTGTGATAGTTTCATTCAACTCTCGGTTCTGAAATATATCCTTATAAATTCCGGCTAAATACATGGTTATGCCAATCTGACCGTTCAGGTAGCTATGCTTCTCTGCTTTATCAAGGGGAGTTTTCCATTCTGGATTCAACAGCCTTAGTTTTGCTTTGTCGATTTCTTCATTCCATTGATACGAAGCAAAGAAATCAACAGAATAACCTTCTTGCGATTTCAGCCATTTATCCCATGATACACCATTCTTAGTATGGTCATCCTTGTACGAGTTGAGTAAGGTTTCTGTACTTTTCAGGGCTTTTACAATATCTTCGCTATTATCGATAGATGTTGCCTCTACTAAGTTATGAATCAATCTCATCCATGCTGTTAATCCATCTGATGATGCGTTTGGAAAATATTGCTTATATTTTAAATAAGCGTGTAATTTCAGACGTGTATCATAAGTCAATTGATCATCGCCGTTTATGTTTTTTCCATGTAATAGCCATTGCCGGATGGCAGAGGATATGTCAAACCAATAAATATCATATTCGGGAATGATGGCAGTATCATCGAGTAGATTATCGTCAGGATTGAACAATACGTCAAGATCACAAATCAGACGATTCAACAAAGTAGCATTGAATTTAATCCCTTTCTTTTCATACCAATTATGTGCAAAGGTCAGGTGCTGGCCATTTGCTTCGAATATCTGATCCAAGTCATTGATGGCTTTGAAGTTTGTGGTCAAAACACTTTCATTAGCCATGAGGATTTGCAATGCTCGTTCTAGAAAAATATCAATATTTTTAGTATTTTCTATTCTATATTTCCACAGAACATCTGACCAAACCACATCAATATTCGATTTAAAATTCTTTTGACTTTCAGCGTCAAACTCCTTTTCAACATCTTCTATCAATTTGCTTTTGAATATTTCAAAAGAAGTAAGAGGCAGTCCACGAGCGTTCATTTTGATGTATAGATCGTCAATATCATGAAAACTGTTTAACGACATAAATTGGAAGACAATAGGTTTTCTCATTTGGTCGAATAGGCTATTCCCTGCTTCAATCACAGATGTATATTTCGTTTCCTTATCATCATAAAATTGCGCATCTATCTCATCAAGCATCGTGAGCATACCGCTAATTGTAGGGTCGTCCGACCAGTTAGTAAACCACCACCCTTCATCCTTAATAAGTTTGCTAGGCCTTGGTTTTGTATTTTCCTCTTCCTTTTTCTGGAGCATGTCTGATGTTAGCAGTTTCCCTGCATTCTCCAATAACTTCTTACAGAAACGAGCAGATGAGTCCCTAGTTTCATAGTTAAAGACAAATGTGCTAATTTGTTCACTTCTACCCGTCATACAACCTAAATAAAGATGTAGTAACCAAAGTGTCGTTAGGCGTTGCTGTCCATCCAACGGAATAAAGAATTTATCCGTTCCATAGCCATAGATAAAGTCAAGACTATGAGAAGTTCCATCCAACAGATAGTCTTTTAGTTCTTCTACAAAATTCTTTCGGATTTTGGTTGCAGTCGCAGTAATTCGGCCTTGAGCATAATCTCGTTGAATGGCCGGAATCAATATGCTATAGCCAAAGGTTTCAAATATATCGATAAATGAAATTTCTTGAGAAGTCATACTATTTATTTGATTTATAATTAAAAGGTAGTGAAAGTTGAATATATGGACTTAATACTGACTTCAAATCTTCCCAATAAGATTTTGCATCAGTTTTCGACCAATAAAGTATTTGATCACTTTTTCTAGAATAGGCCTTTTCAAAAACATTTCGGGTTCCAATTGGTGTATAGACATTGAACTCATCCTGCAAGATGCGGCGACGTTTCACCGGAAATATATGATTGCCATAGCTCCGATTCGTCCTTGCATTCAGAAGAACGAAATTCCAGATAAAATCTTTTTCCTCTCTTATAGTTCTCCCGTCAAGCAAGGTCACCGAGCCAAATTCATCTTCATCACTTTTGAAATGTTCTTGTACTGACTCATACAATTTAGCAATGTCCGTTTCTTCATTATTCTGGATATCATTTTCCGAAGGTTTATCTCCCTGGATATTTATGTTCAAAATTCGAAGTGCTCTCTCACAAAGATTCTTTTCGTATCCATCGACTGGATAGGTTTCATAATCAATAAAATACCCCCCTTCGTCATCTATTGCAGGTTGTTCACCTACAATAAGTTCAATTACGTCAGCTGCTAATTGTTTGGCTTTCTTATCATCTGCCGAGAAGTCGGTATGTGATGCTACGTGTTCCTGATCCCATCCTTGATTTTTATAGATTTCTTTGTAGTCGGCAAAAGAGAAACGGGCATTATCTGAAACTCTACGGTCTTCAAGTAAGATGTTATAAAAGAATAGAATTTCAGACATTTGAGCCTTTCCATGGAATAATTGCTGACTTTTTATTTTTTGCAGTTCTTCCCGGATGATACTATTCAGAATTTCAATTCGTTTGGAATGCTTCTTTCCATCAAGTTTGCTCCGTAACGAAAGCACGTCTTCACTTGCTACATATTCAAGGATGAAACCTATACGATGATATACTGGTTTATAATTGTACCATTCATTCAACGTGTCGAATAATTCTTTCACCTCTGTCCACTTTTGGCGAACCCATTCAGCTTTCCCTTTTTGCCCGACTTGATTGGTATACATCATCTGTCGATAAGAGTCTAAATACTTATTAAAGGTATAGGTTGTGGTATCACGATGCGACTCATCTTTCTTCTGTAACAAATCGAATAAGTATTCTATATGAGTGTCATAAGCAAAAGGGTGACGTGATCGATAGATAAATCCCCAAAACTCCTTATTTTGCAATCGGTTCTCCATAGAGTTCCATTCCAAAGACAATGACTTGACATACGCCAAATCGTTCTCTGCCCAATTCCCATTCTGCACAAACAATGCCTTGATCAGTTCGGCATTGTTCAGGCTAATTTTACCGGCATTAAGTCGGTCAAAAATATCTGTATTCGTGCCTGCGGATTCTGTCGGATAATACCAAATAAACCGGGTTCCTTTCCGAAGAACTTTACCAAAGTCTGATACTTGATCTTCATCCCAATCTTTCATCTCATTGTAGGCAGTTGTAAAAACCTCTGCGAAATGAAAGTAGTCACAATTCGCATCTTCAAATTCATTCTTACAAAATGAATCGTTTTCAATGATTTTATTCAGCTCGGACAACCATACACTACTATCTGCGCGAGTCTCGTATTGTATGGAGTAAATATTAGGGCAAGCTTTTACTTCTGATGGGACATCTCCTTCAAGGACTCGTTTGCGTAGATACAATGCTTGTAAAAGAAGGAGAATAGTGGTCAAGCGTTGCTGTCCGTCTATAACTTCCAGACCTTTCACGTCTATAATTTGATCACCATCTTCCTTTTGTATGATTCGTTCTTTCACCACTAAAGGTTGAAGACAGTAAAACTTGTTTTTATCACTGCTGTAATGATATTTTTCGAATTCCTCTAAGTCTTCAATTAGTTGAATTACTTGATCGGCACCCCATCTATAACCTCGTTGATACGATGGGACATAGAAGTTAAAGTCTGACGATATTAGTTCCGATATTGGAACTAAATCTAAAGGTTTAAATTGCTTCATACTATATACCTGGCAAGACCTATAAAATTAATATTTGAATGATATTTATGTTGGATATTTTCTATCTCAATAACATAGATAATACGTTCGTTATGCTAATGCTCAGAGCCTTGATTATAACTATTGTAAAGGTACAAAGTATTATTTGAAATCATACTCTGCGGATTGTTTATCAATTATTATACTTCGACGAAGTATATACAAGGTAAGTCAATACATGGATATTATACATGACCTCTTCTTTTATTACAATAAAAATCTATTATTTTTTCTTATTTCTTATTTGAAGATCTTGGAAAATATGACATAATGTCAGGTGCAATAACTAGCACAGCAATTGAAGACAAAAAACTTCTAACTTTATAGGTGAAGTGCGTTGGGCATTAATGTCGTTTTTGATCGCATTCGGCAAGGTTGATGAAACAATATATTATGTTAAGTTTGTACGATAAGGTAGAAAATACTAAACAGACAAACTTGTTTATGCAGCAATTACATAATTTGGAGTCTCATTACTCAAAACAAAGAAATTCTATATAATATGGCTATCACGAGTAAAACAAGAAAAGAGTTATGGGCTAAATCAGGAAATAGGTGTGCTATATGTAAGAAAGAACTTGTGAATCAGATTTCTGAAGATGATGGTAGTTTTATTATTGGAGATGAGTGTCATATTATAAGTAGTAGTGCGGATGGGCCTCGATATAAGCCTGGGATAGAAGATTATGACTCATATGATAATTTGCTTTTGTTGTGCAAGAACCACCATCGTGAGATAGATGAGAATTGTACTTCATACACAGAGGAACTTTTGCATTATATCAAGACTTCACACGAAAACTGGGTAAAAGAGACATTAGATAACAGTGTGTCAGGAAAGGTTAGTGTACGTAAGCCTCGTTTCATTAAACGTATAGTTACTGGTAAAGAATTATTAAATATCTTTCATCATGTTGCATTTATCTATAGAGACTACGACGAACCCGCTAATGAAGAAGAATGTACATACATTGCCGATATTTTTCAGTATTTTACCGACATTATAGATATTTATAGCGATTTGGAAGTCTCTGATTTAATAAAAGAAGGTCAAAACTTAACTCGTATAATTAATGAATTAAAAGATAAAGGATATTATGTATATGCAGAGAGCCATAGAGTAAAATTGACAGGGGACAATCCCATAATTTGTAATGCTTGTACTATTATACTAAAGAAACAAGATTGTGAAGGTCTTTATTGCGTATACAAATAAATTTCGTATAAAAATAAGTAAAATAATAAAAA
>ENA-UEYL01002375-UEYL01002375.1-human-gut-metagenome-genome-assembly--contig:-NODE-2375-length-14095-cov-7.032530_pt1 | contig 14095 bp, 10 predicted proteins | sample MGYA00242941_ERZ507946 | MGnify/ENA primary metagenome ERZ507946 (study PRJEB26167, sample SAMN06115482) | human gut metagenome | host: Homo sapiens | place: China:Guizhou | collected 2015-03-11...
AGGATCCCAGCCCGTAATATCGACTCGTTTTTCAAGTTCAAAAAGAACATCAAACATCCAGGTCATATAGTCGTTAAAAAGATCCCGTCTCATGACAAACATGTTGAACATATGGGCCCATGTGCGGTTCATAACTTTATTGAAAGCCGGAAGATATTCAGGATGCTTTTCGATAAGGATCTGCTCCGTTATAGTAAGGCCCTCCGGATGATGGGCATGGTTATAATGGGACCGATTGCTTTCAATGTAGTATTTGCGTTTATCGGGGACGATAACGGGATAGCGAGACAACAAGTTTTCCCAATCCTCTTTCGTAAGGATTTGGGATTTTTTCTTTTCAATATCATGGACTTCTTTTCTCGTAAAATAGCGGCGATAGTGGACGAGACCAACGTAATCAGCGTCGAGGTTTTTCCAGGCCCAGTAAAGGCCGGTCAGTTCGCAGAAGTTAGCATTTTTAGCAGAAATGTTATCGCCGGTATTGTCCTTTACATAGCCCAAATCTTTTTTCCCTTCAGCCCCCACCTGCAGTGGAAGATAAATGGTCTCCTCGGGCATCCAATAGGATTTGTGAGTAGCGATTAGAATTTTGATGTCCATAAAATGTATGTCACATCCATTTCTTCTAGATTTTGTACTTTTTGGCCCAGCTGTCTCAAGTTTATCAGTTTAAAAGCAGATAAACTTTGGCTGTCAAGCTGTCTCGGGCCCTTGGCCCTAGATGTCTCAAGCCTTCGGCATTGGCTTAAAAGATTAACGCTTAAATGCCCAAAACCATTAAAAAAACTGAATTAGCCAATCATCTTTTTAATAAGTTTTGAAAGCATAACTTTAACAGTAGAAATTTGTTGAATTCTATCTTTCACAACCTCAGAATCAAGATATCCAACGGCTTGGCAAATTATAAATTGTGTTTCTAGTTCAGCGGCTGATCCATAGCAATGTAGAGAAATCTTTTAAACTCTTTATCAGGCTCTCTGGTTGCTCCTTCAGCTACATTTGAAGGTATTGAGACTACGGCTCTTCTCATCTGATCAGCAATCCCATAAAACTCATGCTTCGGCAATATTTTCAGTGTCTTATAAGTAGATAGAGCAAGACTAACAGATATTTTCCATACATTAAAGTTTCTATAGTTCATAGGTGGGAATCCCTTCATGAATAAGCTGCATTTAATAACTATTTTGAGTACATATAGGAAACCGTCAAAATAGCTTTTGAAGCTTGACAGCAAATCAGAAGCGTAAGCGCTGATTGGGACAGCTTGACAGCTATTTCTTCTCACAACTCACGACTTTTAAAGCACTTTCAACAACATCATCCATATCATAATACTTATATTCCGCAAGGCGGCCACCGAAGATGACGTTTTGTTCATTTTCAGCAAGGTTGGCGTATTTTGCATAGAGGGCTTGATTCTTTTCGTTATTCACCGGATAATACGCTTCCTCGCCGGGCTTCCAGTCTGCCGGGTATTCCTTCGTCACATAGGTTACGGGCTGGTTCCCGAATTCGAAGTGTTTATGTTCGATGATGCGGGTCCAAGGCGTTTCGCGGTCCGTATAGTTCATGACGGCGACACCCTGATGATTTTCTTCTTCGAGGCGTTCCGTTTCAAAACGCAGGCCGCGGTATTCCAGGGTGCCCAGTTTGTAGTCAAAGTATTCGTCAATGGGACCGGTATAGACAATCCTTTTTGCCATATCTTTGTATTCGTCGCGGCGCTTTAGATAATCCACACCAGTACGGACTTCAATGCCAGCAAGAAGCCCTTCGATAAGCTTGTTGTAGCCGCCCACGGGAATGCCCTGGTAGCGATCGTTGAAATAGTTGTTATCAAAAGTATAGCGCACAGGGAGTCGTTTAATAATGAATGCTGGCAGCTCCGTACAGCTTCTCCCCCACTGCTTTTCCGTATAGCCTTTGATGAGCTTTGTATAGATGTCCGTCCCGATAAGGGAAATGGCTTGTTCTTCGAGATTTTTTGGATCCGTGATGCCTGCTTCAGCGCGCTGCTGGGCAATCTTTTCAGCCGCCTCGTTGGGTGTTACAACCCCCCACATTTTCGTAAAGGTATTCATATTAAAGGGCAAATTGTAGAGCTCGCCTTTATAGTTTGCAACGGGAGAATTGACGTAGTTATTAAATTCAACAAACTGATTCACGTAGTCCCAGACTTTTTTGTTCGACGTATGAAAAATATGGGCGCCATAGGTATGGATATTGATGCCATCCTTATTTTCGCAGTAAATGTTTCCGCCAACATGGGGACGGCGTTCGAGGACAAGGCAGGATTTTCCTTTTTTGTGCATTTCATGAGCAAAGACGCTGCCAAAAAGGCCGGAACCAACAATCAGATAGTCATACATGAAAAGTCTCCTTCAAAATATATTCATAGAAAATCTATAGTTCTAAAGGGTTTCCCCTATGCATATTCAATAAAAAGTGGTGCCGGGGACCCGCATCGAACCGGTACAACCCATTCTTTTACGTATCTGGCACCATGACAAAATCATTCTTGTAGGGATTAAAGAGTAACGTGTCTGCAATTTGTTAAGTTGATATCATATTAGGATATTATATCATAAAAAGTCCCTATATTGGGGACGCTGAGGGGCATTTCTTCCTTTTTCCATCATCATATTTTCTGATAGATAGAAACAAGTTATATAAGATAGGGACAATTGCAGAAACTCAAAGAGCTATGAAGCGGCATGCTTCATAGCTCATATGTTCATGATTCCATTTTAGAGACAAAGTCTTTGAGATAAGCGGCAAAATCATCTTTCAGGTCTTTGCGGCGCAGACCATAGTCGACAACGGCTTTGAGGTAGCCCATTTTATCACCGACGTTATAGAAATGGCCTTTCATGTTGTAGGCATACATAGGCTCGTTGTGGCTCATGGCGCGCAGGGCATCGGTCAGCTGGATCTTCCCGTTAAGGCCGTTTGGTGTGAGTTCCAGGTAATCAAAGACGTCAGGCGTAATGATATAGCGCCCAAAGACGGCCTGATGGCTGGGGGCATTTTCAGCAACCGGTTTTTCCATGATGTCATGGACGCGGATGAGGCCTGAATGAGTTTCATCCCTTTCGCCCGAAACGATGCCGTATTTGGAGACGTCCCCGGCCCTAACTTCGCAGCAGCCGAGGATGGTCGATTGGGTAGTTTTAAACTGGCGCAGGAGCTGGGAAAGGCCCGTTTCTTCGTCGTTTAGGATGATATCGTCAGGAAGGGCGACGATGAAGGGCTCGCCGTCGACGAAGTCCTTGGCGCACAAAATGGCGTCACCGAGGCCGCGCTGCTGCTTTTGGCGGATGTAGTGAAAATTCACTTTGGAGATGTTGCGGATTTCTTCCAAAAGGGCGGTCTTACCGGACTGGAAGAGCTGGTCCTCCAGTTCTGGGGAGGAATCAAAGTGATCCTCGACGGCGCGTTTGGCGTGGCCGCTGATGAGGAGGATTTCTTCGATGCCGCTCTTGGTGATTTCCTCAATGACAAACTGGATGGCGGGAATATCGACAATGGGCAGCATGGCCTTTGGCATCGTCTTGGTTTCAGGAAGAAAGGACGTACCAAAGCCTGCGACAGGGACTACGGCTTTTCGAACGATGGATGATGGCATGATGAGGTTCCTTTCGAGGTTATGATGGAGATATTATACCACGGAGGGAGTTTCTTGTCATAGAATTGACTCCCCCCCATGTTAATACTCGGAGCAAAAATCGCTGCGATTCGATGCAGTTACGTGCCCTCCTTGCTTGAGAAATGATCCTTTTGAGAGCAAGGATGGTATGACGATTCGTAAGAAATTTCGTACCACAATCTCATTTCTAAGACGCCCGAAATATGCCTTCGTCGGACCCTTTTGAGTCAGCCCAAAAATCGGGCTGATTTGATGAAGTACGTGAGGCCACTTTTTAAAAAGGTTTTGTGGAAACAATGGCCTCATGCCCTATCGTAGGAGGGAACGTCTCACGTTTGGGGGTAGCTTACGCCTGGGCGCTTCTCCCCTTTCTTTTTACTCGGCGCACAAATCGCGCCGATTCAATGCAGTTACTTGCCATCCTTGCTTGAGAAATGATCCTTTTGAGAGCAAGGATGGTATGACGATTCGTAAGAAATTACGTACCACAATCTCATTTCTAAGACGCCCGAAAAAATACCTTCGGCGGGCGAGCCACTTCTTGGAATTTTTTCGGTTTTTTAGAGGAAACATGATTCGCCTGAGGCTCATATCGGCCCATCTGCGTTGTCAAAAAGACGCGGGCTTCCTAGCAGCACGAAAATACGTGTGCGGCTTCGTCAGCCTGCAGCTTTTTTCCTAGCATCTGAACCAATCTGAGCCCCATTCGAATCATGTAAATAGAAGAAAGACCAGCTGAACCAAAGTCGCAAAAAGCAAATGGAAGAAAAGACCGGAACGAGGCATTCGTTGCATGACGTCGTCAGCCTGCTTCGCGTTTTTCCTAGCATCTGGGCCAATCTGGAGTCATATTCGGAAAAGGTAAATGGAAAAAAGATTGAAGGCAAAAGACCGTAAGGCAAGGACTCGACATTTTAACGTCGTGCGTCACGTTCTTTTGCTTGACAGCCAGAGCCGCAGGCTCGAGACAGTCATTCGGCCCACAGGATGGATATATAGCTCGACAACCCTCGGACCTATCAAAAGAGCTGTAGAAGAACCAACGCACTAGGCCGAATAGACAGCTTGACAGCCTTCTCACCAATCCCCAACCGTGAGAAGGTTCGTCCTACAATACGCTATGAGCCCATTGCTTCGGAGTTGTCTTTCCGAAAGCAATGGGCTCACGTGTTACCTCAATTCGGAGCGGTATTTACTCCGACTAAAATATGAACTTAGTCTCTCAGCATGCCGCCGAACTTATCCTGGACGTTAGCAACAATTTGTTTGATGACGTCGTCGACGTCTTTATCCTGGAGGGTGCGGGTAACATCTTGGAAGGTGAGATTAAAGGCGACAGATTTATAGCCGGATTTGACCTGTTTGCCTGTATAAACGTCGAAGATACGGACATCAACAAGGAGAGAGCCGCCTTCTTTGCGGATTTCGGCTTCAAGTTCACTTGCAGGAACATCAGCTTTGACAACAACGGCAATATCACGGGATACGCTCGGGAATTGCGGTACGTGGATAAATTGCGGAATCTCTTCGGCACTCTTGACGAAAGGCGCGATTTCCACTTCAAGGACGTAGGTTTCCGCACTGAGGCCAAAGCGGTCCTGAACGGTCGGATGGACGGCTCCCATGAAGCCGATAACTTTGCCTTCATAGCTGATGGCACAGCTCTTACCGGGATGGAGGAAAACTTCCTCCGTCGGGCCATAGGAGAGACCTCGCACTTGGAGGCTGTCCATGACTTCTTCAAGGGCGCCTTTGATGTCATAGAAGTCAAGAGCGTCTTTATCCGTATTCCAGGAAAGAGGATTGCGCTTGCCGCTCATGGCAATAGCAAGGACCATCTTTTCTTCTGGGAAATCCGTAAGCGGCAGGGCTTTGGGAATGAAGACGCGGCCCACTTCAAAGATGGCCGTTCGTTCGCTCTGACGGGCCTGGTTATACGCAACAGCAGAAAGCAGGCACGGGGTCAGCGTAGTCCGGATGGTGCGAAAATCATCGCTGATGGGGTTGATGATCTGCAGGGCCTTACGGCGGCTGTCATCAGCAGGAAGGCCAAGGTTATCAAAGACCTGGGCATTATAGAAGCTGTAGGTCATGACTTCATCAAGGCCGATACCAGTCAAGGTGTCGCGGATCATGTCCTTTACATCTTCGATAGGGTCCTGGCCGCCGCGGGCCATGTTGAGTTCCGGCGTCTTTGATTCGATCTTATCATAGCCATACATACGGGCCACTTCTTCACTGAGATCGGCACTGCAGTCGCAGTCCTTGCGCCACGTCGGCACGGTGACAACCCAGCTGTCCTCGCCTTTTACCTCGACGGTAAAGTCAAGGTTTTCAAGAATGGCTTTCATGGTTGCCGCGTCGATGTCGCAGCCGATGCGGGCGGCCAGTTTGGTCGGAGCCGCTTTGATTTCCACCGGTTTTTCCGGTACGGGGTAACATTCAGCCACACCGGGAACTGCTTTGCCGGCGCCAATTTCTTCAAGGAGATAAATGGCACGGTTCAGGGCGTTATGGTTCAGAATGGTATCAACCCCGCGTTCAAAGCGCTGGGAAGCTTCACTGCGAAGGCCCAGGGCTTTGGACGTGCGGCGGATGGTCGGGCCGTTAAAGGTAGCTGCTTCGAGCATGACCGTCTTTGTCGAGCCTGTCACTTCCGTTTCAAAACCGCCCATGATGCCGCCAAGGCCAATGCCTTTTTCATCATCACCAATGACGATCATTTCCGGCGAAAGGGCGCGATCCTGACCATCAAGGGTCTTTAGGTGTTCGCCTTCATGAGCGCGGCGGACGACCCAATGATGGCCGGCCACTTTATCATAGTCGTAAGCGTGCATGGGCTGACCCAGTTCCATCATGACGTAGTTTGTCACATCGACGACGTTATTGATGGGGCGGATATTGACAGCACGGAGAAGCTTTTGCATCCATTCCGGAGATTCCTTGATTTCAAGGTTTTCGATCATGCGCAGGCCAAAGCGGCTGCATACGTCAGAAGCGACGATATCGACAGTGGCGCGGTCACTCGCAGGAGTCCCTTCCCCACTTTCCGGTGCATAGTCCGGTAAAGTCAGTTTCGTTCCAAGGACGGCGGCGCATTCGCGGGCAAGGCCCAGCATGTTGAAGCAGTCGCCGCGGTTTGCCGTAAGGTCGATATCAAGAACGACATCATCAAGACCAAGGACGGCCTTGATATCTGCCCCAAGGGGCGTATCGGCAGGGAGAATGAAGATGCCGTCGCGTTGCTCAGGAAGAAGCAGTTTGGCGTCAATGCCCAGTTCCCCCGCGCTGCAAAGCATGCCGTTTGAATCAAGGCCGCGCATCTTCACAGGTTTGAGCTCCATGCCGTTTGGCAGATGGGAACCGACTTGGGCTACAGGAACTACATCCCCTTGATGGACGTTTTGGGCGCCCGTCAGGATCTGGACCGTGTCCCCTTTTCCGAGGTCCATCTGGCAGACCCAAAGATGGTCGGAATCAGGATGACGCTCGATGGTCACGACTTTACCCGTAATGACGCCTTCGATCCCTTCGCCCAGGTGCAGGACCTGTTCGACTTCAAGCCCGACGCGGGTAAGTTTATCAGCAAGGACTTCCGGCGTAACCGGAATCTCAACATATTTTTTCAGCCAATTGATTGAAGCTAACATAACAAGCGGCCCCCTTATTTAAACTGACGAATGAAACGCAGGTCATTTTCAAAGAACAGGCGCAGGTCATCGATACCATAACGGAGCATGGCAATTCGTTCGACGCCCATCCCAAAGGCAAACCCGCTGACCTTTTCAGGGTCATAGCCGCTCATGCGCAGGACGTTGGGATGCACCATACCGGCACCGAGGATTTCGAGCCAGCCGGAGTTCTTGCAGACACGGCAGCCTTTGCCGCCGCAGATGACGCAGCTGATATCGACTTCGGCGGACGGTTCCGTAAAGGGGAAGAAGCTCGGGCGCAGACGAATCTTGACGGAAGAGCCAAACATTTCCTTGCAGAAGAGTTCCAGTGTACCTTTGAGGTCGGCCAGGCTGATGTTCTTATCGATGACAAGGCCTTCGACCTGATGGAACATGGGGGAATGGGTTGCATCATAGTCGTTGCGGTACACCGTTCCCGGGCAGATCATACGGATTGGGCTATTGGGCGTACGGGACTGCATGGTACGAGCCTGGACAGGAGAGGTCTGTGTCCGCATGAGGAATTCATCGGTCAGATAGAACGTATCCTGCATGTCGCGGGCCGGATGATCCTTAGGCAGGTTCAAGGCCTCAAAGTTAAAATAATCGTTTTCGATTTCAGGGCCTTCGGCGACTTCAAAGCCCATGCGCATGAAGACCTTTTTGATCTCACGCAGTGTAAGCGTCACAGGATGCAGATGCCCTTCGGCTGCCTTACGGCCCGGCAGTGTCACGTCAATCTTTTCAGACGCCATTTTTTCTTCGAGCTGGCGGGCTTCAAGCAGTTTCATCTGGTCAGCAATGCGGGATTCCACCTTGCTGCGCACTTCGTTGACCATTTTGCCCACTTTTGGACGTTCTTCGGCGGCTACACTGCCGAGACCGCGCAGGATCTCTGTCAGGGCGCCTTTTTTGCCCAAATACTGCACACGGATGTTCTTCAAGTCATCCACACATTTGACTTCGCCTAAGTCCTTGCGGATCTTTTCCCGCAGTTCCTCCAGTTTGTCGTACATACCAACGCCTCCTAAAAAAAATGACCTCCACCCTGGAAAAGGGGCGAAGGTTCGCGGTACCACCCTAATTTGTACTTCATTGCGGCCGTAACGCAGCCTGCGCCGTCCCTACTCTGTTCAGGACAGATGCTCCCAAGTGAACTTCCCTCTTACTTCGGTGCGCAGCTCCCACCTCGCCTGCGCTCTCTGGGACACCAGCCAAAAGGTACTCTCTTGTTCATCACATAAGTATGGAATTAATAGAAATATTATAGCATTATGGGAGGAGGAAGGCAAGGGGCTGACCACCATGAAGATGCTCAGCCCAAAAATTGAGCCGATTATCCAGAGCAACATGTCTCCATTGCTTAATTCCTATGATTACGGATGAAATAGAGGCATGGCGATTCGTACGATGCTGCGTTTCTAATTGGAGGAATCCTTACGCCTAGGCGCTGCCTCCACTAATCATGTACCGTCACCTCCAGCGCCCAGCTCATTAAGCAATAAGCTTTTTCAGCCTATGGACCTGTATCCAGCCAACTGCGCTGTCAAATGCGGACCTCAATCTCCTAAGCATACATAAACCTAATACGACGATTGTGAAGACTGGAAACATATCGCATCACAAGTAACTGCATCAACTTGTGCAATCTATGCTTCAAAATAAGATAAGGGCGCACCCTCAATTAAATAAAGTTATGGCATCGTGCTTTTCGGTCATCCCCGACCTCTTTTATGCGTAACGAAAAAGACATGCTGCCATGCAACATGTCTTTCAAAATTCACTGGCAGGAGTACTAGGATTCGAACCCAGATCCACGGTTTTGGAGACCGTTGCTCTACCATTGAACTATACTCCTATGGAGCGGAAAACGAGATTCGAACTCGCGACCCCCACCTTGGCAAGGTGATGCTCTACCACTGAGCTACTTCCGCATAAAAAAGTGGTGCCTCAGCGCAGAATCGAACTGCGGACACAGGGATTTTCAGTCCCTTGCTCTACCAACTGAGCTACCGAGGCATTGGCGACCCAGGACGGACTCGAACCGACGATCTCCGCCGTGACAGGGCGGCATTCTAACCAACTGAACTACTGGGCCAATCAGTCACCTGACAGATATAGATGATACCATAGTTTTCGATACTTGGCAAGCACCTTTTTTAAAAACTTTTCGCATCAGGCATGGAAACCTTTCATCCTTTCTCCCCTATTTCAAGCGGAAATAATAAGTCTTTGCCGTCATGTTCTTCGGGTTGCTTGTCGAATGGATTTCAAAGATATTGAGGGAACGGATGAAGTCAAGGAATTTCTTGTATCCATAAACACGCACGTCAAAGTCCGGATATTGGCGAATGACGAGATTACCCAAATAACTTGAACTGATCCAACCATTATCGTTGGAATTCTCATCGGTAAGTTTGATCAGGGCGCTGCGGATGGCCCGCACTTTTTTATTACCTTCCTGAACCGCTTTGCTGGATTTTACATGATTTTTTTGCCCAGCAGGTTCTTCCTGGAGCGCTGTTTGTTCGGGTTCAGGCATATCTTCCCGTTTTGATTCTGCATAAAGGACGTCAAGGTACAGGAATCGATTGCAAGCGGAGATAAAGGAGCGCGGCGTCTTGCTCTCCCCCATCCCTAAGACGTACTTATCCGATTCACGCAGGCGGGATGCCAGGCGCGTAAAGTCGCTGTCTGATGAGACAATGCAGAATCCATCAAGCTGGGTCCGGTAAAGCAGATCCATCGTATCAATGATGAGAGCCGAATCACTTGAATTTTTGCCGCTTGTGTTGCTGTACTGCTGTACCGGCTGGATCGCGTTATCGAGAATGGTCGACTTCCAGCTCCCCATCTGCGGACTTGTCCAGTTACCATAAATGCGTTTATAGATGACATTCCCCAGATTGTTTGCTTCTGAAAGGATAATATCGATATATTGCGGAGAAATATTTTCTGCATCAATGAGCAGTGCAAATTTTTTATCTTGTTCCATAGTAAATAGCTCCTTATGTGGATGGTTCGTTGTGGATAGTTTTATTATACAGGATTTATAGGAGATAAGAAAGGGAGAGGGAGTGTTAGTTAGATGCTCAGCGCCCAAATCGTATCATGGACTAAATAAGTGGGAGACCGCAACTAAAAGGAGACAATTTGATTTGACCTAGATGGAAGTTGAATTAAGTTTCCAAAGTGCCGTCAATTTTTTCTTTTTCTCCATTAAGTTTTCATACATTTCTCAAAAAGAACAACCCCGCAGATGCGGGGAATACAGGAGTTCGCTGCTAAGTCTAGGTTTAGTACAAGGGACACCCCTGCATGCGCGGGGAATACTCTCTGTGGGAAGCCGAACGTCTAGGCGAAAAAGTTTCATCGCCGTATGCGCGGGGAATACTCGCAACTCTGATGATACTTGCACGGAGTTCCTTCAAAAATAACGTCATCGGGTTTTGGGTCATCATACATATCAGTGTATATCTCGCAAGTACATTTTTGATATTCCTTAATCGTCGTAAAAATACAGTCTTTGCATTGCTCGCAATTTTTGGAGTTGTCGCTCCATACTTCGTTATCAAAACGGCTAAGATTTTCTTTCTTCATAGATGTCCTCCCTTATTTTTGGCTATCAACAACTTCAAGGTCAATGTATATCTTACCTGAATTTGTGTATTTTTCAACCTTCGTTATCAAAAACGTCGCCCCCCTGTTCAAGATAATAACAACTTCATTACTAAAAGTGATTTGGCCTGACAGCCCATCCCAATTCGAGCCGCTACCATTCCCAAATGTTAAAAATGGGTTTCATTCGCACATACGCTGGAAATACTCTTCAGACTTTCGTCGTCGATTAGCACCTACAGGTCCATCCCCGCATGGGCGGGGAATACTTATGGAGTGGTTAGCTTGTAAGCAGCCTACCTTCGTAGTTCACGCCAGCCGTTGACGTTTAGAACGATAAAAAAGAGTGTGGTAAAAAGGAGTGCTGCTTGTAAAAAGTATTCTGAAGGGAAAATCACAAGACAAACGAGTGTGATGCCAAGTCCAGATACGCCTGTCCAAAAAAGTGTGATGGGAAGTGCCATCAACAAACCAAGTAAAGCCGTAATTTTTGAATTGGATTCCATGATGACCACCTCTGATTCATCCCCGCATGCGCGGGGGTATGTGTCAACGTTTTCTCGGGAGACCCCGATAAGATTGTGCTGTAGCTTAATTAAATTTGGAAAATGAAGCTTAAGTGACCTATGGCTGTGATGCTTTCCGTATACCCACCCATTCCCCCGTTTCTCATTCCTACAGGAGAGAACCATAGGCGCTTTTTTTAGTGCGCTCCTCAAGGCCTTACGCAGTTCTGCGTTCTTCGGTGCTTTTACGGGCTTGAACTTGCTGGACAGCGCCGGTTCCAGCTCATCATTTTACAGACCTGCAAGGACCTTCTGATGGCTGATGGTCACTGGGGAGAGGATCTTGATGGATTCTTCCACGACGCGGTAGACGGACCTTGCCGCCAGCTTGACCACACAGAACTCAAGGTAGGGCGTGTACCTGCGGCAGCACTCAAAACCCATCTGCCGAGCAAGGAATAGAAGCTCTTTTCTCCCCCCTTCTTCACCAACCTTCGTTCGTAGGTCAAAGGACCAAAGAGGCCTTGAATGGTGCGTGCATCCTTGCGCTGTGCCTTGTATCCTTCTGCTTTGAGGGACACAAAGAGTTCATCATCAATTCTCTCAAAGGCAAGGGCAATCATGGCGATAATGGTGTTTAGGAGGAAGGTCTAGAGGACCTTTTCCATCTCAATTTCGTTCTTAGACCCCTTTATTATTTTGATGACAGCTTTTACTATTCAATGCATCGTTTGATTTACTTCAATCCACGCCCCACCTGCGTGGGGCGACCCAAGGTCAATAAGGTGCTTGAGAGGGACGCTAGGACTTCAATCCACGCCCCACCTGCGTGGGGCGACTGGAAAAGGGCAAAAAAGTTGAGGGCCCTTTGAGACTTCAATCCACGCCCCACCTGCGTGGGGCGACTGCAGATGGGCGGCATACAAACTTTTACGGGAGCTACTTCAATCCACGCCCCACGTGCGTGGGGCGACAGGAAATCACCACGGCACAGCAGGACTTGCGTCAGACTTCAATCCACGCCCCACGTGCGTGGGGCGACCATGTATGGTGACCTTAGCAAGGCTGAATATGCGACTTCAATCCACGCCCCACCTGCGTGGGGCGACACCACCACCTGGCCCCAGAATCGTAAATTCTGAAACTTCAATCCACGCCCCACATGCGTGGGGCGACGACCATTTCGCCTGACATGGGCGACCTTCCAAATACTTCAATCCACGCCCCACCTGCGTGGGGCGACTATGCACAAAAAGGAGGACGGCTGAAATGCTAAAAACTTCAATCCACGCTCCACATGCGTGGGGCGACTCGGCCAGCGTGTATGCTTTTGCCGAGGCCTGTGACTTCAATCCACGCCCCACCTGCGTGGGGCGACTCTTAAAGCCGGCTGACCTATATATCATCAACCGGACTTCAATCCACGCCCCACCTGCGTGGGGCGACTCAAGGCTCAGGCCGATATCGTAGTAGTCGACGTGACTTCAATCCACGCCCCACCTGCGTGGGGCGACATGATGCAAGGGATTATCCCTCCTGTTAACACCACACTTCAATCCACGCCCCACCTGCGTGGGGCGACCCCAAGGGACGGAAACAAACGCATATTTCCACAGAACTTCAATCCACGCCCCACCTGCGTGGGGCGACAACAACAACGATATCTTTTATGTCATGAGAAACGGACTTCAATCCACGCCCCACCTGCGTGGGGCGACCGGCCTCTTCATCGTCAGTTCCGTGGACAAGGTACTACAATCCACGCCCCACCTGCGTGGGGCGACGCAGTATGGTGGGTCGGTGATGACAGCGTCTACGACTTCAATCCACGCCCCACCTGCGTGGGGCGACAGTTTGCGGAGACGAAAAGCCCCGTGGTTTTACGACTTCAATCCACGCCCCACCTGCGTGGGGCGACCGTCAGTCTGCCAGCCTCGATGTTGTCAAACATCAGACTTCAATCCACGCCCCACATGCGTGGGGCGACGATAGGCTTATCAAAATCAGTGTCGGCGAGAGCCGACTTCAATCCACGCCCCACATGCGTGGGGCGACTCGACGACTTTACGGACGTCGGCCATGGTGCTTTCACTTCAATCCACGCCCCACATGCGTGGGGCGACCTGATAAAAGCGGAATCCCGCATCAAAGCTCTTGAAACTTCAATCCACGCCCCACATGCGTGGGGCGACTCATGCCTCTCATGACGTTCTCTGCCAGTTCTGCAACTTCAATCCACGCCCCACATGCGTGGGGCGACTCCATTGCTCATGAACCATGCTGCATCCTTCTGACTTCAATCCACGCCCCACATGCGTGGGGCGACGACTGTTTCCGTAAAGCCCACGACGCACGCGTCAAACTTCAATCCACGCCCAACATACGTGGGGCGACAAGGGAACGATTGTGGCTGGAGAAGCACCGACCGGACTTCAATCCACGCCCCACATGCGTGGGGCGACTGTACCCCAATCGAACAACGGACAAGCAACGGAGACACTTCAATCCACGCCCCACATGCGTGGGGCGACGAACTCATCCAGCATCAGCAAGCCATCCTTGCAAAACTTCAATCCACGCCCCACATGCGTGGGGCGACGACTGTGGCTGGCATTCAGACGCAGGACCTCGGTACTTCAATCCACCGCCAG
>ENA-UEYL01002384-UEYL01002384.1-human-gut-metagenome-genome-assembly--contig:-NODE-2384-length-14058-cov-3.212932_pt1 | contig 14058 bp, 7 predicted proteins | sample MGYA00242941_ERZ507946 | MGnify/ENA primary metagenome ERZ507946 (study PRJEB26167, sample SAMN06115482) | human gut metagenome | host: Homo sapiens | place: China:Guizhou | collected 2015-03-11...
AGAGGTTGTTACTACAATTAATGATAATCTGTTGGAAGCGTTATTCTCCAGAGAATGGACTCCGGGATGGAATGTCACCTCAGATCCGGAACCGGATTACCTTGCCAAAGCCTTTTTCAGCAGTAAGTTGGAATCCAATCAAACCGGTGAAGGACTAAACAACATTTCAGATCAAGAGAAAAAGAACCAAATTGATATCGCCTTGGCTTACGACGATGCAGAGGATTTGATCTATTTTGAAAGTCCCAACCGGATGCGTAAATTGCTTTGGCATGGAACGTATCCTAAATATACTGAGCTTTTCCCCGGTTACGGTTATTTTGTCACCTATAATTTTGACCTGAGATGCCACACAAAATACATGTTAGTGCCTGCCGGTTTTTCTAATGCGGATTTTGAAGATATGGAAAACGGTGATTTCAATTTCACCATACAAAATGAACGTGTTGCATTTTCTCCAGAAACCGTTTGTCCGATATTCTTATACATGGAAAATGGTCACGGAGTACGCGGATGTATCCGGATAAACAGGATTGAGCCGGTGACAGACGAGCTGGTCAACGGTGTACTTTACCATCGGAATGCGAAAGTGTACTTTGACTTGAAATATCGTAAGACACAGGTGAATAAAGATATTTTTTAACTAAAAAATGTAACGATGAAAAGATATTTATTCCGGATCATTACTTTGGTCTGTGTAAAAATGATGATTCCCTCTTTTTTGTTTGCCGGAACCGTTTTCAATGCGAATGCACAAAAAAACAGGTTGAGTTGCATAAAATATTGGAGGAAGTGAAAAGGCTGACTTCATACGATTTCATTTACAAGCCTGAAAATATTGATGGAGGGAAAAAAGTATCCTTGGATATACGGGAAGAAAATTTAGAACCGGCTTTGAAAAAGATTTTCGATCCGATGGGAATAAGTATGAGGATAGAGAGTCAGGTCATTATGCTACAGAAGGGCCAACAGGAGGAAATTTCGAAACGGGTGCTGAAAGGGAAAGTGCTGGATGAAGACAAGAATCCGCTTCCTGGTGTCAATGTATTTATTACCGGAACGACAATCGGTGCACTGACGGACATGAATGGGGAATTCCAGATTGGAGTGCCGGGTAATGTAACTTCCATAACGTTTTCGTTTATCGGCATGAAATCTGTGGAGTATAGTCTGAAAGAAGTGGATTGGAGTAAGCCGGTGAAGATTATCATGAAAAATGAGGTGGCTACTTTGGATGAAGTGGTTGTTACCGGTATGGAACGTGTGGAACGTCAGAAAATGACAGGTAGCGTAGCTACGGTAACTGCGAAGGATCTACGTCATCAAGGAATAACTTCTATTGACCAGATTCTGGAAGGAATGGTTGCTGGTCTGAATAGTACTTCTGTATCGGGAGCACCCGGTACACGGGCTCAAATTACCATCCGCGGTGAAAACAACCTGAGCGGAAGAACGGAACCGTTATGGATTGTCGACGGATTACCATTATTGAGTGGTGTGCCTCAAGACAATACGGGTGATTATGTCGGAACCGTGATGCAGGACGGAGTGGGAAACATTATGCCGGAAGATATAGAATCCATTACGATCTTGAAAGATGCTTCCGCTACGGCCATTTATGGTGCAAGAGCTGCGAATGGGGTAATTGTTATCGAAACCAAAAAAGGATTTCGTTCGAAATTGCAATTCAATTATTCGGGAACATATAACGTGGCGATAGCCCCCCGGATGAAGATGGATTTCATGAATTCGCGGGAAAAATTGGAATATGAAGCAAATGTTTTGGATTATGTGGGTTTGAATTATGCTGACAATTTAGGGCGGGGTGGCCGGTTAAGACGGCAATTGTATGAAGGGAAACTCACTCCGGGTGATTATCAGAGTTCAGTGGCCGATTTGGGCAGTCGTTCTACCAACTGGTTTAAAGAGATATTCCGGACTGCCCATTCCCAAATGCACAATTTGAGTCTGAGGGGAGGTACGGAAGAAATGACTTATTACACTTCGTTCAATTTCCAAAATAAAAACGGTATTTTATTGCCTAACCGTTATTCCAGTGCGGGAGTATTGGTGAGATTGGATTACCGGCCGGTAAAAAATTTGATTATCGGAGTGGATGTCAATGCTTCTACACGTAAGAATGAAGACCATGCTTCGGCTGTCGACCCGTTTAATTATGCAATGTTTGCCAATCCGTATGAACGTCCTTATGATGAAAACGGGAATTATGCTGCTGATCTGACCTATTTACCGAATAATATATCGCATGCAAGCAGTTCCGGCTATAAATATGACCGGTTTAATATATTGCGGGAGTTGAATGAAACCAGAAATACACAGAAAGGGTTAGATTTCAGTTTGACCTTCAATTTGAAGTATAATATTTTGGACGGATTGGCCATAGAGTCTATTGTACGAAAAGGGTTAAGTTACAATACCTCCATGAAGGAAATTCATCCAGGCACTTATACGTCCTACCTCTATGAACGGTTTGCTCCGGTTGTTTTTCCGAATAGTGAAAATTATCCCGATGTTTACGATAACGGAGAACTATCGGAAAGCTCCGGACACAATAACAACTGGTCCGTCAGAAATCAGATTGACTATTCTTTCGATGTGAAAGGCGGTCACTCGTTTACCTTTTTAGTAGCAAATGAAGTAAGTTCTAAAAAATTCAACAATTTCGGATATTCTTCTCCCATCTACGACCAGGTTTATCGAATTACCGGATTGCCGGTTTTTACCGAAGATGTGTCCTATGAAGATTTAAGAGGAATATTGAATGGTTTATTCAATACTTCCGACGGGCAGGACAGAACGGTATCTTTCCTGGGTACGGCCCGTTACAGTTACAAAGATCGTTACGTATTGAACTTCAACTATCGCGCTGATGGAGCCGATGTCATCGGTGAAGATAATCGTTTCACCCCTTTGTGGTCTATCGGAGGACGTTATAACCTGCATAAAGAGAAGTTTTTTGAAAATAATATTCTGACGGAATTTTCACTCCGTGGTTCTTACGGGTACACCGGCAACATCGACCGTACCGCTTATCCGTTCTCTACAATTGAATTCAGCAGTGGCATTTATGAAGGGAATCATTATGTATCAAACTTCTCATTCCCCAACCCTTCTGTAAAATGGGAGAAAAAAATGGACCGGAATGTAGGTGTGGATCTATCCTTCTTTAAAGGGAGGATTAATTTTACAGCGGATTATTACAATAACCGCACGGATGATGTACTGGAATATTTGACTGTCCCCTTATCTACAGGTAGAAGAAACGTAAAATCCAACGGCGGAGTTGTCACTAATAAAGGTTTGGAATTATTTTTAAATATTCGCTGGATTCAGACATCGGATATCACCTTTTCAACATCTGCTAATGTTGCCAGGAACAAAAATATCATAAAACGCTCCCTTTACACCTATAACAGTTATGAGGAGGCGATTAGCCGTTCCAATAACAGAGGGGGAGTTGTTAATGTTACCGGAAAGGAAACCGGTTCTGTTTACGGATGGAAATCTGCCGGTGTCGATCCGAATAGCGGCAATCCCATGTTCCAACTGACGGAAGACGGTAAACGCGCTTTTGCAAAGTTTTTGGATGGTTGGGAAGATCTTTATGCCAAAGGCCAGTTTATTAATGGAGGTGTCGTGACTTCTTTTGACCAGATTCCGGACGCACTCCCATTTATCAAAGATCTGAACAGGATGCAAACAGATTATTTTAATCCTTCCATGCAATATCTGGGACGTACAAATCCGTTATTTGTAGGTGGATTTAATACTTTCTTCAAATACAAAAACCTGGAATTCACTACTCAGTGGACTTTTAAAACAGGACATATCATCGAATCATTCAGTGATTTGAAAAATGCTCCGGGGAAAAAGAGTTACAAGTCTGGTGTTACGAATGACATTATTGTCTCAGGAACCAACCGGGAACGCAAATATCTGGAATTCTGGCAAGGAGCTGGTGACCGGACAAACATATCACGTTTTGTGACCACGGAAGACTATTGGTCGGGCATGGTAACCAGTGACGATTATGAAAAGGGAGATTATCTCCGTCTGTCCAATTTATCATTGAGCTATCGGTTGCCGTCAAGTCTGGTTAAACAGATGCGTCTGACCAATATGACCTTATCGTTTAATGCCCGCAATTTGCTGACATTTACAAAATACAAGGGATTGGATGTCGGTAGCGGTGGCGCCTTTACTTATCCGGTGTCCCGTGAATTCAACCTGAAGTTATCAGTCGGTTTTTAGTAGTTATTAATTGAAAAACAGATATCGTATGAAAAATTATAATCGCTGTATTCTATTCCTGATTCTCCTCTTGTTGGCAGGATGTCAGAATTTTTTGAATGTGAAGCCCAGAAATATCAAAGTGGTACAGTCGGTTGAGGATTATCGGGACATCCTGGCCAGTTATGTCCAATTTATTAAAAAACCGAATCCAGCTTACGAGAAAGTGCTGGGTGAATTTTATTTGCCGGAATTTGATATGAGCAACATGTGTGCCTTTTATACAGGAGAATCGAAATACGACATGACTAACGAAACATATTTTGACAGCAAACGAGGCGAATTGACAGAAATAGCCGTACAGGCTTATTCTTGGTTGCGCCCCAGAAATTTTATATGGGAAAAGAACTATACTTTTTTGGGCCCTATTAATTTGATTATAAACGGACTTTCCGAAGAAATTGAGGGTGATCCCGAAACCCGTAATTATGTGAAAGGAGAAGCTTTGGTGTGGAGAGCATATGCTTATTATAAGTTGTTACAATTCTATGCACCGATGGATGGTGATGAATATGGTATCCCTATTTACTTGAAACCTTATGAAAATGTCGGTACTGCCCAACCTGAACGGGAAACCCAAACTACAGTTTACCGTCGGATTATCACCGATTGCGAAGAGGCACTCGCTCTGCTGGAAAAAACGCCGAAAAAGAGTTGGAATTTGGCTTATGACAAGAATTTCATTCATTCCCTGTTAGCTGATGTATATTCTTTCAAGGCTTTATCGGCAGCCAGGGAAGATGGAGATTGGGAAAAAGTAGAAAAATATACTTCTTCGGTATTAGAAAGAAAATCTTTCAACGGCAGAGATGTTGAGGCTTTTAAGGCCATATTCGATTGTAGTCCTGAAACCGGTTTACAAACGCTGTCTTCAAGAGAATTCACGCTTCGGATTATCGACGGTTCTAATAGTCAAATGATCGACTTTAAAAATGCATATACCCAGGGAGAGGAGCTAAGGTCGGTTGCAGACGGAATTGCAGATGCAACGTGGTATGCCCGGTATAAGGACGATGATATTCGCAAAGAAGCCTGGTTTAAGGAGGCGGACGGAGTCATTTTAAACAACAAATACAATCTGTGGGGTACCAACGGGAAGCCGATTTCCGGTGGTTGTATTATGCCTTTCAGAACAGCGGATATGTATCTGTTGAAAGCAGAAGCTTTGTATCGTTTAGGAAGGGAAAGTGAGGCAAAAGTGGTATTGAATGATTTTAAGGCAGGACGGTATTTGGATGTGGAAGGTTCTTATACGGAATCGGATTTTTGGCAGGAATTGCTTAAAGAAAGAAAACTGGAATTCTATCAGGAGAATGATGTTTTGTGGTTAGATATGAAGCGTATGGGAATTACTGTAGAAAGGAAAATAAATGGACAGAATCATGTGCTGAAATCCAATGATTTCAGATACTGTTTACCGATTCCGTTGGAAGAAATCGCTGTCAATGAGAATATCGAACAAACTCCGGGATGGGAAAATGTTATCTTTTAATTTAATACTAAGATGGATATGAAAATAAATTATTTGATATTTTGGATGTTATTCCTGGGAGTGGCCGGATGTTCTCCCAGTGAGTATAAATTTATGGAGAATGGATATATTGATGTGGCGGATGTTTCTAAAATAGTACTTCGTCCGAATCACTATCAGTTGCTTACAGACGGCTATGCCCAGGTTGATTTATGTCCGGTGGTTTTCAATGAAGCCGGAATTGAGTACCGGAACGAAAAACTGAACGATGATATGTTTGAGTGGGAAACGGTAGAAGGCAGGAAATTACCGCGTTATTTTTCCACAGCTGACCAGGCATTGAACGAATCTGTCTTTCAAGTGTTCTGCCGCTTGAAAGGAACCGGTTTAATATCCGATACCGTCAGCATTACAATGAAGGAGCCCTTGCAGGTACCCTTGTACGAGGAATTTACCATTCCTGTTGTTTTTCATGTAGTGGTAAGCGAGGAAGAAGTACTCACTTACGGCAATTTATCGGCAGCAAGAATTGCAGAAACTATGGAACGGTTGAATAATATTTTCTCGGGCAAAGCCACCCGCAACGCTGCCGGAGTAAATACAGGCATTCAATTTGTGTTGGCACAATATAATCCTGCCGGAGAGCTGATGGATGAACCTGGAATTAACCGGGTAACGGTAGAAGAGGTTACGGAAGGTACACCGCCGGATAAATATCATCGCTTTTTAAGCCAGAACAATGCCATCTGGCCGCATGAAAAATACTTGAATATCTGGCTGATGTCAGAAACAAAATACCCGAAATTCTGGAATAGCATTACTAAATTATGCGTGCCCAAATACAGATTGGGTAGTGAAACCTTACCGGGTTTATCATTACCTCCGGTGCCATCGACATGGGTACCTAAAGTGGAACAAATCGGTATCCTTTTTAGAATGAGCACATTCCAGTATTTCCAACGGAGCATTGATGCTACAGCCGAACGCGAATTAGTGACTTGTATCGGTAACTATTTGGGATTATTAGATACTTGGAAAATAAACAATAGCAATGTAAACGACCAGTGCAACGATACATTTGCTTATGGAATAGTAAATAACAACGGTTCGTTAGGGACAAATTCTTCCTGGAGTAAAGAGGTTGGTTCCTACCGTTTTTTGTCCGAAAATATCATGGACGATCCGACTGGAACGCATAGATCGGTTTCCAAGGACCAAGCATTGCGGATGTATTGGGTGTTGAAGAATTGTGCCGGCCGTAGCATGTGGCAGTCTGACTTTGCATTGACCGGAAAAGAATAAAATTATAAAAACAAATTATTTATGAAAAAAACATTATTATTGGTAGCGGCCCTGTTTTATTTTGTGGGCCTGAATGCTCAAGGGGTTATCTTTGAGAAGGGTACATGGAAAGAAGTGCTTGAAAAAGCGAATCGGGAAAATAAAATCATCTTTGTAGATATTTACACCAGTTGGTGCGGTCCCTGTAAGAATGTGGCGAAGACGGTTTTCCCGAATGCTGAATTCGGTGCTTATTATAATGAACATTTTATCAATTTTCAGGTAGATGCAGAGAAAGGTGAAGGTCCTGCATTTGTAAAAACTTATCCGGCAACAGGTTATCCTACTTTTTACTATATCAATGGAAAAGGTGAAGTACTCAGGACATTTACAGGAGCTAAAAATGTACATGAGTTTGTTCAAGAAGGTAAAATGGTGAATTTAACCGCCAAATATGGAGGTATGGAGGCCATGAAAAAGACCATCGAAGCCGGTAAAGCCGATAGGGAAACCATCAGCCTTTATTACGACGCGGCACCGGTTGGTGAAAAACCTTTTGCCATCAACGCCATGCTGAAAGCCATGACGGATGAAGAACTCGTGGATTTGAAAAATCCCTATATGTGGAAACTGTCCCTATATGACAAAGCCTTGTGCGAACGTTTTATCGATGCCATCATCAAGTGTGGCAGGACTGACGGAGAGTTCAGCCATGCTATCGTGTTTCCGTTCCAGGCTTTTCTGTCTGACCGGTTTGACGAAAGTATCATGAAAGGGGACCGGAGCAGGTTCGATGAGTTGATGAAGTTGAAAAAACGTTTCAATGCTTATAAAGGCCATTTACTGGACGGTGACGCTTACTTGATCCGCGACCGGGGTATTTTCTGGGCAACGCCGGAGTACCTGGAGTTGTGTTTCCTGGTCCGCAGCAAATCGGATGATGCACGCATAAAAGAATTAGCGGTATCCTATATGGAAAATTTAATGAAGACCTATCCTATCGATTCTCTGCATGCCAATCCCAGGTATGTATATTTAAAAAATATGGTATTTGAAAATGTAGAATATCTGGTCGGCAAATTACCATGTAACCAATTTATGGAAATGTACTATATGTGTGCCGGAACGATTTTAGGCATCACCGATTATTTTTGGAGAGTATCCCCTTCTGATAAGAAAACGGTGAAACTATGTCAATCCTGGGTTGATTATGCTAATGCCATGCAACCCTATCATCAAAAGATTCCTTTCGGAGCAGCCAGTATGAGCTATCGTTTGGGGAATTTCAAACGGGCAGAGCAGATTTTGCTTGAATCTCAAAAATTACAGCAAGAAGAATTAAAAGTGAAACAACCGGGTTTGCTGAAAAACTATACCGATATGTTGCGCGACATCCGTAACCGGAAATTATAAAAAAGAAAGAAAAGATTGTAAATTAAAGCATATCGTTTTCCGGGGCTGTTTGGAGAATACCATTCATTCTATAACAGCCCCGTTTGTTTATCCAAGTCCAAATCCAAATTTTTCGTTAAACTTCTGCAACCGATTTCGCTTTACAGTTAAAATCACTACTTTTAACACCGTTTTATACCGAGGTCGTTCGATTTCGGGTGATTTCAAATGAGGGTGGATATAAATTTAACATCAATTATAGCAAAACATGAACCTGATCAAAATTATCTGTACAGGGTTTCTAGCCCTTGTTTTTTCCGGGCTGTCAGCTCAGGAAAATCCGCTATGGATGCGTTATCCGGCGATTTCTCCCGACGGAAAAACCATCGCATTCTGTTACAAAGGAGACATCTTTCTGGTAAGCAGTGAAGGTGGTAGAGCTACCCAGCTGACCACCCATCCGGCTTATGACAGCCGGCCTGTTTGGTCACCGGACGGCAAAACCATCGCTTTCACTTCTGCCCGGGACGAAGGATTGAACCTATATACCGTTCCGGTAAGCGGCGGCACCCCTACCCGCCTGACCTATTATTCAGGCAGCGAAATCCCCGTATGTTTCACTCCCGACGGTAAAGAAATCCTCTATCGTTCCAATGTCATGCCCGATGCAGAATACGGCCAATTCCCCAGTGGAGGGCAGGTGTACAAGATCAGTGTCGATGGAGGACGGCCGGAACAATTTCTGACGTTCGACGCCTTCGACATCAATTTCAACAAAAAAGGCGATAAAATCATTTATCACGATTATAAAGGATATGAAGACAACTGGCGGAAACACCACAAATCTTCCGTATGCCGGGATATCTGGATTCACGACTTGAAAAGCGGGGAATTTACCAACCTAACGAACAAACAGGTGGAAGACCGCAACCCGGTATTCGCCGATAACGACGAAAACATCTATTTCCTGAGTGAACGTTTCGGGGATTTCAATGTATGCAAAATGTCCCTGAAAAATCCTTCGGACATCAAACAAATCACCAAACACAGCAAACATCCGGTCCGCTTCCTGAGCAGCTCTGAAGACGGCTTGTTGTGTTACTTTTTCAACGGAGAGATCTACACCCTGCAACCCGGAAAACAACCGAAAAAATTAGCGGTTGATATCATCGCCGACAATACCGAATCCCCTATTGCTAAAATGAATTGGAACCGGGGAGCTTCCGAGATGGCTCTGTCACCCGACGGCAAAGAATTCGCTTTCATTGTTCGCGGAGATGTATATGTAGCTAACGCCGAATACGGTACGACGAAAAGAATCACCAATACGGCCACTCAGGAACGTTCAGTCGAATTTTCACCGGACGGCCGTTCTTTGGTATATGCCGGTGAACGGAACGGTCACTGGAATATCTATGTCGCCCGGATCAAAGACAAAGACGATAAATCTTTCGCTTATGCCAAAGAAATCGAAGAAGAGCAGATCACCAAGGGTACTAATGCTTGTTTCCAACCCTCTTTCTCTCCGGATGGTAAAGAAATCGCTTACCTCGAAAACCGGACCGAAATCAAGGTAATCAATCTGAAAAGCAAAAAATCGAGAACGGTACTTCCGGCTAAATACAACTATTCCTATCAAGACGGCGACCAATGGTATCAATGGTCTCCCGACGGTCGGTGGATCCTGGCTAAATATTTCGAACACGGCGGCTGGCAGCATAACGATATCGCTCTTGTAAAAGCCGACGGCAGCGGAGAAATCCACAACCTGACCAACAGTGGATATAGCGATCAGAATCCCAAATGGATGATGAACGGAAAAGCCATCATTTGGTCGACCGACCGTCAAGGTATGCGTAGCCACGGTAGTTGGGGAGCTCAATACGACATCTATGCCTTATTCCTGGATCCGGAAGCCTGGGATGAATTCAGAATGAACAAAGAAGAACTGGCTCTTCATAAAGAAATAAAAGAGTTACAGAAAAGGAAAGAAGCCGAAGAAAAAGCCAAAGCTGAAAAGAAACAGGAAAAGAAAGGTGACAAAGCAGATAAAGCCGGGAAAAAAGGTAAAAAAGAAGAGGGAGATAAAAAAGACGAAGGAGAAAAAGAAGGTAAAAAAGCGAAAGCAGAAGAAAACAAGCTCCCCGAACTCAAAATCGACTTTGAAAACCTGGAAGACCGGATGGTACGCCTGACCATCAATTCTTCCCGTCTGGGCGACGCCGTACTGACCAACGACGCTTCAAAACTATATTACCTGAGCGCTTTTGAAGGCGGTTACGACCTTTGGGTCAGAGACTTCAAAAACGGAAGTACCCGTATGTTATCCAAACTGAACAAAGGAGGCGGTGCTCTCGTTATGAGTAAAGACGGCAGAAACCTGTACCTGCTTTCCGGTGGACAAATCTCTAAAGTGGATATGAATTCCGGCCAGTTGAAAGGTATGAGCTACAATGCCGAGTTCGAATGGAAGAAACCCGAAGAACGGGCTTACCTGTTCGATCACGTCTGGCAGCAAGTAGTAGATAAATTCTACGATCCTGCCATTCACAATATCGATTGGGCTTTCTATAAAAAAGAATATGCCCGCTTCCTGCCTTATATCAACAACAATTACGACTTTGCCGAAATGTTGGCCGAATTACTGGGCGAACTGAATGCTTCCCATACCGGTGCCAGCTACAAAGGAGGCGGCAGTTCTTCACAGACGGCAGCCCTGGGTGTTTTTTACGACGAGACATTCGACGGCGATGGCCTGAAGATCAAGGAAATCCTGGAGAAAGGTCCGCTGGATCTAACCAGTGGTAAAATCAAACCCGGTATGATTATCCGGAAAATCAACAATCAGGAAATCAAAAAAGGACAGGATTATTTCCAGATACTGGAAGGCCTGAGCGGTAAACGGGTAATGCTGACAATCTACGATCCTTCTACCAAAAAGGAATGGGAGGAATATGTGAAACCGACCACTTACGGCAACCAAAACGGTTTACTATATAACCGCTGGGTAAAACAACGCCAGGAAATGGTTGAAAAACTATCCAATGGGAAAATCGGTTACGTACATGTGAAGAGCATGGATAGTCCCAGTTTCCGTAAAGTATATTCTGAAATACTGGGCAAATACCGGAACAAAGAAGCGATAATCGTCGACACCCGTTACAACGGCGGAGGCTGGCTACATGAAGACCTGTTACACCTGCTGAGCGGTAAGAAATACGCCGAATTCGTTCCACGTGGCCAATTCATCGGTGAAGATCCGTTCACTCAATGGAACAAACCGTCGGCCGTATTAGTCAGCGAAAGCAACTACAGTAACGCCCACGGATTCCCCTGGGCCTACAAAGAACTGGGACTCGGTAAAGTAATCGGTATGCCTGTACCGGGAACGATGACCGCCGTATGGTGGGAAACTCTGATGGATCCGAGCCTGGTATTCGGTATTCCTCAGGTAGGAATGAAAGACAACCAAGGCCGCATCCTGGAGAATATGCAGCTCGAACCGGACATCAAAGTGACCAACGACCCGGCCAGCGCCATGAAAGGCCGTGATCTGCAACTGGAAGCAGCTGTAGAAAGCCTGATGAAGGAAATAAAATAATCAGGTGCCAACCGATAAAACGGTAACAAGGGTAATAGCAATAATGCTTTCCGTTGTTACCGTTTTTTCTGTTTTATCGGTATTAAAACAAAAACACCCCGGCTTTTTCGCATTCGGTCAATACCTCATCGGGCCATAAGCCGGCTTGTACCTCTCCGATATGACATTTCTGCAATAAGAGCATACAGAGCCGGGATTGTCCGATTCCTCCCCCCATTGTTTGGGGTAATTTCCCTTCCAACAAAAGAGAGTGGAAATACAATTTTTTCCAGTCCCCTGCATTTTTCAGCCACAATTGTTTTTCCAAGGCAGCCCGATCCACCCGGATCCCCATCGAAGAAATCTCGAAAGCAGACTGTAATACAGGGTTCCATACAATGATATCTCCGTTCAAACCTACCGAACCGTCTTCCGCCTCAGTGGACCAATCGTCATAATCCGGTGAACGGTCGTCGTGAATCGTTCCATCCCCCAAAGCTCCTCCGATCCCCCGGATAAAAACCGCCCCGAACTGGCAGGCTATTCGTTCTTCCCTTTCCTTGGGGGACAAACCGGGATATTGCTTTCTCAACTCTTCGGCATGTATAAAATGAATCCGATCGGGTAAAAAGGGTTGTAATACCGGGAATTGTTCACTCAATAAAAATTCGGTACGTTTCAAGGCCGCATAAATTCTCTCGACACAAAGCTGTAACCGCTCCGGCGTGCGTTCTTCCGGGGTAATCACCTTCTCCCAATCCCACTGATCGACATACACCGAATGAATATTATCGATCGTCTCATCCGGACGTAAAGCGTTCATATCGGTATAAATTCCCATACCCGGCTGAATATGATGCCGCCAAAGAGCATAACGTTTCCATTTGGCCAGCGATTGTACGATCTCGGCTCGTTGTCCTCCTAATACACGGGCTCCGAAACTCACCGGCTGTTCAGTACCGCTCAGGTTATCGTTCAAGCCCTTCCCCGAAGGAACGACAATAGGTGCTGTAATCCGGCGCAACTTCAATTCCGCAGCCAGCGCCAATTGAAAGGTGTCCTTGATAAATTTAATGGCATGCTCTGTCTGCCATACATCCAAGACCGAAGTGTAGTCTTCCGGTAAAAATAATTGCTTCATAAGGGTAAAAATTTAAGTTTATAACCGACAAAAAAGCCTCCCCGCATCGGGAAGGCTCATCCATATATCTGATCTGTTCCGTTTTTAACCATAACCTCCCCTTTGCAACCGCTCTGCATTGCAATTATTATTCAGGTTGATATTAGAATTAAAAAGGACCATGGCTCGTATTCATTCATGACAAATATAAAGTAAAAATCGAAAAATAAAAATGCCGATTGAAAATTTAACAAAATACAGATTTGGAAAATGACACTACTGTTTCAAATTCCGATAATTTAGCTTATCTTTACCGAATCTAAATAGCACAGATAACTTGATTTACATATTTTATTCAACACAATGATTACCAAATATTTTCGTTTATTCCTTTTTTTCTTTCTGATCGGGAACCTCCTGATTTCCTGTAAAAATAAATCCATTTCTACCCGGCTGGTGAGCGTCAGTATTCTTCCTCAAAAATACCTGACAGAACAAATCGCCGGTGATTACCTGACGGTGAATGTCATGATACCTCCGGGTATGAATCCGGCTACCTGTGATCTAAGTACGGAACAACTGAAGAAGTTATACGATAGCGACCTTTGTTTCACCATCGGTTATTTACCTTTCGAACAAATCCATCTATTTCCTGTTCTCGAAAACCGCCCGGATATCCAAATCGTAAATCACTCCGCCAACCTGCAACTGATTCACGGAAGCTGTGGGCATACGCATGCCGCAGGTGACGAACACGACGGAGTAGATCCTCATATCTGGCTTTCTCCGGCACATGCCCGCACTATGGCCACTACCGTCTATGAAGTACTATCGGAAAAATATCCGGAACAAAAACTACAGTTCGAACAAAATTACCAGGCCCTTCTCCAGAAGATCGACAGC
>ENA-UEYL01002385-UEYL01002385.1-human-gut-metagenome-genome-assembly--contig:-NODE-2385-length-14050-cov-4.236742_pt1 | contig 14050 bp, 12 predicted proteins | sample MGYA00242941_ERZ507946 | MGnify/ENA primary metagenome ERZ507946 (study PRJEB26167, sample SAMN06115482) | human gut metagenome | host: Homo sapiens | place: China:Guizhou | collected 2015-03-11...
CACCATGGGCAGGATCAAGGACTCATACTGGTTGTACTGGGTAAATTTCAGGGCCGAGAAGTCGGGCAGGCCGCCGATATGGTGGATGAACCGCTGGAGATACAGCTTCATCTCCAGGGCAGAGTGCCAAGTCTCGAAGGCGAACATGGTCCGCCAGTAGAGCCAGAAGTTGGAGCGGAAGAACTCCTCGGTGAACACGTCGGTGATGGTCCTGTCGTACAGGTCCTCGTCCCGGGTGAGGAAAAGCTTCATGATCTCCAGGGCGGCCTTGTCGCTCAGAGTGAACTTCCCGTCTGTATGGGCGTCCTTTCCCCGATCCACCGTGGCCCGGCACAGGGAATAGTTGGGGTCCTCCTTGTTCAGCCAGTAGTATTCGTCCAAAACAGAATTCTCCGGGTGCTCCAGGGATGGGATGGAGCGAAACAGGTCCCACAGGCACTCGAAGTGATTCTCCATCTCCCGGCCGCCCCGGATCACGAAGCCCCGGGTGGGGTCCTGGATGCCGTCGCAGGCCCCGCCGGGGAGCTTTAGCTCCTCCAGGATGTGGATGTTCTCCCCCTTCATCTGCCCGTCCCGCACCAGGAAGCAGGCGGCCGCCAAGCTGGCCAGGCCGGAACCCACCAGCCAGGCGGATTTCCGTTCCACGCCCTCCGGCTTACGGGGGCGGGCAAATGCCTCGTAATTTCCGCTGCTGTAATACATATCCATGACCTCCAGATCGAGTTTGTGAGGTCAGTATAGCGCCCCCGGCCCTGCCTGCCAATGGATAGAGGGGGCCCGCTGTCGCAAATTGCGACAGCGGGCCCCCTTTGTCTGGATCTCAGGGCTCTTTCCGCCGGGCCATGCGCTCCAGGGCCGCGGCGATATTTCCCTCCATCACGGTATTGACCCGGCTCACCAGCCTGGCGGGCTCCTCCTTCATGCCCCCCTGCATCCACTCCACCGTCAGCCCCACAAAGGCGTACTTGTAGAAGTGGGCCAGGAAGGCCCGGTCCTCCTCCGGGACCTGGGTCCCCGCCGCCCTCTCCTCCACTACGTCCCGCATCAGCTGGTAGGTCACCCGGTACAGGTAGCCCTCCAGCAGCTCCCGGCTGACGGAGTGGTAGGTATTGCGGACCAGGGCCCGGTTGTCCCGGATGTACTCCAGGACCTGGAGGAACCCCTGCTGCCAGGTGTCCCCGTCCCGCTTTCCCTCCAGCAGGCGCTGGGCGTCGGTGGTGTAGATCCACTCCAGCAGGGCGTAGATATCCTGAAAGTGGTAGTAAAAGGTCTGGCGGTTCACCCCGCACTGCTCGGTGATGTCGGCGATGGTGATCTTATTCAGCGGCTTGTGCTCCAGCAGCTCCTTCAGCGCAGAGGCCAGGGCCCGCTTTGTGATCTGCGACATGGCGCTCCTCCTGTCTCCGGTGCCTTCCGCCCACGTCCGGGGGTCAGGACAGCTGGAACTGACCGGTGTAGAGTTGATAGTAACGTCCCTTCTGGTCCAGCAGCTCCTGGTGATCGCCCTTCTCCTGGATCTCGCCATGCTCGATGACCACGATGCAGTTGGAGTTGCGGACCGTGGACAGGCGGTGGGCGATGACAAAGACGGTGCGGCCCTCCATCAGGGCATCCATCCCCTGCTCGATGTGCCGTTCGGTGCGGGTGTCGATGGAGGAGGTGGCCTCGTCCAGGATCATCACCGGGGGATCGGCCACGGCCGCCCGGGCAATGGCCAGCAGCTGGCGCTGGCCCTGGGACAGGTTCGCCCCGTCCCCGGTGACCATGGTCTGGTAGCCGTCCGGCAGGCGGCGGATGAAGGAGTGGGCATTGGCGCTCTTAGCGGCGGCGACGCACTCCTCGTCAGTGGCATCCAGCCGTCCGTAGCGGATGTTGTCCATGATGGTGCCGGTGAACAGGTGGGTGTCCTGGAGCACCGCCCCCAGGGAGCGGCGCAGGTCGTCCTTGCGGATGGCCTTCACATCGATGCCGTCATAGGTGATGAGTCCTCCCTCGATCTCATAGAAGCGGTTGATCAGGTTGGTGATGGTGGTCTTGCCCGCGCCGGTGGAGCCTACGAAGGCGATCTTCTGGCCCGGGTTGGCGTAGACGGTCACATCTTTCAGGATGCGTTTGCCGGGCACATAGGAGAAGTCCACATGGCTGAACCGGACGGCCCCCTTCAGCTCGGTGAGGTAGTAGTCCTCCCCGGGCACGTTGCGCACGGTGCCCCGGATCAGGTGGAGGGAGGGCTTGCCCGTGTGGTCCTGGTACTTCCAGGCCCAGCCGTGGCCGGCCAGGGCGGCCAGGTCGGTCACTTCGGTGAGCCTGCCGTCAGAAGCCACCTCCACCCAGATGCCCTGGGAGGAGTCCACGCTGGGAGGCAGCAGCTTCAGGCCGCCGCTCTCGGTCCGCTCCGCCTGGCCCAGCTCGGTGAGGGCATCCTTTGCTCCCACCAGCACGGGGACCAGCGCCATGGCCGCGGTCCTTGGAGTCTTCCAGGCCCAGACACGGGGCCGGCCTGCGCCGTCAAAGACGGACAGGGTGCCGTTGGCGTCCTTCTCCGCCCCCACCAGGGTGACGGTCCCCTCGTCCACCTCGGGCTGGGTGTCCATCACCTCAAAGATCCGCTCGGCGCCCGCCAGGGCGGAGAGGAGGGTGGTCATCTGCTGGGAGATCTGGTTCAGGGGCTGGCCCACCTGCTTGGAGTAGTTGAGATAGACCACCAGGCCGCCCAGGTCAAAGCCCTGGATGACAGACAGCAGTCCGCCGAATGCGGCGGTGAGGGCGTAGCTGATGTTCATCAGGTTGCCCGACACGGGCATAATCATGGTGGAGTAGAAGTTGGCCTTCTGGGCGGCATCCCGGTAGGCGTCGTTGAGCACCTTGAAGTCGGCCTTGGCCTGATCCTCGTGGGTAAAGGCCTTGACCACCTTCAGGCCCTCGATCATCTCCTGGATGTTGCCGTTTACATCGCCCAGAGCCGCCTGCTGCTGCCGATAGAACTTGCGGCTGCGGCCGCCCAGCTTCTTAAAGAGCTGGATGGTGAGCACCAGCAGCAGGGCGGTGACGATAAACAGCTTCCAGTTGATGAAGAGCATCAGGCACACCAGGCCCACAAACATCAGGCAGCTGGAGCACAGGGAGACGACACTCTGCTCCAGGGCCAGCTGTACGTTGTCCGCGTCGTTGGTGAAGCGGCTCATGAGCTCGCCGTGGGGGTGCTGGTCAAAGTAGCTCAGGGGCAGATCCTGGAGCTTATCAAACAGGTCCTTACGCAGGCGGTTGACTCCCCGCTGGGCCAGACGCACCATGGTGGCCGACTGGCCGTAGGTTGCCAGACAGCCGATGAGGTAAACGCCCACCAGCATGGCAATGGACTTGGCCAGACCGGCCACGTCGGTACAGCCAGACCAGATAAAGTCGTTGATGATGCCGCGCATCATATAGGAGCCGCCCAGGTTGGTACACACCGAGATTACCAGGCAGCCCAGCACCGCCAGCAGCGGCAGCTTGCTGCGGGTGAGGTAACCCAGCAGACGGCCAATGGTTTTGCCCATGTTCTTGGGCTTCTGATATCCCCCTTTGGGGGCATGATTGGGTCCCGGCATTATTCACCCACCCCTTCCTGCTGAGATTGATAGATTTCCTGATAAATGGGGCTGCTCTTGAGCAGCTCGTCATGGGTGCCGTGGGCGGCGATGTGGTCATCCTCCAGAATGAGAATCTCGTCAGCGTACTGCACCGAGGAGATGCGCTGGGCAATGATGATGACGGTGGTGTCCTTCAGGTTCTTGGCGAAGGACTCCCGGATGGCCGCCTCGGTGGCGGAGTCCACGGCGGAGGTAGAGTCGTCCAGGATAAGCACCGCGGGCTTGCGGAGCATAGCCCGGGCAATACACAGCCGCTGCTTCTGGCCGCCGGAGACGTTGGTGCCGCCCTGGGTGAGCATGGTGTCAAAGCCATCGGGCAGGGCCATGATGAAGTCGTAGGCCTGGGCGTCCTTGGCCGCCTGGATGATCTCCTCCTCGGTGGCGTCCTCCTTGCCCCACTTCAGGTTCTCCCGAATGGTGCCGGTGAACAGCACGTTGGTCTGGAGCACCATGCCGATGCGGCTGCGCAGCTCCTCCAGGGGGTAGTCCCGCACGTCCACGCCGTCCAGCAGCACCGCGCCGCCGGTGACGTCGTAGAAGCGGGGGATGAGGTTCACCAAGGAGGACTTGCCGGTGCCGGTGCCGCCCACGATGGCCACAAACTGGCCGGGCTTTACGTCAAAGCTGATGTGGGAGAGCACATCGTCGCCGGTGCCGGTGGCCACATACTTGAAGGACACATCCCGGAACTCCACCTCGCCCTTGGGGGCGGGCAGGACCTGCTTTTCAGCCTCGGGCTTATCCTCCACGGAGGGCTCAGTGCTCAAAACCTCGTTAATACGGTGGGCACAGGCCTGGGCACGGGAGAGTTGCAGCAGGGACATGGCCACCATCATCACGCTCATGAGGATCTGGACGATGTAGTTGATGAAGGCCTGCAGCTGGCCCAGATCAAAGGTGGCGTTCATAACCATCCGGCCGCCGAAGTACAGCACCGCCACGGTGGCGCCGTTCATGGCCAGCATCATGATGGGCAGGATGGCAATGATGCGCAGGCCAACGGCCAGGGCGGCATCCATCAGCTCATCGTTGGACTTTTTGAACTTTTTCCGCTCGTAGTCGGCCCGCACGAAGATCTTGACCACCCGGATGGCCACCAGGTTCTCCTGGAGGGTGTTGTTCAGGTTGTCGATCTTCTTCTGCATGGTCTCAAACAGGCGGGTACAGATAAACATCAGTCCACCCACCGCAATGAGCATCAGGGGAATGACCACCACCAGCACCAGCGCCAGCTTAGCGTTGAGGGTAAAGCTGATACACAAAGCGGCCACCAGCATCACCGGGGCACGCACCAGCATACGAAGGCCCATGGCCAGCATCATAGTCATGGCGTTGACGTCGTTGGTCATACGGGTGATGAGGGAGGCGGAGGAGAAGCGGTCGATGTCGGCAAAGGAGAACTCCTGCACCTTGTCAAAGAGGCACTGGCGCAGGTTTGCGCCGAACCCCTGGCTGGCAAAGGCGGCATATTTGGAGGCAAATACACCGCAGAACATGGCCACACCCGCCAGAGCCAGCATCACCAGGCCCATTTTAAAGATGTAGCCCACATCGCCGGTGGGGATGGCGGTGTCTACGATCTCCGACATCACCAGGGGGAGCAGCAGCTCGCAGATGACCTCCAGAACGATCAGGATGGGGGCCTTGACGGCCTGCCGCTTGTAGCCCTGGAGGTGGGTCAAAAACAGTTGAAGCAAGTCCGATCTTCCTTTCTTTCCCTACAAGGGGTCATGGTTGGTCCAGACGCAGGTTCTCCAGCGCACGAAGATAAAAGCCGTGCAGTTGGGTCTGCTCCTGGGTGGTAAAGCCGGCGTACATCCGCCGGTTCACCCGCTGCAGGCAGGCAAAGCAGTCATCCACCGCTTTCTGGCCCTTGTCGGTCAGCTTCACCCGGTTGCGCCGGGCGTCGCCGGGCTCAGGTTCCCGGTGGATATATCCCTTTTTCTCCAGGGATTTCAGCGAGGTTGCTACCGCCGCGGGAGAAATATCCAGCAGAGTGGACAGCTCCCGCTGGGCCTGGACCTGTCCGTCAGGACAGCGGTCTCCCGCACTGCGCAAAATGCACAACAGCAGCGGGTGACCTACCTCCTGCAAGCCGGCAGCATTCAGCTCCGCCTGCACCGCATTGCGGTGGGCCTGGTGCAGTTTATGCTCCAGCACCCCCAGATCAATGCCAAGGTTTGCCACGCAGTTCCCTCCCTTCCTTCGACGTTTTTCGTTAACAGCTTAATCATTAACATGTTGAGCATTTTAGCACTGAGGGCCAAAATGTCAAGGCGGGAGCGGGCAGATTCAAAATTTGTTCACAAATGCCGCAAATTGCATTTATTTGGAACATCCGTTTGACTTCCAAAGGGGGATATGGTACAATATTTGCAAAATAAAACCACGCCGCCCAGTGTGTCCGGGAAGGAGCTTGGCTATGAAAACGCTGACCCCGAAACAGCAAAAAATTTACGATTATATCTTGGATTTCACGGCAGAGCACGGCTATCCCCCCTCGGTGCGGGAGATCGGCGCCGCCGTGGGCCTCAAGTCCCCCTCCACGGTCCACTTCCACCTCAAAGGGCTGGAGGTGGCGGGGGTCATCGTCAAGGCCGAGGGCAAGACCCGGGCCATCTCCCTGCCCGGCGTGTCCCCCCGCCCGGTGGCGGAGGAGACCGATCCCCACGCCAACCAGATCCCCGTGGTGGGCAACGTGGCCGCCGGCTCCCCCATCCTGGCTGAGGAGTGCATTGAGGACTACCTTACCTTTGATACCGAGGGTCTCTCTGGAGAGCACTTTGCCCTGCGGGTGCGGGGCGAGTCCATGCTGGGGGCGGGCATTCTCCCCGGCGACCTGGTGGTGGTCCACCGGCAGAGCGAGGCCCAGTCGGGCCAGATCGTGGTGGCCCTCTTCGAGGACGAGGCCACGGTGAAGACCCTGCGCCGCCGGGATGGCAAGGTGTGGCTCATGCCGGCCAACGACGAGTATCAGCCCATCGACGGCACCAAGGCCCAGATCCTGGGCCAGGTGGTAGCGGTGGTGCGGCGCTACTGAGATGACAAAGACCGAACTGTTGGACCGCTGCGCCCGCAGCGGCGAGGAGCGGGTGCTTCTCTCCCGGGTGCTGGACAAGCTGGAGCTGTCCCAAAACCGGGGCATCCCCGCCCATACCCCCTTTCTCTCCCCAGGAGAGCGGGCTTCGGTATCTGATTTGCTGACCGCCTGGGGGCACCCCCGGCACGTGTTTTTCGGCGGCTACCCCGATGCCGAGCGCACCGTGTGTCTCTTTCTCCCCGACTGGCAGGAGGAAGAGGACGCTATCGCCGACCCGGAGGGACCTCTGGCTGCGCTGGAGGCCACCTTTCCCAACGGGGCGGAGCTGTCTCACCGGGACATTCTGGGCTCCCTCATGGGTCTTGGCATCACCCGTGAAAAGCTGGGAGACATTTTGGTGGAGGGAAACCGCTGCCAGGTCCTGGCTCTTCGGGACGCCCTGCCCATCCTTTTGAGCCAGTGGGAGTCCGCCGGGCGGTGGAATGCCAAGCTGCGGGAGATTTCCCTCTCGGAGCTCACCCCCAAGCCGCCTCAGGTGAAGACCATCCGGGACACGGTGGCCGCCCTGCGGCTGGACGCGGTGCTGGCCTCCGGGTTTTCCACCTCCCGCTCCAAGGCCGCTCAGCTGGTGAGCGCCGGGCGGGTATCGGTGAACCACCGGGAGTGTATGAAAAGTGACCGCACCGTAGAGCAGGGTGACGTGCTCTCCTGCCGGGGGCTGGGCAAGTGCGTGGTCAAAGAGGTGCTGGGCCAGTCCAAAAAGGGCCGGATCATGCTGATTTTAGAGCGATATATATAAAAAAATCCTGCTGTCTGAGACAGCAGGATTTTTTTATTCTTCTTCCTCCATGGGTACGATCTGCAGCAGGCTGCCGGTACGGGGCTGCAAGGTGAGCAGATGTCCCTCGGGGCCGATGTGGAACCGGGCGGAGCCCAGCAGCAGCTGGGCCTCCTCGTTCTCCCGCAGGCGCAGGGTGGTCTCCTCGCTGCCGGTATTGAAGGCGGCCAGGATGGTCTCCTCTCCCTGGGTGCGGGTGAAAGCCAGCACCGGACCCTTGCCCACCCGGTAGTGGATATCTCCCTGGCGCAGGGCGGGGCTCTGCTTGCGCATGTGGCCCAGGCGGGAGAACCAGCCCATCAGCTCCGAGTCCTCCCTTCCCCAGGGGAAGGTGCGGCGGTTGAAGGGATCCTCAAAGCCTTCCATACCCGCCTCGTCGCCGTAGTACACGGTGGGGGAGCCGGGGAAGGCAAACATCAGGGCCGCGCCCAGCTTCAAAAGCTCCTTGGCCCGGCGGCGCTGGTCAGGTCCCAGGCGGTAGTTGGAGCGCCACTCCTTGCTCTGGTGCTCACAGCCCTCCTCCGCCCCCAGCAAGGTGAGGATACGTGCGGTGTCGTGGGTACCCAGAGAGTTCATGGCAGAGTAGTAGGCAAAGCGGGGGTAGTTTTCCCGCAGCGTCTCCATGGCATTGACAAAGTCGGCGGCATCGCCGCCCTTTAAATAGGACAGTACCGCGTTGCGGAAGGGGTAGTTCATCAGGCCGTCGCAGTGCCGGCCCATGATGTGCCGCCGGCGCACGCCGTAGGCCACCTTGGTGGAGCCGTCCTCCCACACCTCGCCGATGATCACCGCATCGGGCTTCTCCGCCCGGGCGGCCTCGTGGATGCCCCGGACAAAGTCGTCGGGCAGCTCGTCGGCCACGTCCAGCCGCCAGCCGTCCGCCCCTGCCCGCAGCCACCGGCGCACCACGCTGTCTTTCCCGCCGAAGATAAACTCCCGGTAGGAGGGGTCGTGCTCGTTCACCGCGGGAAGGGAGTAAATGCCCCACCAGCTCTCATACTGGTCCGGCCAGTGAATAAAGTTAAACCAGGAGCGGTAGGGAGAATCCTCACTCTGGCAAGCGCCAGGAGTGGGATAGAAGCCGTCACCGTTGAAGTAGCGGCTGACATAGCCGGTGTGGTTGAACACGCCGTCCAGCATCACCCGCATCCCCCTCTGGTGGGCCATGGCGCAAAGCTGGGTAAAGTCCTCCTCGGTGCCCAGCATGGGGTCAATGTTGCTGTAATCGGCGGTACCGTAGCGGTGGTTCTCCGCCGCCTCAAAGATGGGGCAGAAATACAGGGTCTCCACCCCCAGGCCCTGGAGATAGTCCAGCTTCTCCATGACGCCCTTCAGGTCGCCGCCGAAGAAGTCCCGGTTGCGGATCTCTCCGTTTTTGTCCGGGCGGAACTCCGGCTCCTCCTGCCAGGCGGTGTGGACCCACCGTCCTCCCACCATACCCTGGGGATCGGGTACACGGGTGCGGCGGAAGCGGTCGGGGAAGATCTGGTAGGTCGTCCCCTCGCCAAACCATTCCGGCACCACCTCTCCCCCGTCGTAGACGGTGAGCTGGTAGGGGCCGAACATCTTCCGACCCTTTCCGTCCAGCCGCTCCAGACCAAAGGAGTACCAGACCAGTCCCACATAGTCCCCCGTGTCCAGGGTGCAGGTAAACAGATCCCGGGCTCCGTCCAGCCCCGACCAGGGCATATTCAAGGTGACGGTGGCGTCATCCCGGAACTCGAAGCGGGCGGACATGGTCGCCCGTGAAAACCCTTCCGCGCGCAGGGGGCGCAGGGTGAGCTGCACCTTGGTGCCTGATGGAACGGCACCGTAAGGGGTTTTGCAGCGGGGATCTCTGGAATTGTATACGGAACGGTCTGGCATATTTGGACCTCCAAACAAACTTGGGATAGGGAAAATGCTTAGTAGGAGTAGCTCCCTCCGCCGATAAACTCCCGCAGCAGGGAGTCTTTGGCCACCAGCTCCGGGTCGATGGGCTGGAAGTAGCGGAAGGCGTCAATGAGCTCCAGCAGCTCACTGCGGCGGTCGTTCTCTTCAGGCACGGCCCGCAGCAGAGGCAGCGCATAATTCTTCATGACCGACACCTCGTAGGGCAGAGAGGAGTCGAAAATAATGTCTGCCTTGTTTTTAAAGGGGGAGATATACAGCTTCTCGCCCCGGCGCACATTGGCCCACATGTCCAGGGTATCCTCCACATCGGTGCCCCGGAAGTTGTAGTCCCGTACCGCCCGGCGGGTCAGGCGCATCCAGGTACCCTTGAAGCGCAGCACCGATCCCTCGTTCACATTGGAACGGGCGGAGATATACAGCTTGGTGGCCTGGGGATGGCGTCCGGCGATCTGGTCGTTAAGGGCGTGGATGCCCTCAAAAATAGCGATCTCATTCTTCCCCAGCTTCAGGGGAGTGCCCCGGCTGTCGTTGCGCATCTGGCGGACAAACTCATACTTGGGAATGAGAATCTCCTCCCCGTTGGACAGGGCGGTGAAGTGGCGGGAGAGCAGCTCCATGTCCAGGCACTGGGGGGATTCATAGTCGATCTCCCCCTCGGGGGTGCGGGGCGCGGTGCGGGGGTTGATGGTGGTAAAGTAGTTGTCCATCGCCACGGCGTGGGTGTTGACTCCCCGCCGCTGTAGCTCCTCCGCTATCTTCATGGCGGTGGTAGTCTTGCCCGAGCCGGAAGGGCCGGAGAGCAGCACGATGGGGCTGCGCTCGATGTTGGACAGGATCTTATCCGCCGCCAGCGAGACCCGCTGGCTGTAATTCTCGTCGCACTCGGCTAAAAATTCCTTCACATCGCTCTGGATCCGGCGGTTGATTTCCTGCAGCTGGTAAGCCATGGTGGGTACGCTCCTTTCAGTGTTCAGTAGGAAGGAAGTAGGCCGCCAGTTCCTCCTTCTGGGCCAGGACCCGGTCCAGGGCGGCCAGATAGTCGTGGGGATATTTGGGGTTGGGCTGCCGCACAATGGTACCGGCGGCGCGGTCCACCAGCTTGGTGACGCCCCCGCCTCCGATGGAGACCACCGTCTGCAGCTCCTCCATCATGATAATATTGTATACGCTCTCCTGACCTGGCAGGCACCAGCCTACGTTCTCCAGGGAACCGGACATATACTTTTGACGGTACAGGTAATAGGGGAGATAGCCCTTGCCGCTCAGGCGCTCCAGGGAGTAGTCCAGCATCCGGGCAGTCTCCTCGCCGCTGGGCAGGGCGCCGCCCTGCTCCATGAGCCGGGAGCCCTTTTTCAGGGCCAGGGTGTGGACGGTGATATTCTCCGGCTCCAGGGCCAGCACTCCATTGAGGGAGCGGCAAAAGCCCTCAAAGCTGTCCCGGGGCAGCCCGGCAATGAGGTCCATGTTGATGGAATCAAAGCCCACCTCCCGGGCCAGAGCGTAGGCGTCCAGAATGTCCTTGGCGCTGTGACGGCGGCCGATGGCCTGGAGCACCGGATCCTCCAGAGTCTGGGGATTGATGGAAATGCGGCCGATGCCCGCCTCCCGGAGGGCCAGCAGCTTCTCCCGGTCGATGGTGTCGGGGCGGCCGGCCTCCACGGTATATTCTACGCAGTGCTCCACCGGCAGGTCCCGGTGAACGGCCTCCAGCAGCTGGGAGAGCTGGGAAGCGGACAGGGTGGTGGGGGTTCCTCCCCCCACATACAGGGAGTGGACGGTCTTGCCCGCCCGGCGCAGGCTCTCGCCGGTGACGGCGATCTCCCGCAAAACGCCCGCCAGATAGGGCTCCACCAGCTTTAAGGTGCGGCCCACGTCGGCAGAGACAAAGGAACAGTAGGCGCACCGGGTAGGACAGAAGGGGACGCCGATGTACACCGACACCTGGTCATCCCGCAGGTCCCGGTCCACCGCCAGGCTGGCCTTGGCGCAGTCCACCGCCAGAGAGGCCCGCACCGGAGAGACCCGGAAGTCCCGCTCCAGCTCCCGCTGGGCCTGCTTGGGTGTGGCGCCCGCCAGCATCGCCCGGGTGGGCAGCTTCACCGGGCGCACCCCGGTAAGAGCTCCCCAGGGGGGCTCCTGGCCCAGCAGGGTCACTCCCGCGCGGTAAAACGCCATCTTCAGTCCGTGCTGGACAGTATGATACACCTTTTCGGCTGGCTCGTCCAGTTTCTCCCTGGGGAAACGGGCGCGGCCTTGGGCCTGCCGGCCCTCCCGCGCCACCTGGGCAGTGACGGTGACCCACTTCTCTCCCGGTGTGACGGCAAAACGGGCCCAGTCCTCCCCTGCTCCGGCGGGCTCTTCGGGGTACTCGGGCCGCTCTCCGGGGAAGAGGGTGAGCATCATCTGCTCCACCGAGTACTTATACCGCTCCGGCTGCCAGTCGTAGTCGCCCCGGTTCCAATACAGCTTCATCGCGCGCCCATGGCCTCCAGCAGGAAGGGATTATACTTCCGCTCCCGCTCCAGGGTGGAGGTGCGGTCGTGGCCGGGACAGACGTGGAAGTCTCCCTCCAGCTCGCCCAGCCGCTTGAGGGAGGCCATAATCTCCTCGTAGCTGCCCCCCCGCAGGTCGGTACGGCCGCAGGAGCCGCAGAACAGGGTGTCGCCGGTGAAGAGCACGTCCCCTACCTTCAAGGTAACGGAGCCCTTGGAGTGGCCCGGGGTGTGGAGCACCTCAATGGTCAGGGAACCCAAGGGGAGGGTGTCCCCCTCGTCGTAGTTGTTGAGATCCTTCACCTGGGCGGCCAGGGGGAAGAGCTGGGAGCCCGCCCCGTTGGCGTCCGCCTGATGGATGTAGACCTGCACGCCGGGCAGCGCCTTCACCAGGTCGGGCACAGCGGTGGTGTGGTCGTAGTGGCCGTGGGTGAGGAGGATGTACTTCACCTCGCCCTCCGCCTTCTTTACCTGGTGGAGGATGCGCTCCCAGTCGTCGCCGGGATCGATGATGGCCATCAGGCCGCTCTCCTCATCCTGGAGAAAATAGCAGTTGGTGCCGATGGGGCCCACCTGCATGACAGATACCTTCATGGGTCGTTCCTCCTTATCCCTGTTCCGTATCGAAGAGAATGGTGACGGGGCCGTCGTTCACCGAGGCCACCTTCATATCCGCGCCAAACTCCCCGTGCTCCACCCGGAAGCCCTTCTGGCGGCACTGGTCCAGAAAACGCTCATAGAGGGGGATGGCCGCGTCGGGCTTGGCGGCCCCGGTAAAGCCGGGGCGGCGGCTCTTGGTGTCGGCGTAGAGGGTAAACTGGCTGATGACCAGCAAGGACCCGCCCACCTGTTCCAGATTCAAGTTCATTTTGCCGTTTTCGTCCTCAAAGACCCGCAGATTACAGATCTTTTCGGCCAGCTTATCGCACACGGCCTCATTATCCTGGGGACCGATCCCCAGCAGGACCAGATAGCCCTGATCAATGGCGCCCCGCACGGTTCCGTCAATGGTGACGGAGGCGGAGGACACCCGGGTAACAACAGCTCGCATAACATTCGACTCCGTTTAACTGAATTCTATCTATTTTATCTGGTTGCCAAGATGATCAGAGAAACCATTCCGCCCAAAATCACACTCAGAGATACCGAAGCCCATACACCGGGCCACAGGGCGGGGTTTTTCTCTATGTCATCCGGCGCTTGGACTGCCTTTTTGATGGCCGAAATCAGGCTGAAAATAAATACAAACGACCAAATAGGCCAGCTCCAGACAAACAGAACGCCTAAAATCTCAAGCACCATGACCCCCTCCTAACTCATCATTTGCCAGACGCTCTGGCCACATGATACACGCCCTGGATGTTGTTGAGTTTGTTGATGACGGTGGCCAATTCCTCTTTGTCCTTGACCTCCACCACGATATTGATGCTGGCGTGGCCGTCAGGCAGAGACCGGGCGGTGAGGGCATTCACCTTCACCTTGGCCGCCGACAGGGCCATGGCCACATCCAGGGTCAGGCCGTCCCGATCCTTGGAGGACAGCTCCAGGGCGGTCTTGTAGTTGGGCAGGCTGCTCTCCACCCAGGACACCTTCACCCAGCGGTCGGCCTCCTCAGGCTTGCGCTTTTCGGGTGCGGCATTGGGGCAGTCGGAGCGGTGGACGGACACGCCGTAGCCCCGGGTGATAAAGCCGATGACCGGGTCGCCGGGGACGGGGGTACAGCACTTGGCAAACTTCACCAGGCAGTTGCCCAGTCCCTCCACGATAATACCCGAGTCGGAGTGCTTGGGCTTGACCTGGCCGGAGGTGGGCGTCTGGGCGGTGGAACCGGGAACAATGACGCTCTCGGCGGTGGTCTTGGCGGCAGCCGCCGCCTTTTCCGCCTGGAGACGGCCCAGACGGGCCAGTTCGTCCTTGATGCGGGCCACGCTCTTCACCGCTGTGGTGCCGCCGTAGCCGATGGAGGCATACAGCTCATCCAGCGTGCCGAAGCGCACCTTGTGCAGGATGTGGGGCAGCACGTCCTCGGCGGTGATGGCCGTCATGGGAATCTTCATATGCTTAAGCTCCGCCTCAAAGAGGGCGCGGCCGGTGGCGATGTTCTCCTCCCGGCGCTCCCGCTTGAACCACTGACGGATCTTGTTGCGGGCCTCGT
>ENA-UEYL01002386-UEYL01002386.1-human-gut-metagenome-genome-assembly--contig:-NODE-2386-length-14043-cov-8.955248_pt1 | contig 14043 bp, 10 predicted proteins | sample MGYA00242941_ERZ507946 | MGnify/ENA primary metagenome ERZ507946 (study PRJEB26167, sample SAMN06115482) | human gut metagenome | host: Homo sapiens | place: China:Guizhou | collected 2015-03-11...
GGGTCCTGGGCCAGAGCGTAGGTCATGGCCACGCAGTTGATGGACGGGCGGATCATGGGGTGGTCCACCCAGTTCTCAATCTTCTCCCCGAACATATACACCCGGGTATTCAGTTTGCGCAGGCTCTCTACATACTCCTGTGCGGTCATCAATGCCATTTCTTTTTTTCCTCCTCAAAAAAATGGGGGTCTTTTACATTTCAATGTGTTCCAGGTGAGCTTCGCCTGCCCGGAACTCCATGGCCCGCGCCACTGGGCGCGGCTCCCTCGCCGTGTGAGGGAGAAGGGGAACCCGGCTCGCTTGATCCGCCGCTGGCGGCGCTTCGCCGGCTTCGAGGCAGCGGCGCGATTTGCGGCCCGGTCAGGGCTGGAAATCGCATTGCCGCGACGGTGGAAATTCTCAGGCCTCCGCCAGTCCCATCAGCTCATCTTTGAAGATGCGCTCGTCCATAAGCTTCAGGTCCTCAGCGATCTTCGGCATGAACTCCATCTGATCCAGCACCTGGGTCTGGAGGTCGATGCCCGGCGCGATCTCGATCAGAGTCACGCCCTCGGGCCGCAGCTCGAACACAGCCCGCTCGGTGATGTACAGAACAGGCTGCTTCACCTGCACGGCATACTTGCCGGAGAAGGTGATGTGCTCCACCTGGTTGACGAACTTCTTCTTGGCGCCCTCCTGGACGATCACCAGCTTGCCGTCCTCGCAGGCAGTCTTCAGGCCCTTGGCGGTGAAGGTGCCGCAATAGACCACCTTCTTGGCATTCTGCGTAATGTCGATGAAGCCGCCGGCGCCAGCCAGACGGGTGCCGAACTTGGACACGTTCAGGTCGCCGTTGGGTGCCGTCTCCGCCAGGCCCAGGAAGGCCACATCCAGGCCGCCGCCCTGGTAGAAGTCAAACTGGACGTTGTGGGGGATGATGGCCATGGAGTTGGCTGCGGCGCCGAACTGGGTGCCGCCCATAGGCACGCCGGCGATGGAGCCGGCCTCCACGGTCAGGGTCATCTTGTCGGAGATGCCCTCCTCCGCCGCCACGTTGGCAATTTTTTCCGGCGCGCCGGTGCCCAGGTTCACAATGGCATCCTGGGGCAGCTCCATGGCGGCCCGGCGGGCGATGATCTTCTTGGCGTCCAGCGGGATGGGTGGGATGGCGTCCACGGGAATGCGGAACTCGCCGGTCAGGCTGCCGTCATAGGGCATTCCCAGGCACTGCTCGTTATCCTCAATGGATCCTACCACAATAGAATCCACATAGATACCGGGAATTGCCACCAGTTTCGGATCCAGGCTGCCGCCTTGGACGATTTTTTCCACCTGGACGATGACCCGGCCGCCGGAGTTCTTGCAGGCCTGAGCCATGGCGGTGACGTCGATGGGGCCGATCTCCCGGTGAACGGTGCAGTTGCCGTACTCGTCGGCGTAGCTGGCACGCAGGAACACCACATTGATGGGGAACGCCTTGTAGAGCAACCGCTCCTGGCCCTCGATCTCGACGACCTTCACCAGGTCCTCCTTGGTGACATCGTTGAGTTTGCCGCCGCCGTTGCGGGGGTCGGCAAAGGTGTACAGGCCCACGTGGGTGATGGTGCCGATGTTGTGGGCCGCGATGTCCCGGTACATGTGGGAGATGACGCCCTGGGGCAGGTTATACGCCTCGATCTTGTTGCTCAGGGCCAGATCGCCCAGCTTGGGGGCCCGGTCCCAGTGGCCGCCGATGACCCGCTTGACCATGCCCTCGTGGCCGTAGTGGTCGCCGCCGGTGCCGTCCCGGTGGCCCTGGCCCGCCGCGAAGAACAGCGTCAGATCTCTGGGATGGCCCGTCTCCAGGAACCGCTTCTCCAATGCCTTGGACAGCGCCTCAGGGCAGGCGCAGCTGACAAAGCCGCCGGTGGCGATGGTATCGCCGTCGTTCACCAGCAGCGCCGCCTCCTCGGCGGTAAGCACGCGAACTTTTTTCATGCCTGACTTCCCTCTTTATATGTAATGAAATGGACGGCCTCTTGCCGGTCTGCGCTCACTTGTTCTGGAAGTGCTTCTCCTTGCGCTTCTCCAGGAAGGCGCCCATGCCCTCCTTCTGGTCCTCGGTGGCAAAGCACATGGCGAACAGCTCGTTCTCCAGGGCGATGCCGTTGTCGATGTCCATCTGCATCCCGCGGTCGATGCAGGCCTTGGAATACTTCACAGCGATGGGGGCGTTGGCGGTGAAGGACTTGGCCATCTCCACAGCCTTGTTCAGCAGCTCCTCGGCGGCATAGACCTCATTCACCAGGCCGATGCGCTTGGCCTCCTCAGCACCGATCTGCTTGCCGGAGAAGATCAACTCCTTGGCCTTGGCCACGCCCACACGGCGGGGCAGACGCTGGGTGCCGGAGAAGCCGGGGGTGATGCCCAGGCCCACCTCGGGCTGGCCGAACTTGGCGCCGCCCTTGCCCTCAGCGTTGGGGCCGGCGGCCAGAATGATGTCGCAGGACATGGCCAGCTCACAGCCGCCGCCCAGAGCGAAGCCGTTCACTGCGGCGATGGTGGGGATCTCCAGCTTCTCGATCCGGCGGAACAGGGCGCTGCCCCGCTGGCCCCACTTGCGGCCGGCGGCCACGTCCATGGTGCTCTGCTCGCCGATGTCGGCGCCGGCCACGAAGGAGCGGCCCTCGCCGGTGATGATGAAGGCGCCCAGCTCGGCATCCTTCTCCACCTCGCTGATGAGCTGTTCCAGCTCAGAGATCACGGTGGAGTTCAGCGCATTCAGCGCCTCGGGGCGGTTGATGGTGGCGATCCCGATATTGCCGTTCTTTTCATAGCGAATGGTCTGATACATATTGGAATGTCCTCCTTAATCATATTTTGCTCAGCAAACTGTTGGAGAGTAATCATCCAACAATTTAGTTATAGCAAAAATCATGCCATTTTTCCAGGTGTAATTCTCTCATTTTCGGTTCGTTTTTTTGTGTAGGTTGCTAAAATCCAAGTGGTAAATCGCTTGCTTTTCCCGGTGCCGTCAGCCGTTTCCATACGGGATTATTCATTTTTGAATAACAAATTTATCAGTGTCTTCCAGCATTTTCCGCAGTTTGTTTGTGAAATACAGCAGTCTGTCTGTCGAATTTTCGTGAAATTTCACGAGCCAAAAATATTTCCCGCCTCTTCCTATTCATTTTTGAATATGCTATACTCATTTTTGAATAGAGCAACCGGCATTCAGTCCGGCACAGGAGGTCTGCGCCTATGGCGATTCCGTCTTTTTCTGCTTTCCACGACGAGGGGATCAATCTGGAGGGACTTCTGGAGATCCTCAGCCCGGAAAACAACTTGGTCCTGGCGGACGACATGATGGTCTCGGACGGCAACGGCATCATTCTGCGGGTCAGCGAGACCTATGAGAAAAACTTCGGTTTTGCCCATGACTCCATCGTTGGCAAGTCCGCCTTTGATCTGGAGGCGGACGGCACCTTCACCCCCTGCATTACGGCGGAGGTCATCCGGCGACGGAAGAAGATCAGCGCCACACAGACCATCAACCACACCCACAAAAACGTGATGACCGTGGGCATTCCCCTGTTTGACGCCAACGGGGAGCTGAAATACGCCGTCTGCTTCAACACCGTGTCCATGGAGCAGATCAACTCCATCCAACGGAACTACCGCCGGATGCAGGATTCCCTGCAGCACTACTCCCAGGAGATCGCAGAGCTGCGGACCCGGGCCACCTCCACCAATCTGCTGTTCAAAAGCGCCCCCATGCAGCGGCTGTGGACGCTGATGCAGAACACTGCCAACACCCGGGCCAACATCCTCATCACCGGAGAGACCGGCGTGGGTAAAAGCGCCATCGCCAAGGCCATCCACAAGATGAGCAACCGTGCAAACGGGCCCTTTATCGAGGTAAACTGCGCGGTGCTCCATGAAAATCTCATTGAGTCAGAGCTGTTCGGCTATGAGAAGGGCGCCTTCACCGGGGCCTCCTCCTCCGGCAAGATCGGCAAGATCGAGCTGGCCAACCACGGCACGCTGTTCCTGGATGAGATCGGCGAGCTGCCCGCCCATATCCAGTCCAAGCTCCTGCAGCTGATTCAGGAGAAGACCATTGAGCGCCTCTCCGGCACCCAGAAGATCGAGCTGGACTTCCGGCTGATCGTTGCCACCAACCGCAATCTAGAGGAGGCGGTGCAGCGCGGTCTGTTCCGGTCCGATCTCTTCTACCGGCTGAACGTCATCCGCATCCACATCCCCCCCCTGCGGCAGCGGAAGGAGGACATCGTCCCCATGGCCCACCAGTTCCTGGCCCGCTTCTGCGGGGAGTACAACAAGTCCCTCACCTGCAGCCCCCGCTTTCTGGCTTTTCTGGAGCAGTACGATTGGCCCGGCAACGTGCGCCAGCTGGAGAACCTGATGGAGCGGCTGGTAATCACTGCCCAGGACCCCATTCTGGACATTCCTGCCCTGCCGCTGGAGTACACCGCCGACGCGTCGGCCCCTGCGGAGCTGCTTCCCGGCGGCACGCTGGCGGAGCGGATGGACGCCTACGAGGCCCAAATCATCCGGGATTCCTACCAGCGGTGCGGCACCACAGTGGCCGTGGCCCGGGAGCTGGGCATCTCCCAGGCCACAGCAGCCCGCAAGATTGCCAAATACGTGACCGCCCGGGCGTGAGAGGAGGTTCCGGTCCATGAGTTTGATCCATCTCAGCACAGAGCTTCGGCAGGAGCTGAAGCTCACCCCCCAGCTCCTGCAGTCCATGGAGCTTCTGCAGATGAACTCCCAGGAGCTGCTGGACTATCTGAACCAGGTCAGCGAAGAAAACCCTCTGGTGGAGCAGACTGATCTGTCCTCCCTCCACAAAGCCTATGAGGCCCTGCGGCAGAAGGTCCACTGGATCAATGGCGGCCTGCCGGAGGACGGCCACGGCGCCATGCCGGACCGGGGCGCCGCGGACCGGGAGACGGAGAGCCTCTCCGCCTTCCTTTGCGACCAGCTGGAGCGCCGGCGCCTGCCCAAGCCCCTGCTGGCCCTGACCCGGTATCTGGCAGAGCTGGTGGACGAGGAGGGCCGCCTCAGCCAGGAGGACCTGGACGGCGTGGCAGATCTGAAGATCCCCCAGGCCCTGACCCAGCAGGCGCTGGAGACCCTCCAGAGCCTGGACCCCGCCGGCGTGGGCGCCCGGTCCCTGTCGGAGTGCCTGCTGCTGCAGCTGGCCCGGCAGGATGCTCCCTCCCCCCTGGATATGGAGATCGTCCGCCGCTTCCTGCCGGACTTGGGCAAGAAGCATTACAGCCTCATTGCCCGGGAACTCCATACCACGCCAGAGGAGGTCCGGGCGGCGGAAAAGCGGATCTCTGCCCTGGATCCCTGCCCCGGCCGCTCCTTCCAGCCGGCGGAGCCCACACTCTATGTCCGGCCGGATCTGTTCATCGCGGAACTGGACGGAAAGCTCCAGGTGATCCTGAACGATTACTACCTTCCCCGGGTGTCCATCAGCCAGTACTATGTGCGGCTTCTGAAGGAATCCGACGAGCCGGAGACCCGGGCCTATCTCCAGCAAAAGATGCAGCAGGCCAAGTGGCTGCTGAACAGCCTGGAGCGCCGGGGCAGCACCCTCCGCCAGTGCGCGGAGGCGATCCTGGAGACCCAGCGGGCCTTTTTTGCCGGCCAGACCACAGAGCTGGTCCCCATGACCATGGTGACACTGGCGGAGCGACTCCACCTCCATCCCTCCACCGTCTCCCGGGCCACTCGGGAGAAATACCTCCAGTGCCGGCAGGGGACGTACCCCCTCCGCTATTTCTTCAGCCGCGCTCTGGGGGAGCAGGGTCCCTCCCAGCAGACGGTGAAGCTGCGGCTGCTGGAGCTGATCCGGCAGGAGGACCACAGCCGCCCGCTCAGTGACCAGAAGCTGGCGGAGCTGCTGGCGGAGCAGGGCATCCGCATCGCCCGCCGCACGGTGGCCAAGTATCGGACGGAGCTCCGCCTGGGCTCCGCCGCCGCCCGAAAGCGGGACTGAGGGCCTACTGGCCCGCAGAGGCCCGCAGGATAGAAACGGAAGCCCCGGACGGAGTTTCGTCCGGGGCTTCCGTGTTTTTCCGATTTACAGGGTCCGCAGGACCTCTTCATATCCCGGCACCGCATCCGCCGCGCCGGGCCGGGACACCGCCAGGGCGCTGGCCGCCGCGGCCAGGGACAGTGCCTCTTCCAGTGTGCCGCCCTCCAGCGCCCGGCGCAGGAAGTAGCCGGTGAAGGTGTCTCCCGCCGCAGTGGTGTCCACCACCGCCGTTTTCCGGGCTGGGCCCCAGGCCCGCCAGCCCCCTCGCGCTGCAGCAGCGCCCTGTTCTCCCAAGGTCAGCACCACAGTGGTCTCCGGGTACCGCGCCGCCAGCGTGTCCAGAATCGCCTCCGGCGCCTCCGTTCCCGCCAGAAAGGCGCCCTCCACCTCGTTCACCAACAGCCAGGACAGCGCCTCCAGCGGCAGGCCCACCAGCTTCTCATTGGCGGGAGCCGCATTCATGGCCGTCCGCATCCCCCGGCGGGCCGCCTGGTGGATGATTTCCTCCACGCAGCTGGTCTCATTCTGCAGCAGCACCGTGTCCCCGGCTGAGAACTGATCCAGCACCGCCGTCACAAAGTCCGGGGTCAGGCGGCCGTTGGCCCCGTCGTGGAGCAGGATGCTGTTCTGGCCGGTGCTGTCCACTTGGATGATGGCGTGGCCGGTACTGCCTGCGGACTCCTCCACAAACCGGGTGTGGACGCCTGCCCGGTCCAGCGTCTCCTTCAGAAAATGCCCCTCCGGCCCGATGAGGCCCGCGTGCCAGGTCTCCACCCCGGCCCGAGCCAGAGCCACGGACTGGTTCAGCCCCTTGCCGCCGCACTGGATCTGCAGGGACTGGGCGCTCATGGTCTCTCCGGGCTGGACGAAGTGGTCCACCCGGTAGACGTAGTCGATATTCAGGGACCCGAAGTTGACAACGCGCATATCCTTCTCCTCCCTCATGCCATAAAGGTGGTGAGCAGCTCTTCCAGGGCGCGGCGGCTGTCCACATCCACGCAGATGGAGACGCCGGGAGCCTCGATGGGATGCTCCCGCAGATCCGCCACCACCATGCCCCGGCAGAAGCTGCCGCCGCACTCCACCCGGGCGGGGATGGTCCGCACCGTCACCACACTGGGATCCACCGCCGCCAGCATGGCCAGCGGGTCGTGGACCGGGCAGTGGTCCAGACAGTTGTTTTGCAGTCGGTTGAACCGGAAGTAGAAGGGCAGTGCCTGCTTCAGATAGTCCACAATGGGCCGGTTCTCCGGCGCGGCGTACTTGTCCAGGATCGCCACATGGTCCGTGGTCAGCCGCACCTTCTGGGTCACATCCAGCCCCACCATAGTCAGGTCAAAGCCCGCCTGGAACACCCGGTCCGCCGCCTCCGGGTCCCCTGCGATGTTGGCCTCCGCTACCGGGGACACGTTTCCCGGCGCGTGGAACGTGCCGCCCATGAACACCACCCGTTTCAACAGCCGGGGCAGATCCGGCTCTATCTCCAGAGCCTTTGCCAGATTCGTCATTCGGGCCAGCGTCACCAAGGTCAGCTCGCCGGGGTGCTCCCGGGCCATTCGGGCGATGAACGCCCAGGCCGGTTCCTCCAGCGGCTGCTGGGACGAAGGCGGCAGCTCCACCCCGCCGATGCCGTTGGGCCCGTGGATGTGGGGATCCGGCCCCTTCCAGTTCCCCGCCAGCGGCTCCGTGGCTCCAACCGCCACCGGCACCTCATAAGGCGCACCGGCCAGTCGGATCAGCCGCAGACTGTTTTCCGCCGCCTGCCGGGCGGTGGTGTTGCCGAAGCCGGTGGTGACGCCCATCACCCGGACGTCCGGCCGCTTCAGGGCAAACAGAATGGCGATGGAATCATCAATGCCGGTGTCGGCGTCGATCAGGATCTGCTTCAGCATATTCCTTCCTCCCTGTTTATGTAGTCTCTCCGCCGTCTTTGGCGGCGGCAATCCGGACCCCCAGACCGTTGACCTCCACACTCTCGTCCGCCGGTACCAGCAGGTAGCGCCGTCCGTCGATGACCCGGGCCTCCACCAGATAGCTCCGCTCCGGGTCCACCTGGATAGTGGCGTCGGCGGTCTTGACCGCGAAGTGCTTGGCGTCGATCAGGTTGGCCGGGGTCAGCGCCCCCTCGCCAAAGGACTGGCCGCAGGCGGTTTGGAACGCCTCCACCCGCTCCTCCGGCACGCCGCAGTTCCGCAGCACGCCGCTCACCTCGCCTGCGGTGACAGCCAGCGGCTCCGGGTCCCGGCTCTCCTTGTGTTCCTGGATCCGCTGGCGCAGGTAGTCGTGGACAGACTGCACCACCTCCATGCTGCACGCCCCCTCCAGAGTGCCGCACAGGGCGGACTGAAAGGTCTCCCGCTGCTCGGCGGCGGACATGGGCGGCTCTGTGCGGAACACTGCGTCAATGAACTCCTGATGGAGCTCGTCCGGCTTCCGGCTGTAAAACAGGGCGTTGTAAAGGTTGGCCGTCCGGTCATCAAAGGCCGGGAACAAAAAGCCAAGCTCCGGCTGGCCCACGATCTGCTTCTCCATAGAGATGTGGAACTCGTTCTCCCCATGGAAGTATCCCAGCTCCGGCGTCCCATCCTTCACCGGGCAGACGCAGCAGACGAAGTAGCGGAACACCTCTTCGCAGGCATCCCGGTCTACCTCGCCGTCCTTGCCCCGGTGGGGCACATCATAGGCGTCGGCCCCCAGCAGGATCAGATAGTTGTTCTCCCCCATGTCCAGGGAGCCGATGACCTGCTGGTAAAAGGCATCCCGGGCCTCCGCGTCCTTCAGCTCGGACGTCCGCAGGGCGGAGAGCAGGCGGTGCTCCTCGCTGTCCGCCACCTGCTGGGTGGAAAACACGATGTCAATCAGGTTCCGGCCCAGGGTGCCGGACAGGGCCTTTTTCAGCAGGCCCAGGTATTTTTCCGCCTCCTCCTGGGGCATGAGGCCCAGGGACTGGTCGATATAGGCGATGATCTCGCGGCTGCTGTTCACATAGCAGCCGTAAACACGGCTGATGGCGCTCTTCTCCGGCCGGAACCGGCGGCGCAGCTCACCCAGCTCTCTTTGGTTCATGGGGGACACCTCGCTCGTTCAAATTGATCCCAGCGGGACCGCAGTCCTGCCGGGTCTCTATCTTAGCACATCTCCGCCGTCTTGTCACGCCGAAAGGGGCGGACAGGAAAAACGGCGGGAACCGCAGTCCCCGCCGTTTCACGTTTCAAATGCGCTCCAAAGGATGTCCGCTTACTGGGCAGCCATCTTCCGGGCCCTGGCCTCAGCCTTGTTCCGGAACACGTCGATGGTGACCGCCAGAATGATGACGGCGCCGATGACGATGTACTGAATGTCGTTGGAGGCGCCCATCAGGTTCAGGCCGTTGCGGATGACCGCCATCAGCAGGGCGCCGATCAGGGTGCCCCAGATGGTGCCCTTGCCGCCGGTGAAGGAGGCGCCGCCCACGATACAGGCCGCGATAGCATCGTTGTCATAGGTGGAGCCGGCGTTGCCGTTGGCAGAAGCCAGACGGCCCACGGACACCACGCCCGCCATGCCGGCCATGAAGCCGGACAGGGAGTAGACGAAGGTCAGCACGTTCTTGGAGGGGATACCGGAGAGGCGCGCCGCCTCGGGGTTGCCGCCCACGCAGTAGATCTGGCGGCCCAGGGCGGACCGGGTCAGGAACACGTGGAAGATGCAGAACACGATCAGCACCAGGATAAAGCTGAAGGGGATGCCGGGGAAGGTCTCGGTCTTGCCGATGGAACCGCCGCCGATCCACATCAGGTCGTCCACGCCTGTGTTGGTAAAGGCAATGGACTTGGAGCCCGTGATGACCAAGGCAAGGCCCCACAGCACGTTCTTCATGCCCATGGTGGATACGAAGGGATGGGGCAGGTCCAAACGGGTCAGCAGAATGCCGTTGACAAAGCCCGCCAGCGTGCTCACCGCCAGGCCGGCGATGATCAGCAGCGGCATGCTGGTGATGCCGAAGTTCTGGACCAGCACGCCGATGGTGCAGGTGCACAGCACGCAGTTGGAACCCACGGACAGGTCGATGCCGGCGGTAATCAGGGCGCACAGCATGCCGGAGGCGATCAGGCAGTTGATGGAAGCCTGCTTGAAGATGTTCATGATATTGCTGATCCGCGGGAACTTATCGGGCATCATCACGCAGAAAATGAGAACCAGCAGCGCCAGCGCCATCAGGGTGCCGAGCTTTTGCAAAAGCTCTTTTCCGGAATTCTTCTTTTTCATATCAGTCTAATTCTCCTCCCCAGGCCGCTTTCATGATATCCTCAGAGTTGAAGTGCGGGGTATCACGGTCGATATTGGCCATGACCCGGCCGCCCCGCATGACCACCACATGGTCACTCATGGCCAGGATCTCCGGAAGCTCGGAGGAGACCATGATCACACACTTGCCGGCCTTGACCAGGTCATTCATGACATGGTAGACCTCGATCTTGGCGCCCACGTCGATGCCGCGGGTGGGCTCGTCGAAAATGAAGATGTCCGCGTCGGTGTTGACCCACTTGCCGATAACCACCTTCTGCTGGTTGCCGCCGGAAAGCTGGGCGGTGACCTCGTCCAGAGAGGGAGTCTTGATCTTCAGGGACTCCACGTTGTCCTGGCCGGCCTTTTCGATCTGGGCCTTATTGAGGAAGGGACCGTTGGAAAAGCCCTTCATGTTGGCCAGGATCAGGTTGGTCCGCACGTCCAGGGACAGTACCAGGCCCTGGCCCTTGCGGTCCTCCGTGAGGAAGGCAATCTTCTTTTTGATGGCGTCTTTGGGAGTTTTTATATGTACTTTTTCGCCCTTGACATAGACCTCGCCGCTGTCGAGCTTGTCGGCGCCGAAAATGGCACGCATGGTCTCGGTACGGCCTGCGCCCACCAGTCCGGCAAAGCCGGTGATCTGGCCGGCATGGGCCTGGAAGCTGACGTCGTGGAGGACGCCGGCCTCGTTGAGGTTCTTGGCCTCCAGCCACACGTCGCCCTTGACGCCGAATTCCTTGGGATAGAGGTTGTCCAGCGTCCGGCCCACCATGGCGGTGATCAGGGAATCCTCCGTCATGTCGGCAATGTCCTTGGTGACGATGTGCTCACCGTCGCGCATGACGGTGACACGGTCGCAGAGCTCAAAGAGTTCTTCCAACTTATGAGAAACAAACAGGATGGCCACGCCCTTGGCCTTCAGGTTCCGGACGGTCTCCATCAGCTGTGCGATCTCCTCTTTGCCCAAAGAGGAGGTGGGTTCGTCCATGATGATCAGCTTGGCGTCCAGGGAAACAGCCTTGGCGATCTCCACCATCTGCTGCTGGCCAACGCCCAGCTTGCCGCATTCCATTCTTACATCGATCTCGGGGTGACCCAGGGTCTTGAGGGCCTCGGCGGCCTCCCGGTGCATTCTGGGATAGTCCAGAAGCAGACCCTTTTTCACGGCGCGCCCCATGAAAACATTATCCGTAACAGGCAGTTGCTTGACAATGTTCAGCTCCTGGTACACACAGGCGATTCCCGCCTCCCGGGACTGAACAGGGTTCTTGAAAACGACCTTCTGGCCGTCAACAAAGATGTCTCCCTCCTCCGGAGTGTGGACGCCGGTGAGCACCTTGATGAGGGTGGACTTGCCCGCGCCGTTCTCTCCGATCAGACCGTGGATCTCGCCGGGTCTGATGCCAATGGACATATTTTTCAATGCGACGACACCAGGAAAACGCTTGGTAATATTTTTCAGTTCGACGACATACTCGCTCATGGAATTACCTCGTTTCTTTCCTGATTTGTGCACTTCCCCGCCGCATCGGCGGGGGAGACGAAGATATGGCGGCAGAAAGATTCTGCCGCCATATCATATCGGTTTTCAGCTATGTAGCGACAATGCAGTTTTCAAAGCAGAGCGCTTAGCCCTTCATGGCCGCCAGGTTATCCAGGTAAGCCTGGCCGTTCTCAGCGGTGACAACCTCAACGGGGGCGTTGATGGTAGCTTCCACTTCCTCGCCGTTGATGGCCTTCACAGCGGCCTCGACGACCTGATAACCCATCTCATAGGGCTGCTGAGCCACGGTGGCCTTGACCATCTCGCCAGCCAGGATCAGATCCACGGCGGAGGCGTTGCCGTCGAAGCCCACGATGGTCATATCGGTGACGCCGGCGTTCTTGCAGGCGTTCATAGCGCCGATGGCGGTATCATCGTTGTGGCACAGGACGATGTCGATCTGGTCGGGATAGGCGTTCAGCAGGTCCTCCATGGTCTTGGTGGCGCCGTCAGTGGTGTTCTGGCCGGACAGAGCGGACAGGACTTCCACGCCAGCCTCGTCGCAGGCCTTCTGATAGCCCTCGCGGCGCATGTTGGAGGTGTTGTCGCCTTCCTGGCCGTAGATGATGACGGCCTTGGCGTCGGTGCCGACCTGCTCGATGGCCCACTTGCCGCCCTCATAGGCAGCGTCCACGTTGGAGGTGCCCACGAAAGAGGTCTGACCCTCGATGCCTACGTTGGTGTCGACGGACAGCACGGGGATACCGGCGTCCAGAGCGGCCTGCAGGGCACCGGCAGCAGCACCGGCGTCGTTGGGAGCGCAGACGATGGCGTCGCAGCCGGCGCCGATCTGCTGCTCGATCTGAGCAACCTGGCCCTCGATATCGCTCTCAGCGCCGGGGCCAACCACGGTGACGTTGATGCCCAGATCCTCGGCGGCGGCCTTGCAGCCGGCCTCCACATAGCCCCAGTACTCGGAGGACAGGGTCTTCAGAACGACGGCGACTTCGATGTCGCTGGTTGCAGCGGGAGTCTCCTCAGCGGGAGTCTCTTCGCCTTCGGCGGGGGTTTCTTCCTGCTGGCCGCAGGCTACGAGAGACAGAGCCATGACCAGGGACAGAGCCAGAGCAAAAAACTTCTTCATGTACATCTTTTCTCCTTTTCATTCAAAATTCCGGGAACTGCATGTATAAATAACGACAGGCGGCCCCCGGTCAATCTGTCTGGATTTTAGCATCAAAGGGAAATTCAAGTCAATAGGTTGCACAATTTATGTCTATTATTACAGAAAAAACTTGTGCACCTTTGGACACTACCACAAGGATTCCACGCAAAATTGCGAAAAAGGTCCTCTGGATTTTACATGGATTTTACATTCCGGAAAAAATGCTCGATAGAAAGACAAAAATCCTCCTCATAAAAACAAGTTTTCAAAAAATGACCGCCGGAAACGGAAAAGATCTGGACTGACATATCCATAAAAAAATGGGGAGGCCCTTTGGCTAAATTGGAAAAAATCCCGCACCGACCGGAAAAATCGTTGATTTTTGACCGAGACGATGATACTTTCATTATAGTGAAAACGCTTGCAGCGTTCGCTTCTGTGTGTGTATTTCTGTGAACGGACACAGAAGGATCCGGACTCCATTGTGTACGGCCTTCGCCGCAGGCGGAAAAACCCTATCTTACAATTCATTTAAGGAGGACGTTACCCATGTTCGATCAGAACCACGTATTCCTTGGAATCGCCCCCATCGGCTGGTGCAATGACGATATGCCGGAGCTGGGCGGAGAGAACACCTTCCAGCAGATCGTCAGCGAGATGGCCCTGGCGGGCTTCACCGGCTGCGAGATCGGCAACAAGTATCCCACCGATCCCGTTGAGTTGAAGAAGGCGCTGGACCTGCGCGGCATGCGCATTGCCAGCCGCTGGTATTCCTCCTTCATCCTGACCCGTCCCTTTGAGGAAGAGGAGAAGGATTTCATTGCCAACCTGGACTTCCTGGCTGCCGTGGGTGCCAATCACATCAACGTCAGCGAGCAGAGCTACTCCATCCAGGGTCAGGTGGACACCCCCATCCTCACCGGCGGCCACAAGCACGTCATGAACGACGCCGAGTGGGACCGCTTCTGCGACGGGCTGAACAAGCTGGGCAAGATCGCCGCCGACCGGGGCTTCAAGCTCTGCTTCCACCACCACATGGGCACCGTGGTCCAGACCAGCGAGGAGACGGACCGCATGATGGCCAACACCGATCCC
>ENA-UEYL01002387-UEYL01002387.1-human-gut-metagenome-genome-assembly--contig:-NODE-2387-length-14036-cov-18.703632_pt1 | contig 14036 bp, 8 predicted proteins | sample MGYA00242941_ERZ507946 | MGnify/ENA primary metagenome ERZ507946 (study PRJEB26167, sample SAMN06115482) | human gut metagenome | host: Homo sapiens | place: China:Guizhou | collected 2015-03-11...
CCGTGGTCGACTGCGTCGGCGTGGGCGACGCCTTCGTGGGCGGATTGCTCTACGGAATGGCCGCGCATCCCCACGACGCCCAGTTTGCGCTGGACTTCGGAACCGCGGCCTGCGCGTTGAAAAACACCGTGCCGGGCGACTACAACCAGTTCACGGCCGCAGAGGTCGAACAGCTGGCCCGCGGCTCCGTCTCGGGCCGCATCGCCCGCTAACCGGCGTAAGACGCCGGATTCAGGGTGCGGCCTTTTGGCCGGAACGCTGCTCCCCGGGCTCCGCGCCCGCACGGCCAAAAGGCAGGATTGGCAAAGCGGCCGGTTTGTCGGAATGCTGCTCCCCGGCCCCGCGCCCGCACGGCCAAAAGGCGGGATTGGTAAAGCGGCCGGTTTGCCGGAACGCTGCTCCCCGGCCCCGCGCCCGCACGGCCAAAAGGCGGGATTGGCAAAGCGGCCGGTTTGTCGGAATGCTGCTCCCCGGCCCCGCGCCCGCACGGCCAAAAGGCGGGATTCAGGGTGCAGGGCGTTTTGTAATGCCATTTACCCCCCCCCTCCATATACAAAAAACCCGGCTGGAAAGCCGGGCTTTTTTCATAACGCCTGCCGAACGGGCGGCAGCGCAACTCCGTTCAAAGAGCGGGACCGGCGAACCATCGCCGCTGAATCCCCGCCCGTCAAGCGGCTATTCGATGCCTTTCACCTGCTTGTAAAGGGCATTGTAGGTGTTGTACTTCTCCATGATGCCGGCCTCGTCGCGCAGACGGAAGCAGATGGATTTGAGGAACTCCAGCGTATCGACATCGTCGGGTTTGATCTGGTGCGCCTTCTCGAACCAGGGCACAGCCTCCTTGTAGACATCGTTGACGACTTTCAGATCGGCGTCGTAAACCGCCTGGCTGCTGTACTGCTTCTCGTTCATCTCCTTGTTGAGCGCGTCGCCCTTGATCGTATAGAACACACCCAGGTAGTAGTTGCCCTCGAACAGGTCGGGCTTCAGCTCCACGACCTTCTTGAACGATTCGATGCTCTGATCGTAGTCCTTCAGCGCGTAGAAGATACGGCCGCGGCCGAACCAGAGGTCCACGTTCGACGGGTTGTCCTCGATGGCCTTGTCGATCAGCGCGATCAGGTCGGCGGGGTCGCCCACGCCCTGCTCCGCGGTGTAAAGCTGCATCAGGCCGTCGAGAATGCGCTCGTTCTTCGGGAACTTCCCGATACCCGTCAGCAGCACGTCCTTCGCTTTCATAATATTTCCCTTGTCGAGGTCCTTCTGTCCGTAGAGGCAGTGGAAGAGGTAGTAATAGATATTACCCTCCTCGTCGGCATAGTCCAGGTCGATGGCCTTGGTCAGGTACTCGCCGCCCTTGGTGAACGACTTGGGGTTGTTCGAGCCGTCGACGGTCAGCAGGTAGCCCGCATAGTAGAGCAGCGCGGGGTCGGCCTTCTCGTAAGCCGGGCTGGACTGCGCCTCGAAAGCCGTCACGTAAGCGTCTGCGGCCTCGACGTAGTTGCCCGAGTCGATGCCGACGTTGCCCACCTGCGAGCAGAAGTCGCTGACCTGCTTCAGACCCTCCTTGACCTTCTCGGCCGTCTTGGGATCGAGTTCATAAGCCTTGTTGTAAGCCTCGATGGCCTTCTTGGGAGCGTCTTTCAGCACCCATTTGCTCTGCTTCCACGTCACGACCTTGTTGTCCTTGACGTAAGCCGTGAAATAGGGATACACCCATGCGTCGTACTCCGTGCCGTTGAGCGTCTCCTTCGTCGTCGACTTGGGTTCGCCGACAGCCAGTTTCAGCATCGTCGGTTCCATGTTGGCGAAGATGCTCTTCGTAGGCTCCACGGCCACCTCGTAGAAAGCCTTGCCGCGGGCGAGCCACGTCGCGGCCTTCGCCGCCTTCTTCTCGTTGGCGATGTCGGCGTCGCTCTTTTCGATCTTGGCGAGAAGGGCTTCCTTGTTCACTTTCTGGGCTTTCACGGCGGGAACTGCCACGAGCAGCGCCGCAAGAGCCGTCAAAATCGTTTTCTTCATGGTAAACTGAAATTTTAAAGTTTTGTTGTTTCTTTTTCTTATTCCTCCGCGGGGGCGGCTCCGGGGGTTTCGCCTCCGGTCTCAACGCCTTCCGCGGGCTGCACTTCCTCCTCTTCCCCGGCAGCCGGCACGGCCATCACCGAAGCAATGGCGTCGCCCTCGCGGAGGTTGATGATACGCACGCCCTGCGTAGCGCGGCCCGCGAGGCGGATCTGGCTGACAGCGGTGCGTATGGTGAGTCCCGAACGGTTGATGATCATCAGGTCGTTGTCGTCGGTAACGGCCTGTATCGAAATTAGTTTGCCTGTCTTTTCCGTAATGTTGATGGTCTTCACGCCCTTTCCGCCGCGGTTGGTGATGCGGTATTCGTCCAGATCGGTACGCTTGCCGTAGCCGTTCTCGCTCAATACCAGCACGTCCTGCTTCGAATCGGGTTCCACGCAGATCATGCCGACCACCTCGTCCCCGTCCTCGATCGAGATGCCGCGCACTCCGGCGCCGACACGCCCGATCGGACGCACCGTCGATTCGTTGAAACGGATGGCCTTGCCGTCGCGGGCGGCGATCATCACCTCGGCGTTGCCGCTGGTGAGCTTGGCCTCGATCAGCTGGTCGCCCTCGCGGATGACGATGGCGTTCACACCGTTCTGGCGCGGACGCGAGTAGGCCTCCAGTTTGGTCTTCTTGATCGTGCCGTCCTTGGTGCACATGATGATGTAGTTGTTGTTCACGTACTCCGCATCGGCCAGGCTCTTGACGTTGATGTAAGCGCGGACCTTGTCGTCCGGCTCGATCTGGATGACGTTCTGGATGGCGCGGCCCTTCGACGAACGGGCGCCTTCCGGAATCTCGTAGACCTTGAGCCAGAAGCAGCGGCCCTTTTCGGTGAAGAAGAGCATCGTATTGTGCATCGAAGCCACGTAGATGTGCTCGATGAAGTCCTCGTCGCGCGTGGCGCTGCCCTTGGCCCCCACGCCGCCACGGTTCTGCGTGCGGTATTCGGCCAGCGGCGTGCGCTTGATGTAGCCCATGTGCGAAATGGTGATCACCATGTCGTCGTCGGCATAGAAATCCTCGGGATTGAACTCCTCCGAAGCGTAGACGATCTCCGAGCGGCGTTCGTCGCCGTACTTCTCCTTGATCTCCAGCAGCTCGTCCTTGATGATCTGCATCTGCATGCCGACGTTCGCAAGCACCTCCGTCAGGTGGGCGATCAGCTTCTCCAGTTCGTCGCGCTCGGCGAGCAGCTTGCCCCTTTCGAGTCCCGTCAGGGCGCGCAGGCGCATTTCGATGATGGCCGAAGCCTGGATGTCCGACAACTCGAAACGCTCGATCATCGTCTGCTTGGCGGCGTCGGGCGTCTGCGAGGCGCGGATGATGCGCACGATCTCGTCGATGTTGTCCTGCGCGATCAGCAAACCCTGCACGATGTGCAGACGCTCCTCGGCCTTGCGCTTGTCGAAGCGCGTGCGGCGCACGACGACGTCGTGGCGGTGCTCGATGAAGTATTTGATCAGGTCGCGCATCGGCAGCATCTGCGGCCGGCCGTTGACCAGCGCGATGTTGTTCACGGCGAACGACGTTTGCAGCGGCGTGTTCTTGAACAGCGTGTTCAGCACCACGCTCGCAACGGCGTCGTGCTTCAGGATAATGATGATCCGCAGGCCGTTGCGGTCCGACTCGTCGTTGATGTAGGAGATGCCGTCGATCTTCTTGTCGTTGATCATGTCGGCGATCTTCTTGATCATCTCGGCCTTGTTGATCATGTAGGGAATCTCCGTGATGACGATGCACTCGCGGCCGCTGGGCGTATGCTCGATGTCGGTCTTGGCGCGCATCATCACACGGCCGCGGCCCGTCAGCATCGCCTCCTTCACTCCCTCGTAGCCGTAGATGATACCGCCCGTGGGGAAGTCAGGCCCCTTGACGTAGTGCAGCAGCTCCTCGCCCGTGATCTCCGGGTTGTCGATATAGGCGCAGCAGGCGTCGACCACCTCCGAAAGGTTGTGCGGAGCCATGTTCGTGGCCATACCGACGGCGATACCGCTGGCGCCGTTGACGATCAGCAGCGGGATTTTCGTGGGCAGGACCGTGGGTTCGGGAATCGTGTCGTCGAAGTTCAGCGTCCAATCGACCGTCTCCTTGTCGATGTCGGCCATCACTTCGTCCGTGATTTTCTTCATGCGGGCCTCGGTGTAACGCATGGCGGCAGGCGAGTCGCCGTCCATCGAACCGAAGTTACCCTGTCCGTCGACCAGCGGGTAGCGCATCGACCAGTCCTGCGCCAGGCGGACCATCGCGTCGTAGACCGACGTGTCGCCGTGGGGGTGGAACTTACCGAGCACGTCGCCGACGATACGGGCGGACTTACGTGTGGGTTTGTCGGAGTAGAGGTTAAGCTCCGCGCTCATATCGTAGAGGATGCGGCGGTGCACGGGCTTCATGCCGTCGCGCACGTCAGGCAGCGCACGCGACACGATGACCGACATCGAATAGTCGATGTACGCCGATTTCATCTGCTCTTCGATATTGATGGGGATGATACGCCCCGTCAAACCGGCATTCTTTTCTTCTTCAGTTAACATATTAATACTTAATTCTGTTATTCTTCGTCTTTCCGTTTCGAAGCGGGCTTTCGCGGCGTCCCGCCGCGTTTACATACTTGGCCCGCTCCGGCGCCCGCCAAGACGGGAGCCTCGTCGCATCGCGACCGGAATTTCGACCGAATTATCTCCAATTCAAATTTTCAACGCTCACAAGCGCCGCAACCGGCCCGTCGACACCCGTCGAAAATTACCGTTCTTTTAACGAACAAAAATACGATTTATTTCCGGTTTGAGCAACTTTAGGGGAATAAATCTGCTTCGTGGGCGCGATATTTTCAGCGGACCACCCCGTTTTTGCCCCTTTTCCGGCGATCTGACGGCCCGAAAAAAATCTCCCGGCAGAGTGTCGGGAGAAAAGGCCGAAAAACACGATGCCGTCCGACATTCGGAAATTACATAAACATAACTTTTTTGGATAAAAAAAGCACTTCAAACCATAGAAATTATCGCCTTTTTTCGCTATATTTGATTCAAATTAAAATTCATATCTATTTAGTTTAATTAAGTAAAACAAAACGGCAAGACCTATGAAAAAAACTTTTATCTATGACAAGATCTATAAGTCTGAAATGCAGAAAACCACAAATACAAATCTCGCAAAGTATTTCAGTTTAGCAATAATCGTATATCTCGGTTTAAACCTAACAAGTTGTGCAAGTGGATATTTTTGCACGCTCAATTCAAGAGGTGAAATACCTTCTGACAAAACATATTATATTGTCTCGGTCGATTCAACCGAAACTCACTATTTAGAATTTCAAGAATATGTAAGTATTTTAGAGAAACGGTTAGGTGAAATCGGATATATTGAAAGTAATCCTCAAAAAGCATTTTTGCGCATCCAGCTTAATTATGAGATGGGAAATCCTTATTTAGCAAAAGTATCTGCAACAGCAAATGTATACGGTTCAAATTTTTATGCAACAGGAAAAGAAACAGAGACAAAAAATTACAAAATACCTCTCTTGGTTACAATTAGAGCTTTTGACAATAAAACCAATAAACCAATTTGGGAAGTTCTTGCAAAAGACGAATTAGATAGAGAAACACAGATACAATCTGTTATGCCTTGGTTGCTATCGAGCATACAAGAGTACATAGGGAAAAATTCCAATGGAGAGCAAACCGTTAAAATTATGAACACAATAAAAAATAAAGAAAAATACAACCTTGCTTGGCCATATTAATTATAATTCAAACCTAGTTTAATTAAGTAAAACAAAACAGCAATACCCATGAAGAAACTTTTGTGTGTAACTATTGCTCTCTTGTACGCCGCGGCCATGCAAGCGCAGGAAGAGGAGAAAGACGTGACGAAATTCCTCGGAATTCCGGTTGACGGATACAAACCCGCCATGATTGAAAAACTGAAAGCCAAAGGGTTCACTCCCGCCATAGCGGGCAAAGATGTTTTGGAAGGCGAGTTCAATGGAACCGATGTTCTATTACTCATTAATACAAACAACTATAAAGTCTGTGGGATTACATTGATAGATAAATATATTTTAGATGAATCAGCTATTAAAATTCGATTCAATAGACTTTGCGAACAATTTGAAAACAATCCAAAGTATATACCTAACACCGAACCCGATAAGGAACAGACAATTCCCGACGATGAACACCTTTCCTATGAAATGGGTGTAAATAACAAACGCTATGCGGCTTTTTATTCACAACTTCCGGACTCCGTTACCAAGGAACAAGCATTGGGTTATCTGACAGGTCCGATAGGAGAAGTATCACCTGAAAAAATGCTTGAACGCGCCTCCATCCTCAGAAAATGTTATATGGCAGTTCAAAATAAACGTGTTGGGTTTATGCTCGTTGAAGAATCTGCTGGAAAATATCGCATCTATATGTTTTACGAGAATGAATATAATAAAGCCAACGGCGAAGATTTGTAACAACAGTCTGACCGAAAACACACCGGGCCGCCATGCGATTGCGTACATGACGGCTCGGTGTTCCATTTCGTAAAAAATTACCGAAAATCTATGAATTCATATCCGGCATAGGCATTTTTATCGAACCGCCGGACGTGCCCCGCAAGGGGCGCGACCTCCAGCACGTTCACCAGCACCTGTTCGCCGTCGTAGTCGTACGAAAGCGAGCGGGGGCGCATCGTAGCGGTGTCGACCGTCAGCGTGACATCGCCTGCCGGGGAGTCGTTCCCGGCGGCGGGCGTCAGCCGCACGACGGCGCGACCGTCGGCTTCGGAGACGAGCGACGGCGTATATTCGCTGCCCAGAAAATCGAAGGCCCGGACCGGATTGTTCAGGATGTTGCGGCTCGCGGTGTCGACCTCCGTAACGGTCACCTCGCGGCGGCGGTTGTCGACCTCGCGGCGCACGGCTCCGTCGGCGAAAACCTCCGCGTCGCCCAGCACGAGGTAATAGCTGTCGCCTTCCACGACATAGCTGCCGCGGGCTTCGTAGTCGCCCGAGACGACCCCGAACTTCACGCCGTAGCCGTCCATCTCACGGAATCCCGCCGCAAGGCGTTCCAGTATCTCCGTGGCACGAGGCTGCGCCGCATTGCCTTGCAATATGCCGCAAAACAATACGGCAATGAAACAATGAAAAATGAAAAATTTTCGTCTCCCCATAGCGTCAGCTCCCGCAATTTTCAATTCCTAATTTTTAATTCTTAACCACAGGAACTGGGATTGTTTTAAGTCCTCGGCTTAAAACAATCCCAGTTCCTGCAATTTCGCCTCCAGCGAAGGCAAGTCGTGGTAGAGGATGTCGCGCGGTTTGGCCCCCTGCTGGCGGCCGACGATGCCGGCCCTTTCGAGCTGCATCATAATGCGGCCGGCGCGGTTGAAGCCCACCTCGTAGTTGCGCTGGATCATCGAGGTCGAGATCTGACCTCCGGACACGGCGTCGCGGGCGATCTCGGCAAAGAGCGAGTCGTATTTCACGGGCGCCGAGGACTCCTCGCTGCCCATTTGAGCGTCGCCGCCGTCGGGCGTATAGTCGGGCAGCGTGTAGGCCTCGGTGTAGCCCTGCTGTTTGGAGATGTATTCGCAGATGCGCTCGACCTCGCGGGTCTCGACCAGCGCACACTGGATACGCGTCAGGTCGCCGTCCTTCGAGAAGAGCATGTCGCCCCGGCCGATAAGCTGATTGGCCCCCGGCTGGTCGATGATCGTGCGCGAGTCGATCATCTGCATCACGCGGAAGGCGATGCGGGCCGGGAAATTGGCCTTGATGCCGCCCGTGATGACCTTCACGTCGGGACGCTGCGTGGCGATGATCAGGTGGATGCCGATGGCGCGGGCCTTCTGCGCGAGGCGCATGACCGGTCCCTCGACCTCGCGGGCCGTCATTATCAGGTCGGCGAACTCGTCGACCACCACCACGATATACGGGAGGTAGCGATGTCCGTTCATCGGATTCAGCCGCCGCGAGGTGAATTTCTCGTTGTACTCGGCGATGTTTCGCGCCCCGGCCTTCTTACACAGTTCCAGACGGTTGTCCATCTCCGTACAGAGCGAGTTGAGCGTATAGACCGCCTTCTTGGGGTCGGTGATGATCGCGTCGTCCTCCGACTCCATCTTGGCCAGGAAATGGCGTTCGATCTTGGCGTAGAGCGAGAACTCGACCATCTTGGGGTCGATCATCACGAACTTCAGCTGCGCGGGGTGTTTGCGGTACAGGAGCGAGGTGATGATGGCGTTCAGCCCCACGGACTTGCCCTGTCCCGTGGCTCCGGCGACCAGCAGGTGCGGCATCTTGGCCAGGTCGAAGACGTAATTTTCGTTCTGGATCGTGCGCCCGATCACCACCGGAAGCTCGGCCTTCGACTCCTGGAAACGCAGCGAACGCACGGCCGAATACATCGAAACCACCTGCTTGTCGCGGTTGGGAACCTCGATGCCGATGGTTCCCTTGCCCGGAATCGGCGCGATGATGCGGATACCCAGCGCCTTGAGGCTCTGCGCAATATCGTTTTCGAGGCCCTGCACCTTCGAGATCTTGATCCCCTGCGCCTGCACGATCTCGTAGAGCGTCACCGTGGGACCCACCGTGGCCTTGATGCGCTGGATGGGAATGCCGAAGTTCTTGAGCGTCTCCTCGATCTTGGTCTTGTTCTCGAAAATCTCCTCGTCCGAGACCTCCGAATCGGAAATGTAGTCCTCCAGCAGCGTCACGGGCGGCTTGCGGTAGTTCACCAGGTCCTTCAGCGGGTCGTAGCTCTCCGTGGGGATCGCCTTCTCGTCGAGCAGTTTCGCCTCGTTGGCCTCGACCGTCACCACGACGCCCTCCGGCTCCGCGGCGGGCGCGTCGTCCAGCACGGTGATCTCGGTAAAGGGCGCATCGGGATCGGACTGCGCGGCCTCTCTCTCCGGAACCTCCTCCGGGGCGGGCTCCGCAGGCACGGCGTCGCGCACCGCAGGGCGTTCCAGCTCGACCAGCCCGCTGCGGCCGATCACCACACGGCCCTCGGGACGCGAAAGGTCCACCTCGATGAACTCCCCGTCCTCCGCGGGAGGGGGCGTCTGCTCCGCGGCAGTCTCCCCGGCGACGGGTTTCCCGTCGGGCGTCAGTTCGAGGAAGGGATTTTCGTCCTCTTCCGGCACGGACTTCCGGGCCGCAACGGACTCCGACGGACGTTCCACACGGATCGGGGCGGTTTTTTGCGCCGCGGGTTCCGCCGCTTTCGGCGGCGCGGGCTGCGGTGCGGCCGCCTTCGGACCGGGTTTCGGAGCCGGTTCGGGCACATCCTCCGCAGCCCCGTCCTCCCCGGCCGCACGTCCGTGCGGCACGACTTTGTGCTTGAGGATCTCGACGACCTTCCCGCTCTTGTCGACCACGACGTTGCCCGCCTCGTTGACCTTGTTGATGAAGTTGCGGTTGATAAAAACACCCGTCAGTATCCAGCCGCCGACAAGCAGGATCAGCGTTCCGAAAGCACCGATATGCGTGCGCAGCAGGGCCGAAGAAGCGATGCCGAAAGCGCCGCCCCACCCCGTCGAGCAGCAGAGACTCCAGCGGTCGGCAAAGGCGAATCCCAGCGTCAGCGACCCCAGAATCATGATCAGGAACAGCGAAAGGATCGAATGGTTGAACAGCAGCGGCCGCTGACGGACGATCCGCACGCCGACCAGCACGATCATCGCGGGGATCAGGATGCCGAAAAGCCCGAACGAATGATCGACCAGCAACATCCCCAGCCGCGCTCCGGCCCAGCCGCAGAGATTTTCCGGTTCGATGCCGAGCGTCACCCGTTCCTCGACCGATTTTTGCAGCCCGCTCTGGTCGGCGGCCCAGCTGAAAAACGAAAAGAACACCGCAGCGGCGGCGAACAGACCGATGAACAGCAGCAGCAATCCGGCGATCCAGCGCGCACTGTCGCTGTTGGAACGCTGAACGGCCTGCCGGCTGTTGGAGGATGTATTTTTAGATGCCATTCCCGAATGTCGCTATTATCGAGCGAAGGTACGAATTTTTTCCGACAATTCCGAAGGCGCCGCAAACTTTATCAATCGCCCGGAACGATTCCGGCCGGAAGCGTTCCCGCCCGCGAATGAGGGGGAGGGTATGGAGCCGGGAGCGTCTTACAGGTACGCCGCAACCTTCCGTTCGAGACGCAGGCGGTAAAGCTCGTCGGCGAAGGTGCGGAACGTGAGCGCGGGGCGGTTATCCGCCGAAGCGCGCAGGCCGTAGCGGTCCAAAAGCTGCCCGACGCGGCGGGCGACGGCGGGCGACGGGTCGACGATCGCGGCCCGTCCGTCGACGATGCGTTCCATCACCGGCGTCAGAAAGGGATAGTGCGTACACCCCAGCACGATCTGGTCGGCGCCCCGCGCCAGCATCGGCTCCACGGCGGCGCGCACCGCGGCTTCGGCCTCGGGCGTATCCTCCCGGTCCCCCTCGACCAGCTCCACGAAACCCGTGCCCGGGTAGGTCAGGACCTCGATGCCGCTGCCGTACCGGGCGGCCGTACGGCGGAACAGCTCGCCGTCAAGGCTCCGTTCGGTGGCCAGCACCCCCACCACCCCGCTGCGGGTCGCCAGGCAGGCCGGTTTCACGGCCGGCTCCATGCCGACGATGGGCATGCCGGCGTATTTTTCGCGCAGGAAGCCGATGGCCGCGGCCGTGGCGGTGTTGCAGGCCACGACGACCATCTTGCAGTCCAGCTCCACGAGCCGCGCCACGGCGGCGTCGGCCAGCGCCTGCACCTCCTCGCGGGGCCGCGAGCCATAGGGGCAGTTGGCGCCGTCGCCGAGGTAGGCGAGCGATTCGCCGGGCAGCGCACGCCGGACCTCGCGCCAGACGGTCAGTCCGCCCAGCCCCGAGTCGTAAATGCCTATGGGTCTGTTGTCAGCCACGGTCGGAGAAAGTTTGCACGATATGTTCGACCAGCTCGTCGTCGGACATCGGGTCGCAGTCGACGACGAGCGAAGCCTGCGCGTAGAACGGTTCGCGGGCCGCCATGTCGCCGCGCATGAAGGCCACCAGCTGTTCGTCGTCGAGACCTTGCAGACGGGGCCGCTTGCGGCGTCCGTAGGGGCTTAACCGCCGGGCGATCTGCTCCGGCGAGCGGCGCAGGTAGACCGTATGCCCGACGGCGTTCATGCACGGCATGTTATCGCGCCACGTGGGCAGCCCGCCCCCCGTGGAGACCACGGCGAAGGAGGCTCCGGCGATCACCTCGTCGAGGACCCGGCGCTCCGCCTCGCGGAAACGCTCCTCGCCCTCGTAACGGAAGACGTCGGCCACGGAGGCGCCTTCGCGCTCCTCGACCAGCGCGTCGGTGTCGATGAAATCGACGCCCAGACGCCGCGCCAGCTTGCGTCCGAGGGTGCTCTTGCCGCAGCCCATATATCCGACCAGAAAGAGAGGTTTCATCGCAGGCGGTTCGTTAAAACAGGTTCAGCTGTTCGGGGTCGATCATCTCGCCGGCGTCGCCTTTCGGACGCTCCACCTCGAACTCCACGCCTCCGACGATCGTTCCGGCCGAGGGCTGGCCCGCCGGAGCCTTTCCCGGGGCGGGCTTGGCGCCGAGCGGCTCCTTCAGGGCGGATTTTCCGGAAGCTTTCCCCTCTGCCGCAGCGCGTTGCGCCGCGTCAGCTGAAGCGTCCGTCAGCTGACCGTCGTCAAGCGACTCATCCTCCGAAGGTTCCGGTTCGGGAGGCAGTTCGGGCTCGATCATCCGCAGCCGGTCCACGTCGTAGGTCGTCAGGCGTTTGCCCTTGGCGCGGTGGCTCTTGACGCCCACGAACTCGTCGACGTCGATCACATCCGCGGGCCGCGAGGCGTGCGCCCCCTTGTAGGTGATCTCCAGTTTGGCCCCGGCGCGGTCCGTCACGCAGATGAAATCGGCGTCGGCGTCGAGGAAATCCTGAATCTTGTCCGACATCTCGGCCGTGAAACGCTTCATGTAGTAATACTTCTGGCCGCGGTCGTAGTAACACAGGCTGTAAACCCGGTCGGACTCGTAACGCGCCACGAGGACCGTGTCGTCGGGGAAGTGCTGCATCAGGTCGTAGCCCGTGATGTAGTACTGATTCTTCGAGGTCCAGACGATCAGGCGGTCGTCACCCTTGAACTCGCCGAGCAGCTTGCCGCGCCCGTCGGCGTTCAGCCGGCGGACATCTTCGTCGAACCAGATGTCCTGCCCCCCGAGCGTCGAGGTGCCGCGCTCCTTCAGCACGATCTTGTGGATGCCGTAGCGCGAGAACAGATTGCCCTGGCTCTGACGCCCCTTGATGGCGAGGGTCGAGAAATCGAGATCGACGATCACCTTCTTCAGGCGCGGACGGGGCTTGAAGTAAACCTTCAGCACCTCGGCCTCACCGTTCGGATTGACAGACATATACAGTATCTCGCTCTTGGCGGTTCCCTTGGTGATGTCGTACTCCTTGTCGCGCGTGATGCCCTTGATGGCGCAACGCTTCATCATAATCGCGCCGTTCTTCCCGTCGCGGTAGAGAACGTTGTAGATCGTGCGGTCGTCGTTGCGCTTGAAGACCCCGATATAATAGATGTTTTTATCGAAGAAGGCCTTATCCGAAACCTTGGTGATCACGTAACGCCCGTCTTTCGTGAAGACGATCACGTCGTCGATGTCCGAGCAGTCGCAGACGAATTCCGCATCCTTCATGGATTTGCCGATGCCGAAGAACCCTTCGGCCCGGTCCACGTACAGCTTGGCGTTCGTGACGGCCACCTTCGTCGCCTCGATCGAGTCGAATTCGCGCAACTCGGTGCGACGCTCTCTGCCCTTGCCGTACTTGTCGCGGATGCGCTCGTAGTAGGCCACGGCGTATTCGGTGAGGTGGTCCAGGTCGTACTGCGTCGACTTCAGGTCCTCCTCGATCTGGCGGATCTCGTTGTCGGCCTTCTCGCTGTCGTAACGCGAAATACGGATAAATTTCAGCTCGGTGAGCTTCTGCACGTCTTCAAGCGTCACTTCACGTCGCAGCCGCATCTTGAAGGGTTCCAGACCCTTATCCACGGCGGAATAAGCCTCCTCGCGGCTCTTGCACCCCTCGATCAGCTGGTAGAGCCTGTTCTCGATGAAGATGCGTTCGAGCGAGGCGGCGTGCCATGCCTCGCTCAACTCGCCCAGCCGGATTTTCAGCTCCAGCCCCAGCAGCGACTTGGTGTGCTCGGCCGAGCGGCGCAGGATCTCCGAAACCCCGAGGAAGTGCGGCTTCTCGTCCCAGATGACGCACGAGTTCGGGGCGATCGACACCTCGCAGTCGGTGAAGGCGTAGAGCGCGTCGATGGTCTTGTCCGACGACTCGTCGGGCGAGACCTGAATGACGATTTCGACCTTGTCGGCCGTATTGTCGTCGACCTTTCGGATCTTGATCTTGCCCTTGTCGTTGGCCTTGATGATCGAATCCTTGATCGACTCGGTGGTCGTGGTATAGGGAATCTCGGTGATGGCAAGCGTCCGTTTGTCGATCTTCGAAATCTTCGCCCGCACCTTCACCGTGCCGCCGCGAAGGCCGTCGTTATAGCGGCTCACGTCGGCCATGCCGCCCGTCGGGAAGTCGGGGTAAAGCTGGAAATCACGTCCCTGGAGGTGCGCAATGGCGGCGTTGATCAGCTCCACGAAGTTGTGGGGCAGGATTTTCGAAGCCAGTCCCACGGCGATGCCGTCCGAACCCTGTGCCAGCAACAGCGGGAACTTGATGGGCAGCGTAACGGGTTCCTCCTTGCGGCCGTCGTACGACAGCATCCACTCCGTCGTCTTCTTGTTGAAGACCACGTCGAGGGCGAATTTCGAAAGACGCGCCTCGATATAACGGCCCGCGGCGGCCTCGTCGCCCGTGAGGATGTTGCCCCAGTTGCCCTGACAGTCGATCAGCAGGTCCTTCTGCCCCAGCTGCACCAGCGCGTCCTTGATCGACGCGTCGCCGTGCGGGTGGTACTGCATGGTCTGGCCCAC